>ENA-ORNF01000196-ORNF01000196.1-human-gut-metagenome-genome-assembly--contig:-NODE-196-length-61756-cov-12.081944_pt1 | contig 61756 bp, 41 predicted proteins | sample MGYA00242110_ERZ509012 | MGnify/ENA primary metagenome ERZ509012 (study PRJEB26280, sample SAMEA2338714) | human gut metagenome | biome: human gut; feature: human-associated habitat; material: faeces... | reverse complement strand
CACATCCGCCGCGGCAGGCCGCCTGTCCGGCGTCTCACCGTCATTGTCCTTTTCCTCTTAGTACACGAACTCGAATTCGTCGAGGTAGAGGACTGTGCCTTCAGCGCCAGTGAAATAATCGCCGTAGCGGCTTGAGGCAGAGATTATCACTACCACGGACGGAGTGCGGTCGCTCCTGTAGGTAATCGGAAGGTCGAACTCCTGGTATGAATCCATCCATTTGCTGAATACCATGTTTCCCCAGCCTATAATCGCGGGATCATTCTCAAAGTCAATGAATTGGGAATCTGAATTTATCACGTGGAAGCGGCCCTTCTCATCTATCGCCTTGTCAGGATAGCCATCCCACTTGTGCTTGTCCCAATCAGCCAATATCACCTGAATCTGACCGATATCAGTCTGGCCTTTCATGGACTCATGCGCCTTATCCGTATGATTTATAGCCTTAGGCTGGTAACAATAGTAGCCATGCAGTGATTTCGGCCTGTCAGTAAACGGCACACCCCAGGCGAGGTCAGCCCCCTTGGTTCCCTTCAGACCGCAGAACTCTCCTGTAAAGATATTGCCTGAAGCAAATTTGATGGCAATGAACTGGCTGGTGAGTTTTGCAGCCTTCTTTCCTGGCCCCTTGACTGCCAGGAAATCTTCTTCCGGAATGGTAGTATTCTTGCCGAGCAGATCACTGGTTCCCTTGTTGGCCGTAGTCCAGATGGCCTTGTCGGAATCAGAGGCATCAGGCGCATAAGGGAAATAGCCCTTGCCTTCCAATGCCCAGTTGTCGAAACTCATATTGTAGAGCTGCTTGCCTTTCACAGGCTCGTCCTTGGAAGCATTGACTGCAATCAGTCTCCAGTCATAGCTACGGAACGCATTCAGACGCACGTGCAAAGTGTCGCTCAAGTCCAGGACATCACCACGGGCATATTGTTTGTCCTTTCCGAACGTCGCGTCCGTATATTTTATCTTGATGATTTTCAAGGAATGAAGATCGGCATCCCACGGCATTTTCACTTCCACCAGCTGTTTGGAAGAATTTATCGTGGAACTGATCTGTCCGTCGATTTCAAAAATCTCATATCCGGCCAGATCCTTGGGTATCATCATATCGTTTTCAATCTGGCAACCGGCCATCACCATAGTTACCAGAGATAAAAGCATCTTAAATTTCATACTACTGTTTTCCTACTTGGAAATAATACATAACCGAGAACGCAAGACCTAAAAGATTAGGTTTAAAACTGGTTCCGAAATGAGAGAGTGAACTCGTATATACCTGATTCTTAGTCTGTTTCGTGTAAGAATAATTACATTCAAGAACATTGACAGAAACCTCGAAAGCCAAATTGTTTGTCAGGAACATAGTGATTCCGGGGCACAGGCCTATATTCAAAGCATAGGCCTCGGAGTACACCCCGTTCTTCTCTTCCCCGTCCATCTGGAACGACTTGCCCTGCGACTTGGTGCCGCCGATACGGATTTCATTGAACATCGCGAAAACACGACTGCTAAAAAGAGGAACGTAGTTTCTGACGGCAAAAAGTCCCGAATAACTCTGATTCTTGAAATAATGATTAGAAAGGTCGAAATTATTGTCAGAGCCGAGGCTCAATGAGGCTTTGTCAATGTCGAGAGCGGTATAGCTGTAACCGAATCTCGCGCCCACGGCAGTGTTCTTGGCAATGAAATAAAACGCCGCCGGAGATATCTTGACAGTGGAAAGGGTGCCTTCCATTCCTGTAAGCAGGGACATCATTTCGTAACCGATATCACCGTTACCCGCTGAATATCTGTTATATGACAGGGACGCGCCCGCCGACATCATTCCCTTAGGGACGAATATGGAACTCGCGTCTCCGAGACCGCGGTCGAACTTCTTTTCGTCATTTCTCGCAACTCCCTGAAAACCAAGGGAAAGAAGCAATGCAACGATTACAATTTTCTTCATTTTCGTGTACTTAATCATTGCGAAATTATGATAAATTTCCGTACTATCAAAATACAGGGCCCATATACATTGCAAAAATTTTATCACAATACTTTCCGCACGCTCCGTCGTCGGCTTCGGGGCTTTGTGAGTTTTTTTTTGTAAATTTGCGGAATGTGTCCCCGTAAGCGGAAGAAGGAAATGGCAGACAGTGCAGGGCGCACAATGCAGTAAACACGTACAAGACAGTCACGTAATTTTGTAAATCATATATGGCAGAAGAGAAATACGACAGCAGTGCGATACGTACTCTGGAATGGAACAAACACATCAGACAGCGTTCCGGAATGTACATCGGAAGGCTCGGAAACGGTGACAATCCGGAGGACGGCATCTATATCCTGCTGAAGGAAGTCGTGGACAACTCCATCGACGAGTTCGGAATGGGATACGGAAAGCAGATCCAGATCACCGTGGAGGACGGAAGCGTCACAGTACGGGATTTCGGACGAGGCATTCCGCTGGACAAAGTGATTGACGCCACCAGCAAACTGAACACCGGCGGAAAGTTCGACGACAAGAACTTCAAGAAGTCCGTCGGAATGAACGGTGTCGGCACCAAGGCAGTCAATGCATTGTCCTCATACTTCTACGTAGAATCCTTCAGGGACGGTGAAAGTTCCTGGGCCCAGTTCGAGCGCGGCGAAATCGTGGATTCCGGCAGAAAAGAAAAGACAGGAGAGAAAAACGGAACCTTCGTAAGATTCACCCCGGACAGAGAAATGTTCGGAAACTACGAGTACAATATGGACTTCGTGGAGACGATGGTCAAGAACTACTCGTACCTCAAGCGCGGCCTCACTCTCGTACTGAACGGTATCTCCTACAAGTCCGAGAACGGACTTCTGGATCTTGTGAATGAAAGGATGAACGAGACACCGCTCTACGCTCCGATTCATCTGGAAGGGGAAGACATCGAAATAGTCCTTACCCACGGAAACAGCTACGGCGAGAACATATCTTCATTCGTGAACGGACAGAACACACGAGACGGAGGAACCCACCTTGCAGCATTCAGAGAGGCGGTAGCCAAGACATTGAAAGACTTCTTCAAGAAAGACTACGAGCCGCAGGACTGCAGGCAGGGAATCGTCGGAGCCGTCAGCATCCAGATACAGGAGCCCCAGTTCGAAGGACAGACCAAAACCAAACTCGGTTCAAACTACATGTGGGTCAAACAGGAGAAAGATGAGCAGGGCAATGCAGTGATAACTCAAGGCCCTACCATCAGGTCCTTCATCAACGACTTCATTTCCAGGAACCTGGACAACTACCTGACAATCCACAAGGAAATCGTTCCGGTCATCGAGGAAAAGATAAAGGACTCGAAGAAAGAGCGCGAGGAAATCTCCGGAATCCAGAAAAAGACCAGAGAGAAGAACAAGCGCGCCAATGTCTATAACAAGAAACTCCGCGACTGCCGCTACCACTACTGCGACAAACTGCCTAAGGACAAGATAGAGGAGGGAGAAAAATCCAGCATTTTCATCACTGAGGGAGACTCCGCGAGCGGAACCATCACCAAAGTGCGCAACGCGAACAACCAGGCAGTATTCAGCCTTCGAGGCAAACCGATAAACTGCTACAAGGAAAGCCGCAAGAAAGTAGCTGAGAATGAAGAACTTAACCTTCTGATTTCAGCACTCGGCGTGGAGGACGACCTCAAGAACCTGAGATACAACAACATCATCGTGGCAACCGATGCCGATGATGACGGAATGCATATCCGTATGCTCGTGCTCACGTTCTTCATGAAATACTATCCAGAACTTATCAGGCGCGGACACGTGTACATCCTGCAGACCCCGCTCTTCAGAGTCAGGAACAAGAAAGAGACACGTTACTGTTACAACGACGACGAGCGGGCCAATGCCATAAAGGAACTGAAGAACGGCGTGGAAATCACCCGATTCAAAGGTCTCGGTGAAATATCTCCTGACGAATTCGTGGATTTCATCGGGGATGGTATGAGACTTGATGCTGTGAACCTCGCGAAAGACGAGTCCATATCGAACATCATGGAGTTCTACATGGGCGACAACACTATCGACAGACAAAACTTCATCAGACAGAACCTCAGAAGCGAAGAGGAACTGGAAGATATAAAACTTTAGAAACATGGAAAAGAAACGTTCTGCCTGGGCACGATTCTGCGGATGGCTATTGAAAAGGATGGGCTGGACCACTGACGGTTACCCTGCTCCTGACAAGAAATGCGTCATCCTGGGAGTGCCCCATACATCAGCGTGGGACTTCGTGGTATCTTATCTGTTCTACACGCAATTCGACGAAGTGGCTCACGTAATGATAAAGAAAGAGTTCTTCAAATGGCCTCTCGGATGGTTTCTCCGCAAGGCAGGCTGCATTCCTGTGGACCGTTCAAGCGCAAGCGCAATGCTGTTCAGCCTTATCAATGAAATGGAAAAGGTGGACAAATTCCATCTGGCAATCGCTCCGGAAGGCACCAGACATGCAGTCAAGAAATGGAAAACCGGCTATCACATGATAGCACAGAAAGTAGGTTGCCCGGTGTATATGGGCTACTTCGACTGGAAGACCAAGCACGTCAGCATCGGAAAGAAGGTCGAACTTACTGATGACGCAAGAGCCGATACCGACAGGATACAGGCACTCTACGAGGAGATGCACATGCAGGGAAAGAATCTTGAAGGATACGTAACACATTGACAAACATCTAAAAAAAGCCCCGTCTGCCCCGGCAGGCGGGCAATATAATGTAATGGGCAACAGTCTTTACAGAAAAATCACCACCAACAGGGAAAGCTACATCACCACGTTGGCCAGACTTTTCGATTACGCGACTACAGTCTATGCTAAACGTCCCGCGCTCAGTTATGTGGACGGCGGCCAGAGTTATACATACAAGGAATTGAGGCTCAAGAGCCTGGAACTTTCGCACATATTCTCCAGATATGGAATAGATGCAGGGGACAGGATAGCGATATTGTCCCAGAACATGCCGAACTGGACAGTGGCATTGTTCTCCATCGTTCCGTTCGGACGTGTGGCAGTCCCGATTCTTCCGGATTCATCAGAAAGCGAGGTGACCAACATCCTCACCCACTCCGAGACAAAGGTCCTTTTCATCTCACAGAGGATGATGCCGAAACTCTCGGAAGAAGTGAAGAACAGACTCACATTGGTCATTGACATAGAGACATTGGAAATCATCCATAAGGACAATTCCGCATTCACCTGCGAAGGTTGGGGCAAGGACCCGTCTCCGGATGATCTGGCGATGATCATCTACACGTCAGGAACTTCAGGAAAGGCAAAGGGCGTAATGCTGAGCCACAGGAATTTCTGCCAGAACGTCATCGAGGCCTGGCACGCACAGAAGACCAACAAGAAGGACAGATGGCTGTCCATCCTGCCTATGTCCCACACCTACGAGATGAGTTTCAGCGTACTCTATCCGTTCTATGTGGGCGGCTCAGTATTCCATATCAAGAAACTGCCGACACCTTCTATCCTTGTGGAGGCGATGAAGGTTGTCAGACCAACCATAATGTGCTCAGTCCCGCTGATTATCGAGAAAGTTTACAAATCCAGCATCGTACCGACAGTGCAACGCAGCCGTGTCCTTTCCTGGCTGAAGCAGCACGCGCCTAAACTGCTGTACTTCCTCATCGGCAAACGTCTGTACAGCACATTCGGCGGCAAACTGAAATTCTTCGGCATCGGCGGCTCCAAGCTTGACCCGACAGTGGAGGACTTCCTCATCAAGGCCAAGTTCCCGTATGCCATCGGTTACGGACTTACTGAAACCGCACCGCTCATCACCAATGCCTGCGTAGGCAAGACTAAGGTCGGTTCAATCGGAGTGGCAGCATACAATGTACAGGTAAAGCTCCAGAACGTGAATCCTGAGACCGGAGAAGGCGAAATCGTAGCCAAGGGAGACAATGTGATGCTCGGCTACTACAAAGACCCGGAAAGGACCAGGGCTGTCCTCACTGACGACGGCTGGTTCAGGACCAATGACCTGGCTTGCGTGGATTCAAAAGGCCGCTATTACATAAAGGGCAGGCTGAACAATATGATTCTCGGTCCGTCCGGCGAAAATATCTATCCGGAGGAAATCGAGCAGGTAATCAACAACTTCGGCGGAGTGAACGAGTCTCTCGTTATGGAAAGGGAAGGCAAACTCGTGGCCCTCGTGAAGTTCGATGACAATGTCCTGGATTGGAATCAGGAAACCGAGGACAAGTTCTTCGACAACCTCCAGGCCAAAAAGAAAGCCGTTCTCGACTACGTGAACAAGCATGTAGGCAAGTCTTCCAAGGTCAACACCGTGGAAGTCGTAAAAGAAAACTTCGAGAAGACTGCGACTCAGAAAATCCGCCGCTTCAAATACAAGGACGCTCACGGAGACGAGCCGCAGAAGGCTGAGACTCCGAATACAGACGCGGAGCCTCAGAAGAAGTCTTAGAGATATTTGAGGATCTCCCGCGAGATGTAGAAGTTCTTGTTCTTCGGGACATACACTGAAACGCTCGCGAGTTCCTTTTTCTGGCCGTCAACCTCGATGTAGGAGCGGTTGGCAGGAACACGTACTTTACCGTCAATCACGAGCACCGGAGACTTCTTGTCGCCCTCAACTGTAGTTTCATGGCCCTGGAGAAGGACATCAGACTTGACGAATATCTGAGATGTAAGCTCGTCCAATGAGCCTTTCACGCCGAGCAGATCATACATGTAACCGGCAAGGTCAGTACCGTCAATCCATCCCATAGGAACCTGTCCATTCGGATTGTAAACAGCAAGGAACACATCTTCGCTGGTATGGCAGCCGCTTGCATATCCGAAATGGACATGTTCATTCAAGATCTTGGTTATCACGCTCATAAGATTCTTTGAGAACGACACTTCCATATAGTCCTGCTCGATATTGCCTCTCGATTCCATGACTGCCTTCTCCTCAGCAGGAGTCAGGTCAATGCCTGCGTACTCCTTGAACAACGGGCGGATCTGGTCCACACTGTGTGTCTGGATCAGGCAGGACAGGCCATATCCGGTACATTTGTATTGAGGAAGCATGGCCATTGCCGAATCCAGGCCTTTCTTGTAATAGTTCTTGTAGTCATTGTCTCCCATCGTCATTCCGCTATTTCCATGGTCAGGAACCACGATGACGGTAGTGTTTCCGTCCTTTTTGGCGAAATCCATAACCACTGCCACTGCTTTGTCGAAAGCATCGTACTCTGAAATAATGCCCATCGGGTCATTGCTGTGTGCAGCATAGTCCACCTTGCTGCCCTCCACCATAAGGAAGAAGCCGTTCTTGTCCTTGGAAAGCAGAGACAGCGCCTTTTCAGTCATCTCACAAAGTGACGGCTCCGCGAGAGTATCCCTGTCCAGGTCGAAAGCCATGTCCTCGTCAGAGAACAGCGACCATACAGGAGCCTTGTCTGCAGCCCTGAATGCAGGAACATCTTTTTCAATGTAACAGATTCCGTTGTCATCCAATATAGACTTCACGTCATCATCAATATAATCGACTCCGCCGCCGAAAAGGACATCCACACGGTTGGAAGCCATCTGTCTGATAATGTTGTAGTTGTCGCTTCTGGAGACGGTGTGCGCTGTAGTTGCGCCAGGTGTCGCATGTGTGGCAATGACGGTCACGACCAGTCCGGTGGACTTGTGTCCGAGAATCTTGGCTGCTTCCATAACAGTAGAAAGAGGCTGCCAAGTGCTGTCCGCATTGACATTGACAAGATCCTGGCCCTCATTTCTTGCAGGATAGACTGACAGATTCGAGCCCTGAACCTTGTAACCGGTCATAAATGAGGTCATTGCAGCAGGAGATGCGGCAATCGGAGAGTCAGAGCAGTTCTGTCTTACCAGTCCGCAGAGATACGGGTCTGTAGCCAATGTGACAGTACCATTCTGAGGATTCTGATGCTGTCTATACCATCTGACAACGGAAAGGACGCTTGTAGATGTCCCGTCCGGAATCATTAGTATCACATTCTTGGTAGGTTTCACCTTGTCCTGACGCGTGCAGGAAACAGGAATCATCGCTATCGCCAGCAATGAAATTAGAATTATCCGTTTTACTGATTTCATATATATGGTTTTATAATATTATCATTCCTGACGGGGTCTGACGTGGCAATGCCCTGAGCAGCACTGTCCCGTCCGGAGCGCCAGCTGACTTGAGCGCGGCGGATGCTGATCCATATGCAAGTTCCGGCGTGTTGTTATGCTCGCTCAAATGGCAGAGAAAGACGTTCTTCAAGCCCGGATGATAGAATTTGCTGATGGCATTGGCACATTCGTCATTGCTGAGGTGTCCGTGTCCCTGGCATATACGCATCTTGAGCTCATGGGTATAAGGACCGGATATGAGCATATCCATATCATAATTCGATTCCACCACCACTGTATCTGCCTCGCCGGCATACTTGAGAGCCTCATCGGTCATACGCCCCAAGTCAGTCATAATCACGAACTTGCGGTCGCCTGCAGCTATGTAGTAGCCGACCGTCTGGGTCGCATCGTGAGGCACCACGAAATACTTTACCCTGAACCCGTCGATGTCGTTCCACGCATCCTGCTTGAGTTCACATCTGCATTGACACAGATAGGGTTCGCCGAAGGAATGGGCAGCGAGGGCCGAATGCAGCTCCGAAGTCGCGTAAACAGGCTTCTTCAGCCGCTTGCAATACGATGCGAGGCTGCGGATATGGTCCATATGGTCGTGGGTGATGAGGACCGAACTGAACGAGTTCTCGTCGAGAGAATTGGCCTGAAGCACCTGTTTCAGTCTTCTCAGGCTCACTCCGGCATCTATCAGCAACGCGTGTGGGGTCCCGTCGGAATCCGTGTGCTCGAGATAATAGCAATTTCCGCAACTGCCGCTTGACAAGCTTAAAAATCTGAGCATTGTTTATCCTCCTTCAATGAATTTTCCAACACCTTTCTCAAATCGGTTCCGTATTTGTAGTGCACGGCATGCATACCTGCATTGACGGCAGCATCGACATTGGCAGCGGAATCATCGACAAACAGCAGTTCATCAGGTTTGAAGCCGGTTCTGCGTATCGACTCCCTGAAAATCTCCTGGCCCGGTTTGAGCATCTTCATCTGATATGAAAGGAATTCCTGTCTGATGCCGGTTTTCCAGTCAAATCCGGCCTCCTCTATTATCTTGTGACAGAAGCGCATGGAGATTCCATTGTTGTTGGAAAGGAAAAACAGGTCGTATTTCCCGGAGAACTCCGTCAGAAGCTCAGCCTTGTACCTGGGCATCCCGACAAGCAGTGCGCCTACGCATCTGTCCACGTCCTCAGGAGTGCTTCCCGGACGCGAATCCTTCAGGATATACTGCCTGAATTCGTCGTCAGAGACCTTGCCCTCCTCCAAGTCAGAATATATGCCTTTCTGATGGCACGGGTCGAGAAGCTCGTCGATTTTCGTATAACCAAGCACCTCTTCATATACCTTCTTGTCCCTTTCCACATCGACGTCTATCAGCACGCCGCCTATATCAAATATAATTCCTCTTATCATAATCCTCCTACTTTTCTTCGCTCTCGCAATATTTCTTGATCACGCCGTATGCGTCGCCCACGCCAAGCTCGCCGGCACGGGACAGGTCAATGCAACCTTTCTCCTTGTCCTTCAGATAGATAAGTACCAGTCCCCTGTTGAAATACGCATCACCCATATAAGGATAAAGCGAAATCGCCTTGGAGTAGTTCCCTATCGCCTCCACATAAGAAGAAGACAGACACTGGATATTAGCGAGATTGTAATACAGATACGGTATGTCGTCAACTATGGACAGCGACTCCTGCATATCATTTATCGCATCAGTATAGTCATACTGGCGGCTCACCTGGTCCCTCACCCTCGCTCGTGTGGTTCCCTGGTCATCCATCGTCAGCGTCTGGACATTGTTCTCAATGGATGATATGAAATCTATCATATCCGCCCTCAACACGGCCCTGTTCATATAGTAGAACGCGCGGTACAACGTAGAGTACTTGTCGCGGCTCTCCGCTTCCAGGGCATTGTCATAATGGGCCAATGCTGAATTGTACTGCTTTCCGGCAACATCGCTGAGCGCCTTCAGGAACTCGCCCCCTGCATTGTCCTTAGGCAGAGAATATATCTTGTCTTGGATCTTGCCGCCGGCCGAGAACTTCACCGTGTCGAGATTCGACAGCACCACCGGAACGGCGGATTCCCGCTCGAACTTGTCAATGAGGGCATTCTCGAACCTGTTGCGCAATGCGTACTGCACATTGTTCGACTCGTCCGCAAGACGGAAACGGTACAATGGTCTAAGTCGCACGTCCACGTCCCTGTGCTGGAGCATCTCGTCATCGAAATCCTTCTTCGCGAAATCTGCATCCAGAGACAGCAGCGAACTGTACTTCTTGGTCGTATCCGCAAACGAGGCCAGCCCCTCCCCTGTCTTGGCCCGATACTCGCTGACTTTACGGTTCGCCGTATCGTAGTCCTTCTTGGACTCGGCCTTCATACCGAGCATGTTCTCCACATATGAACGGTTCATATAGGCCTTCGCGAAATCCGGATACAGTTCAATGGCCTTGTCATAATCCTCTTTGGCATCGAGCCACCTGGACATGTTCACGAAATATGATGCACGGTTATAGTACGCCAGCACATTGCCCGGATTGATGTTTATCACCCTGTCCATATCCTGGAGCGCCTCCTCGTAACTGCCTACCTGCGCGTAGATAAGGCTGCGGTTGTACAGTGTCAATGCATTGCCGGGCTCTTCCTCAAGCACTTTGTTCAAGTCAGCCATCGCCGAATTGTAGTCATTCTGCTCATAGAACATTATCGCCCTGTTGAAATAGGCCAATGTACTGGTCGAATCCAGGCTTATAGCCATGTTCATGTCGGCAATAGCCTCCTGATATTTGTGCTGCGACGCATAAAGCCGTCCCCTGCGGATAAAGCCTTCAGGCTCGAAACGGTCCAGCGAAATGGCCTTGTTGTAGTCGGCCAATGCCTTGGTGGTATCCTGAAGGAACAGCCTGCATGCTCCCCTGTTCAGATACGCAGACGGGTCCTTGGGCTCTTTCCTGATGTACTTGTCGAAGTCTTCCACAGCCTTGTCGAACTGCTGAGAGAGGAAATACGTCACGCCACGGCTATAGTAAAGGCCAATGTAGCCCGGTCTCAGGCTTATCGCGGTCTGGAGGTCGGCCAATGCCTTGTCGTAATCTCCGAAACGGCTTTCGGTAATGGCCTTATAATGGTAGCCTGACGTGAATACCGGATTCAGACGCACTGAAGTATTGAAATCGCCACGAGCTCCACGCAAGTCGCCCAGATTGTATTTGGCAATGCCCCGGTAGAAAAAGGTCCAGTAATCGGTACTGTCAATGCGGGCCAATATATTGAAACTGCTTATGGCGTTTGAATACTTTCCTTCTGCGAGGGCGCTCCTGCCGCGGAAAAAGAACACGTCCTTGTCATACTGCGCAAAAGTTTCCGAGAAAGACATCAGAAACAGCAGAAGAGGTATCAGCACGTATTTTAAATTTCCGAATTTCATCAGGAATTCCTAATTTTGAAAGTTTTCTTGGACGATGTGAAATTTTACCAACATCTTACAAAGATAATCAATTATCATTCCGATACGGAGAAAAATGAGCAAAAAAATTATATTGTACCTGACATTGTCCGCATTGTTCCCGCTTATGGCACAGGCGCAATCAACTGTATCCATCGGGGCCATCAGCAGTTCACAGGCTCATAATGTGGTTTGGGAAAGCAAGTTATACAGGCAGATAGAGTTTCTTTCTGATTCGCTTTGCGGCGGACGAGGCACCGGCACGCGGGGAAATACGGAAGCGGCTTCGTGGATTATAAGAAGATACCGGGACATCGGACTTCTTCCCTGCGGAAAGCATTTCTCCACTCATTTCTACGAGCCGTTCGGCCGCAACATTATCGGAATGATACCGGCATCGAGCAAGCGGCACCGTGATTCATACATAATAGTGATGGCGCATTATGACGGGACCGGAACACTGAACGGCGTGATTTATCCGAGCGCGGACAGCAACGCCTCTGGAGTCGTGGCAATGCTGGGCACTGCGGAAATGTTCGCTGCCATGCGTCACCTCGGCCGGGCCTATGACTGCAACATCATCTTTGCCGCACTGGATGCCAAATCCAGCAGCATGAAAGGCTCCAAGGCCCTGTGGAAATCGATCAGTGAAGGCAAACTGACAGACCCTGTTACGGGAGAGCCGATTCCGGCGGAGAAAATCAGGCTTGCAGTGAACATTGACCAGATCGGCGGGACTATGAGCACGCTCAAATCCGGCAGGAAGGACTTCATCATTCTGCTGGGCAGGGATGCTCTCGGCGCTGAAAAATCCGACATCCTGAGTCTGTGCAATCTGAAATACGGAACCGACCTTGAACTCGGCTACGACTATTTCGGAAGCCGTGATTTCACCAATATCTTCTACCGCCGCATCGGAGACCAGAGAGTATTCCTTGAGAACGGTATTCCTGCCGTGTTGTTCACTTCAGGCATCACGATGAACAACAACAAGCCCTACGACACGGTCGGTTCGCTGGACATGAATGTCCTCAAACGCCGTGTCTGGCTCATTTTCCACTACATCGAACGCGCGATGTAGTCCTTACAGTTCGAAAGAAGATTTGTCAGGAAGGATGCTCTGAAAGGCAGCCTCAAGATTCTGCATCACCTGCTCGTAATTGCGGATGTGCACGCTGTCATTGATGCAGACCAGTTTGTATTTCTGCTTTCTTATGGCCTCAACAGCCTGTTTAGGCTTCACCATAAGCGGGAACATCTTCGTATCCTTGTAAGTGTTGTACGGCTCGAAATCCGACTTGCAGATCTGCCAGGTGCGGAAAAGTTCAGGAGTCAAGTCAGTCTCGCTTCTGAACGTATGGGTCGAAGCCTCCTCAAGTTCTGGCCTGCAAGCATCCCAAACACTGGCGAAAGTAGATTTCAGATATGGCTGCGCGTTATGCGGAATCCTGATAGTCAGAAACTTGCCGTATGCTCGAAACAATCTCGTAAGATTGGCCTTGCTTCCATACACCGGCGAAAACCATTTGTCATGGTCGCGCTTGAGTATTTCCTTCTTGTCAAAATGCTTGTTGATTAGCCTCACATTGTTCCGCAGGGTCTTGGACCAGAGACTCAGGCCCGTGTTCATACGGAAAACGGCGATATCATGAGGCAGCCCGTTGGGGGCAAAGAACCTGTCCGGCCCGGTAGGACTGGTCAGATAAAAATCATCATTGAAATAAACAAAATGCTCTGCCAAACCGGGGATTCTGTCCAGGTAAAACTCAAGGACCGTAGAATTGAATGTAGGCAGGTACTTCTCCGGAATATAGTCCGAATGGTTCACCAGATGCAGTTTCGGATTTGAAGTGTCGAGCCATTCCGGCTTCTGTCCGCAGGTAACGAAATGAATCTTCCTTACCCAAGGCGCGAACTTCTCCACGCCCCTGAACCAGTATTTCAGGAATCCGTAATCTCTGAAACGAGCCTCCGAATATTGGTTTTGTGAATTGTCGATAGTTCCTTTGGCTTTAGCGAAACTTTTCTTCCATTCCGGGTCGTTCATATCGACCCAAGTAATCACGAAATCTATATCCATCGCCTAATTGTTTTTAAAGTTTCGGGCGACCTGCCCGTTGCTGTGATTCATATTGTCCGGAAGTGGCCCGCGCTATTTGCAGACCATAATCTTCTGGATGAGGTCATCTGCCATTTCCATTCCGGTCGAGCCGACGCTGCCCAAGTTGCTGATAGTCTTTTCGATATCCTTGTCAATGATACCGTCTGTCTCGCAGGCATGGATGCCGTCGAGAGCCAGAACCGCGGACTGGATGGAGCTCGACACGCCCGAAGCCACCTTCATCGCGCAGCCGACTTTAGCCCCGTCACAGACCATGCCGGTAATGTTGCCGATCATATTCTTGATGGCCGAGCAGACCATTTCATAGCTGCCGCCCTTGAGCCATACAAGTCCGCAGGACGAACCGGTGGAAGCCACCACACATCCGCAGAGCGCAGACAGCCTTCCGAGATAACCCTTGATGTGAATGGCTACAAGGTTGCTCAGGATGAGCGCCCTGGCCAGTTTTTCGTCTGAGACATCGTATTTCAATGCATAAGCGATTATCGGCATGCTTACCGTAATGCCCTGGTTGCCGCTTCCGGAATTGCTCATCGCAGGTAAAGTGCATCCGGCCATTCTCGCATCCGAGGCCGCTGCCGTCAATGCCATGGCATAAGAAAGGAAATCATTGCCGAAAACGGTATCGGCATTGGCCTGGATAGTCTTGCCGACCTTCAGCCCGTAATCCCCTTTCAGACCTTCCTGTGCGAGTGCAAGATTCAGTGTACGGTCTTCAAGTATGAACTTGATGTCCTCATAATCCACGCTTCCTGCGAATTCATATATCTCCTTGACAGTCAAATGATAATCTCTTGTTTCACGTTCTTCGCAGCCTCCCGTGTCTTCTGTCCGCGAGCGTTTTTCCACTTCTCCGTCAATGCCGGTTTCCACTATCCTGTCGTGCTCGTCTTCTATGACGCACCAGGCGCTGTGCCCGTCCGCCTCGACTACACATTTCACATAAAGCTTATGGCAATTCCCTTCCCTGTCGATGCAGACATTGCCCTCGGCCACAAGTTCCTTTGCTCTCTTTATAGCATTGTCATTCAAGTCCTTGAGAACTTCCAGGCCATATTCTGACCTGCCGCATACAGCACCGAGCGCTGCTGCAATCCTGAGCCCGATCATACCGGTTCCGGGGATACCCACACCCATACCGTTCTTCAGGATGTTGCCGCTCACATATACGTGAAGTTTCATCTGCGACGTCATAGTCATACGGTCCAGTGAAACACGTTCTGAAACAAGTTCCACAGCTTTAGCTGTCGCCAAAGCCACAGCAATAGGCTCAGTACATCCGAGCGCAGGCTTTACCTCTTTATGCAGAAGGTGAAGTAATTCTTTTTCGCGACTTGTCATAATATTCAGTGTTTTGTGGTACTGAAGAAATCAAGTACGGCTTTCAGCAGAGCCACTCTGTCCTGTTCATCCTTGATGACTTCTATCGGGAATCCTATGCTTGCGCTGCGATACCCGTTGCCGACATTGCAGACACCTGCCGAAATGCCAGTGTCAATGTATCTGAGGAATTCAAATGCATTGTCAGAAGCGGGCTGCAGTCCGTCCGGAGTCTCGACATTGTAAATATAGTCATTTGGTTTCTGATAAAATGCAAACGGGGTGCAAAAATCTGTCATCTGCATGATTTTTCCCGGCATTGGCCTGATTTCTTCACAGCTGGAGGCATAGTTCGTAAGCCATTTATAGCCGAGAACTTCCTTTACAAACTCCTGTGCACCAGCCTGATACAGGCTGTCGCGTCCGACAGGATAGATCTGGTCCCAGAGATCAGTACCGATATTGGCTCCGGAAATCAGGATGTTGCCACCTTTGCCGGTGCAAGAGCGTATTGCCTTCTGAAGCGCTTCAGGCATTACCTGGAACCTGCTTTTCTGTATGACGCCACGTCCTGCAGGAGTGCTTGCCTGCTTGCCGCAGAGGATGTCAGTAGTCCAGAAACCGTGAAGTCTGAGGCTGTCAGTCTCGAAAGCATTGGCACTCGAAGAACAGAAACTGTATCCGGCAGCCATCAGGGATTTTCCGTGTATGGTAGTGAAATCGAAGGTGTTGCCGGGAACGAGCTTGCCGGCATTGTCGGTATAGGATGCGCCGAAACCGGGATTGTCGTCATCCTGCCATGGCAAGTCCCTGCGGTACTGGTACATCTCGCCAATCTTGTTGATTTCATACATATACGGCACTCCTGCATCGAGTCTCTCGTCAAAACCCGCGTAAGTCGGCGTGTCGAACCACGCTGGTGGGGCCACACGGTCGAAGTTATTGACTACCAGCACAGTATGCGGAGAGCACTCCACTTCGCCCACACTGAGTGTCTCAGACGGGAAACTGCGTCCACCTTCATTGCATGCCACTATCCGGTAGCTGTAGATATGTCCTTTGTCTATATTCCTGTCTATTGTCAGACGTCCGTCTTCGTGACGGAGTCCTGTGAGGAGTTCACCGTTGTCGAAAGCCCCGTCGTCAATCCTCGTGTAGAGCATATATCTGTCCGGCATTGCCGTCAGTTCGAGGGAATCCAAAGTCGGTCTCCAGCTGAGCTGCACTTTTCCCTCGCCTGTCAATGTCGCTGAGAATGAATGTACCGGAAGCGGCTGTACGCAGTAACGCACTCCGTATCTTCCGCTCAGGAACTTGAGCATTCCCTTGTAGACGGCCCTGCTCACGGTGAACCTGAATGCAGGATCGAGTCCGTATTTCATATCGGCGAAATTCTGATGTGAAAGCAGTTCGAGAAGCGCTGCAGGGACGGATGGAGTCCTGGCCTCGCTGTAGGAGCGGTTTGCCAGCTGGCGTCGGTTCCAGTCCGGTTCATATTGGCGTCTCACGTCCGCAACTATCTGGGACTGAATGTCATTGGCAAGTATTCTGCCGAGAATCCTGTCCTCTCCGTCGGCATATTTTCTGGAGCCTTCGCTTATCAATGTATATATCGACAATGTTCCGACGGTGGTATCGCCGGGCATGACGCCGGCATCGGTATGAAACGCGAATGACAGGTCGAACGGTATGCCTTTGCCCTCCACTTTCGGGGCCATTTTCGAGCCGCCGCTCATCATTGTCACCCATGCTCCCCTGTCGCCATAGTCATTCGTATAGTCATTGTCATATCTTCTTATGACTGTCGAATCGGCTCCGGCCCACTGCATCCAGTACAATGCGCCTTCCGTAAAGCTCGGCAGTCCCGAGACTGTCCATTTTTCTACAGGCACATCATCATTGCCACGGGCGATCTTACCCATTCCTCCACCGATTTTGACCGCATCGGCGGTAACTGCCGAACCTCTCTCAAATGAAGCGTCGCCGTAAGTGCCGTTGTCCAATGTGACGCGGCAATCCCTGCCGTCCTCAAATTCAAAGGTGCCGAGATAAATCCACGTCCCTCCGCCCATTTTCTGGTTCACTAAGAAATGACTGGTTCCGCCAAGATGGTTTATGGTGTAATGTGCCGAACTTGTACTGTTCGGAAGTGTCGTATAAGATACATAGACCGCATAACTTCCGCGTTCCGGGATGTCAGGTGTCCAGGAGGCTACGGCATTGCCCTTCTCAGTAGGGACGCAATTTGCTTTTCTGGATGAGCCGAGCGTGAACGGATTGTCATCGCCGCTGTAAACCTCTTTGGCGTCTGCGAATCCGATGCCGGCATCCTGCCATCTACCTGATTCTGAATATGTTCCGGAGCGTCGGATGAGTCCTGTACGCTCTCCCGGAAAAGACAGGTCATTGTCAATGATGACTTCATATTTCTGGGTATCTCTTTCGCGCGGAGTCATCACGTAGGCGCCTGCATTTTCCAACATCGGTATCAGAAACGGAAGCACATAGCTCTGTGTGTACATATCCTCGACCGTTGTGAATAGCGGTGCACGCTGCCATTCCCATCTCCCTGTCTTGGCTTCATAGTATCGTCCGTGGCTCTGCCACAGCGCTATGTGCCTGCCGGACAAGCCTCTGCTGTAAATCTGGCCGTCCGCATTCCGCACAAGCGGCGGCTCATCGGAAAGATTTCCTGAATATCGCCAATTATGCTCGGCGGGATGTCCATTGTTACCCGGCGCATTGAATGCCATGCTCTGAAGCGGAGTCCTCTCACAATAGATGTCTCCTATCTTGTAGTGGGAATATCCGACCGGCGAGATTTCATGAAGTGTCCTCTTCAGCCATCTCACATCGTCAGGTGTCCAGGGGATGTCTCCGATTGTCGAAGAAAAATAAAAGTCCAGCACACCGTTCCTCCGCATCACTGACTTGAGCCTGAGAGCGGTCTGGACTGTGGTTCGTTCCCGGACCAATGTCTGCAGAGTATCACACTTCTTCCTATAGTCTGAGAGGACAAGACTCTGGCCATCAGCTGCTTGTCCTATCGAAAAACAGATAATGCAAATAAAGAGAAATTTGCGGAACATCGCTGGATTATGCTACTGTTACTTGTTTTTGCGTCTGAAAAATTCTATGCACAGGAGGATTATGGAGCTGACAGCCATACCTATGGCATCAGCGCGGAAATCATTGATATCACAACTGCGGTAGTCTGTCAGGCCCTGGCCGAGTTCTGTGCCGATGGCGAGAATGCAGCCGGCCGCGAATATCAGCACTATTGACAATATTGTCCTGAAATTTCCTTTGATTTTCCGGCCGAATGTCGCATAGGCGAGCAGCGGGAACGGGAAGAACATGGAGAAATGTACTATCTTGTCTGTAGGGATGCCTAAAAACATTCCGGACGCCATGTCGATGCTATCGAAATGTCCGAAGCAAAGGAATCCTACGGCAATGAAGTACAGAGCCATCAGCACGGGATAGATCAGGCAGCGCCTCGCAAGTATAGGCTTGGCGAATTCGAGGGTACCGAAGTATTCCGGTCTGTGGAAATCCGGTTTTTCACAACCTATCGGGGACCAGCTCACAAAATGTATATGGGCAGTCTTGTCGCCGCATTTGTAGAAGTTCGCGCTGACGGTATCCGGCATATTTTCCGGGTCAATGCCCATGAATCTGAATGGGATGAACAGTCCTGAATTCCAGCTGAACTCTTTGTCATTGATCTCTACCGCCTCGTGGTCCAATGTGCTGAACCTGCGGATCTGCTTGAGCTGTTCTGCATGATAGTGGGTACAATCCTGACGGTTTTTGCGTTTGGCGGCAAGAAGTGTCCCGATGCAGTTCAACTCGAAATTGTAATATGTTCCGTCCGCTGGATCTGCCACAAAGAATTCGCAGCAGCTGTCTTCCCATACGGGGCCGTTGTCTTCCAATGCCTGAGCTCGCAAGTCCAGGCCATTTACAGTATAAAGGATACCTATACCTTTCTTGCACCAGCCCACATTGACCTTGCAGAATGGCTTGTACGGAAAATCTTCCGGCCAGTTCACCGTGTCTATCTGGGCCGAGCCGGTCTGAGTTTCCTCGACGGCATTTGTCAGCATTGCGCTGAATGATTCTATATCTGTCGCTCTGTCAAGTCCTGCGACGAAAGGTACAGTAAGTTTCTTCTTTTCCATATAGTATTGACACTAAAGACTTTGCATGTCCGTAAGCTTTTTGTAATAGCCATTGAGGGCGAGGAGTTCTTCGTGCTTGCCGCGCTCTACGATATGGCCTTCGTGCATTACGATAATCTCATCTGAATTCTTGATGGTGGAAAGACGATGAGCGATGGCGATGGTGGTCCTGCTGCTCATAAGTCTGTCCAATGCCTCCTGAACGAGTCTTTCGGATTCGGTGTCGAGTGATGCTGTCGCCTCGTCGAGGATAAGGATCGGAGGGTTTTTCAGTATGGCTCTGGCAATGCTTAACCTCTGTCTCTGTCCACCGGAAAGTTTCATTCCGCGGTCTCCGATATTGGTATTGTAGCCGTCTTCTTTCTCCATTATGAATTCATGCGCATTGGCAATCTTGGCTGCAGCTATCACATCTTCCATTGTAGCGCCTTCCACGCCGAAAGCAATATTGTTGAAAATGGTGTCGTTGAACAATATCGGCTCCTGGTTCACATTGCCCATCAGGCTGCGCAGGCTGTGGATTTTCAGGTCACGCAGGTCGGTTCCGTCTATCTTGATGCTGCCTTCAGTCACGTCGTAGAATCTCGGAATCAAGTCCACGAGCGTGGATTTTCCGGCTCCTGACTCACCCACAATCGCGATGGTGTGGCCTTTCTTCACGGTCAGGTTGATGTCATCCAATATCTTGCGGTCCGAATTGTAGGAGAATCCGACGTGCTCGAATGTGATGGCATCATTGAATCCGTCAGTTTCTTTCGCCTGCGGTTTCTCGGTGATGGTGCTTACGGTATCGAGGATTTTATTGATTCGCTCTACTGAAGCCATACCTTTAGGGATATTGTAGCCGGCCTTGGCGAAGTCTTTCAACGGATTGATGACGCTGTACAGTATCACCATGTAGAAGATGAATGTAGGAGCGTCGAACCAGGCTTTTTCGCTGAGGATGATGGTTCCGCCGAACCAGAGCACGATCATGATCAGGACTGTGCCGAGGAATTCGCTCATCGGGTGCGCAAGTGCCTGTCTTGTAGCGACTCTGCCGGTCTTTTTCTTCACGGCCTCGGTGACATTGTCAAATCTGTTCTGCATCTTGTCCTCTGCCACGAATGCCTTGATTACCCTGAGTCCGCCCAATGTCTCTTCAAGCTGGGACATGGTGTCGCTCCACAGTGCTTGCGCCTGGAGTGAGCGTTTTTTCAATGTTCTGCCGAGCGCGCTCATAAGCCAGATCAGCAGCGGTGCCACGAGAATCGTGAAAACAGTGAGCTGCCAGCTTGTGATTATCAATGTGCCGATATAGAAGATGATGAGGATCGGGTTCTTGAGGAGCATGTCCAATGTGCTCATTATCGAGTTCTCGACTTCTCCGATGTCGCCGCTCATTCGTGCGATGATGTCTCCTTTTCTTTCTTGCGAGAAAAAGCCGAGAGGGAGGGTGAGTATCTTATTGTAAAGTTCGCGCCTCATGTCTCTCACGACGCTTGTACGTATAGGTATCATTATCGCTGATGCGCCGAAGTAGCAGGATGTCTTGAAGAAGGTCATGATTCCCAGCCACAGACACATCAGGAGCAATGTTACAGATGCGCCCTTGTCCTGTATGAGCATTGTGACGCCGTAGTAGGCGTTGTTGATGACGATTTCCTTGAATGACGCGTCAGTGGAGTCCCACGGAATGAATGTATAGACCGTGGTGTCCATCTTGAAGAGTATCTGGAGTATCGGGATGATAAGTGAGAAGGAGAAGATGTTGAGCACTGCTGACAAAATGTTCAGCACAACGGCTCCACCCAGATATCCGTTGTATGGTTTGACGTACTTGACCAGTACTTGCCAGAATTCTTTCATTTACGTATTGTCTAATTTTTAAACTTGTTCCTGTCCGTCATGTAACACTCAAGGGCTCTGCTTAGCACCTTCATCCAAAGCCCGAAGAATCTGCGTAGCACTTTCATCCAAGCTTCAAGGGCTCTGCGTAGCACCTTCATTCAGGCCTCAATGGCTCAGCCAAGCACCTTCATTCAGGCCTCAATGGTCAGCCAAGCACCTTCATTCAGGCATCAATGGCTCAGTCAAGCACCTTTATCCAGGCCACAAGGGCTCAGTCAAGCACCTTCATTCAGGCATCAAGGGTCAGACCCTTGAAAAGCGCCGCTGCCCCTTGCCGCTGCCCCTTAGAGAATCACATCTTGCAAAGATAATTATTCTCGCCTTAAGCGGCAAATTCCTTTTTAATCTCCCAGCAGACTGTAAGCAGTTTGCCGTCTAACGGAATTCATTAGGGTACCAAGGCATCATCAGATGCCGGCCGAAGAACAGCGAAGCGATGGCCATGCGCTCAGGTGCGCACGAAGGCCTGATGTGCCCCCTTGAAAAGGGGGGTTAGGGGGATTGAGATAAGCAAGTCCTCATAGGGGCAACATTGTTGCTAGCCACAATGGGTTCTGCTATCTATATTTAGCGCGGTGTCCGTGTAGCTGAATTAAAAAGTCGTCATCAGACGACAACCGGCCGGGTTCGGGTATCTAGTCCTGAAAACGATACATAGAGCGCACCCTGTAAACAGCTGAGCAACAAGCATTTAACCATTTTCAGAGTTGGGATTTTGGCAACTCTGAAAATGGCTATGTTGCTAATACTTAATACTTTACATGGTGCATCAAATGTATCGTCTGAACAGCGGCTAATTGCGAAATGTTTATCTTGCGCCTTTCCGACGGTTGCAGTCACGGCATAGCATCTGGCAATTATCAGCAGTGGTTCGTCCTCCGTCACGCCATGGGGTAATGTGGTCAGCCTCCATCTCACTGATATCCAAAACTTCATCCTTACGTAGACATTCAGGATTGGCGCAATGCCCTCCCTGGCGTTCATAGACTTCGCGTTTGGTATTTTCATCGAATGCGCGGAGATCCAGATGGTGTTCATCACCATCCAGGACATAGGAATAAATTCCGGATTTTTTCTTGATGTCACTATCCATCATCAGTTTCTTGATTCTGTTTTCAAGAGCTTCAGTATCAATGATTTCTTTACCGTATTTATTATACAATTCACCCCAAGGAACGCCCTTCATTTCCTTTCGATATGTCTTGAATGTAGCATTTACCCACTGGATGACGTTAGTAAAATAAAGCCACAACTCATTTGCGTTCGGATCATGCTGGTGCTTGCCCATATACGTTTCAATGTTTCCATGAGAAATCCAGCGGATGGTCGTTTCCAGGAAATCCTGACGGATGGGAGAACCGTTGAGATATCTGCTTCCTATGCCGTATGCCGCACAACCGCTTTTGCTGAAATATCGTTTGGCATCAGCCAGCCACGGGCCACAATAAACGGCATTACGAAGCTCCTGATCCATCAATTTAGCACCGGCGATATTGATTGTCTTGAACCATTGCAATTTTTCGCTATCAGCACCTGTGCAGATGTAAATCATTAGTTCATAGTTCAATATACGATCTTGTTCATCATTGGTAAGATTGCAGAAAGACTTGAAGGCAAAGCTGAAATCATTGTTCACATACTGACAAAGTGAAATCGTACGCTGTTGTCCGTCAATGACTTCGAATGTCCCATCTTCTCGGGTTGCCCAATACATGACATTAAGCGGAAACCCCTTCATGACAGTGTCAATGACCGCGGCTCTCTGCTTGTCATCATATACGAATTCTCTCTGATAAGGAGGTCGGATGTCTAATTTGCCAGAACACCCTTTTACTCCGCCTTCTTCATGATCAATGTAACCAGCGGTGAGTTCCCTTACGGTTATTTTTTTCAATGTTATATTCATGGTGAGGTGGGTTTGATTATCTGAGATCTAAGGAATTACATTATTTATCGACTTTTTTTTCGAATGAACAATCTTTTATATACCTTTTTGTTATGCACCACAGGCTGAGCAATCTTTGATTCAGATTTCCATAACCCACAAGAAAAACCCTTGCCTTCGCTTTCCGTTGCACCCAACAATTCAAATTGAGTTGGATTGTATTTGTCAAGAAATGTTATAGGCACGCCCATTACACCATCATAATCGTAAGGAATATCTGCTGTCTTGCCGACTTCAATTGCCCTATAATTGTCATATTCAGGATACTCTTCGGGAGTATATTTCTTGTAGAGGATCAAGTCATCATGCCGCTTGGAAATATCAAGATTAGTAAACCATGTCACCCCGGAAACGCGAATCATGCCTGCCTTATGGTCCCCTGCTGTCGCAACGTCTTCATATTTGGAAATAAAATGCCCCGCACCACCTTTGAATCCAAAGCCCAACCAAATTCTGTTTTCTTTAATGAGAGGAAAAATTTCTTTGTACGTTATGGCATTTTGGTTTCCAATGATTATGAACTTCTTGTCATATTTAATGAGTTGAGCCACATACTCTCTGAACAAACTGAACGGCGGATTGGTGACGACAATATCCGCCCGCTTAAGTAATTCTATGCACTCCTGACTACGGAAGTCGCCATCTTCTTCCAGATTATGAATTCCAATTTCTTCCGGACTAGGAACTCTGTCGCCATCTTTGTCACCATTATACTCAAGATAAATCGCCGATTCACATGCATTCATGCTAAATATATTCATATCTTGACTCTTATAGCATGTCGTAATCAGTTTCTTAAGTCCGAGATATTCGAAATTGTATGAAAAATAATGAAAGAAGTTGCTGACGCGTGGATCATCACAGTTACATAAGACCGTTTTGCCTTTAAAATGTGACTTGTAATGACGTAATTCATTTTCAATGTCCGACAACTGTGTGTAGAACTCGTCCTTTTTCGCCTTGTTGGCAGCATGGAGATTCTCATTATTTGCCATAATGACTGATAGTTACAGCATTACTATCAGTCGCTTCAGCGCAACAAGAAGGGCGTGAGCTTCTTATTGCGTTTACCAAGGTAGCCCAGGAAGGAAACCTTAAACCTACATAAGATACTCACACCCGAAATCGGATGCGAGCATTGCCATTATCGTAGGTTTAAGGAATCACATCCACATATGAGATTCCCTTACTAATTATTTCTTCGTTTATTTCCTAAAAAAGTTTCCTGGGCTTTTCGGCAAACGCGAAATAATAGCAAATGCTTCGTTATAAAAATATGTCTTGCTTTTGCGGAATAATCCACAAAGGCAAATATACGTTTTTTTTTATTAATGTTCAATTAACGATTATTCTGAAGTTGATTTTATTTTGATACCCGTCGTCTGGCGCGCCGGACAGCGGCATGGCTCGCGGCGAATTGCGGAGCACCATGAGCTGACCAAGCCCTCGTCCTTGTATTTCATTGGGACTCTGTCCCAAACCCTGACGCTCCGCGCGGCCTTTGCGTCCTCCTCGTATTTGCTGCCGCAAATACCCGGACCCAGCTGGTCGTCTGATTACGACTTTTTAAATCCGTTAGACGACCAGCTGCACTAAATGTAGATAACCGAAGCCATTGTGCACGGCAACAAGGTTGCCCCTGTGGGGACTTGCCGACCTCGGCACTAGAGGGAGGGGCCCACGATAGTGGGAGGGCCTGGTCCTCACAGGGGCTTCTTGTTGCCGTACAGACATGGAGTTCAGCGGCATATAGCGTGACCTGAAAATAGCTGAGCAACAAGCATTTAGCCATTTTCAGAGTTAGTATTTTCACAACTCTGAAATCACCTAAAACGCTAATACATAGCCAATTACGCGTCACGCCCAATGTACAGGGCGAACATCACTATGATGGGGCAAGCCTGGCAGCAGCATAAAATAATAGCGGTGCGTGAAACGAAATCACGCACCGCTTTTCATATGACGGACAGAATCTTATTTTTCACGGAACTCGATGGCGAATCCGCCGCCGCGGGCCATGAACACAGGAAGCACACTATCAGATGTGACATCCTGTTCAGTAATCACGTAAGCCTGTGGATTCTTCTCGTAGTCAGCATCAGGAGCATCAGCATAAATCTTCGCAACGTATGTCTTGCCCGGGTCGAGGAAATTCATCGGGATATCCAATGTCCTGCTGTTCTCGTCGGTAACGCCGCCGGCAAACCATTGACCTGACTTCTTCGCCTTACGAGCAACAACTATATAATCACCAGGCTCGGCAAGAAGATATTTGCTCTTCTGCCAATCCACTGCGACATCCTTGATGAACTGGAACGCATCAGCGAACCGGTCGTAATGCTCAGGGAAATCCGCTGCCATCTGGAGCGGCGAATACATTGTCAAGTAGAGCGCAAGCTGGTTGGCGATGGTCGCCTTGACCTTGGACGTATTCGAGCAGAACTTGGAGAGATCCATCTCGAAGATACCAGGAGTGAAATCCATCGGACCGCCGTTGAGACGGGTAAACGGAAGAACGGTGACATGCATCGGCTCAGTACCGCCAAACGCCTGATACTCAGTCCCCCTCGCACTCTCGTTGCCGACAAGGTTAGGATAGGTGCGGCACAATCCCGTAGGGCGGACCGCCTCATGGGCATTGACCATGATATGATGCTTCGCAGCCTCCTTAATGGCATGGAGATAGTGGTTGTTCATCCATTGGCCGTAATGATACTCGCCGAAAGGCAGGATATCGCCCACATAGCCGCTCTTCACCGCATCGTAGCCATACTTCTCCATAAGATTGTAGGCAGCATCCATGTGACGCTCGTAATTACGTACAGATGAGGAAGTTTCATGATGCATGAGGAGTTTCACGCCCTTGGAATGAGCATACTCGTTCAGCGCCTTGATGTCAAAATCAGGATAAGGGGTCACGAAATCGAAGACGTAATCCTTGTTGCAGTTCGCCCAATCTTCCCAGCCGACATTCCAGCCCTCTACCAGCACCTCGTCAAAACCATGCTTGGCAGCAAAGTCGATGTAACGGCGCACATTCGCATTGTTTGCAGAATGCCTGCCGTTAGGCTTGGCCGCTGAATAATCTGAAACGCCAAGATGCACGGATGAGAAGTCATCAGTATATGCCCAAGTGCCCTTTCCGGAAATCATCTCCCACCATACACCGACATATTTCACAGGATGAATCCACGAAACGTCATCATAGGCACACGGCTCATTGAGATTCAGCACGAGCCTGGACTCCAGCTGTTTACAAGCATTGTCCACCACCTGGACAGTTCTCCACGGGCTCTTGCACGGAGTCTGGAGACGGCCGCGCCAGCCCTGGGCGTCAGGCGTAAGTTCAGAGCGAAAAGTCAATGTCGCAGGATCCAGTTCGAGGTGCATGCACGCATAATCCACCAGAGCAGCCTCATGGATATTCACATAGAGCCCCTCGTCAGTCTTCATCTGAAGAGAGGTCTGCACTCCTGTCATTGAAAATGGCGTCTGCGAAGAATTGCCGCACATCGAAGCCTCCATCCTGGACTTGATTTCGCTCAGACGGGATACTGTATATTGATATTCCTGCGTATCGTAATCGCCTGGAATCCAGAGCGCTGTGTAATCGCCACCCATAGCGAATTCCGTCAGTTCATCCTTGATCACGAAATAAGTCAAGCCCTTCTGCTCAGGGAACTCATAACGGAAACCGAGACCATCATCGAAAAGACGGAAGCGTATGGTCATCCGTTTATCGGAAGCAGTCTGTACCAGATTGACAGCCAATTCGTTATAATGGTTGCGAATCTCCGACTCCTCGCCCCATACAGGCTGCCATGTCTCATCGAAAGTGCAAGTGTCAATGCTCTCCACCTTGAAGCCGTCATGGAAAGACCAGCAAGGTTTCTTATCCTCTTTCTTGATATCCTTGTCCCCGAAAACCAGTTTCTGAGCCTTGAGCACACCACGCATTTCATATCCGAGATGACTCGGCCTGATGACTGCCGTTTCCCCGTAATTCAATGAATACATGGGACTTCCGTCCGGCGCAATGCCGAATTTCATGGAGAGGTTTCCGTCCGGAGACTTCAGGACAGAGACGTCGGAAAGTTCAGCCGCAGCACGGCCAGTGCCGCTACAGGACTGAATCAATGCAGATGCCGCGCAAAGGGCAGCACCTGCAAAAAGAATTCTTCTGAAAAGGTTCATATCAATGTTCATTTACGTTTGTACTCTACTACCAATGCCTGACGTGGCCCCACTACTGTAGCATCATTGACCTCAACTGCTTCGCCGGTCATGACATCATGGCCATCATACAGTCCGTCAGCGATTTCCGCATAATGCGACCACTGAATCGACTTGCGGCCGCGGGAATTGTTGATGAAGACAAACACCGCCTCATCAGCATTGTAACGGAAATAAGCGTAGGTATTGTCCCTGGTCAGGAAATGCAGGGTCTTGCCGTCGTGAATCACGTCCTTGCCCTTTCTCCATTGGAAAAGCTTGCGTGTAAAATCGTGAAGTTCAGCCACTTGACCAGCCGCAACAGGCTTGCCGTCAGTTCCTGTCAATGCTGCCTTGCGTCCTTCTTCAGTGAACCAGTTTTCCTTGTCACCTGCCCAGCCGCCCGGGAAATCCACACGGAGACCGCCATGTCCCTGGCTCCTGTCCCTGGAGACGAACATCATCTCGTCACCGGCGAAAATCTGAGGGAAGCCACGCATAGTAGCCATCATGGTCATCACAAGTTTCAGCCTGTCAGGATTTTGCCTTACCACGTCACCGATACGGTCAGTATCATGGTTTCCAGGGAAAATCATCATCTTGGAAAGGTCGTGATATACGAAATCGTGTGAAAGACAGTCATATACCTTGGTCATGCCCGCACCCCACTGAAGAGAATCAGTCGGAACTCCGGCGCAAATCGCATCGTACAGAGGGAAGTCCATGATGGACGGGAGATTCGAATTGAAGCCGTCCTTGTTCTCGTTATCAGCCTGCCAATAAGCAAGTTGCGGAATGGATGACGTCCAGCACTCCCCTACTATATTGAAATTAGGATATTCCGTGCGGACAGCCTTGCACCATCTGCTCATCGGTTCCTTTTCATTGTACGGATAGGTATCGACCCTGAAACCGTCCAAGCCAGAATATTCAATCCACCAGATGGCCCATTGCTGGAAATACTTGAGAGTGAACGGATTGTCCAGGTTCATATCCGGCATGGAAGGCACGAACCAGCCGCTCTCCTGGAGATTCAGGTCATACTTCGACGCATTCGGGTCCATATTGGTCGAGAAGCAGACATTGGTCCCGGTATATTCAGGGAACTGATGGATCCAGTCAGCAAACGGAAGATCTTTCATCCACCAATGCGCTGTACCGCAATGATTTGTGACGATATCCATCACCACCTTCAAGCCCTTTTCATGAGCCTTCGCCACCATCTCGCGGTAAAGTTCATTGGAACCGAAGCGCGAGTCAATATGATAGTAGTCCGAGCATGCATAGCCGTGATATGAACCATCCGGCTCATTGTCCTCAAGCAGCGGAGTGCACCAGATCGCCGTCGCGCCGAGATCCTCTATGTAATCCAGATGGTCAATGATTCCCTGAATATCACCGCCATGGCGTCCGAAATACTTGCTGCGGTCAGACTTTTCAGCGGTGTCAGAAGTAGAGTCATTGGACGGATCCCCGTTTGCAAAACGGTCAGGCATAATGAGATATATCATGTCTGCAGCAGTATAACTCTTCCTCTGGACTGAGCCGGATTCACGGGCCGCAATCTCATACGGATACTTGAACGCAGGCTTACCGTCCTTGCTGAATACAAGATAATACGTTCCCGGTTTCGCATCCTTGAGGATATTTACGTCAATGAATAGATAATTCGGGCTGTCAGCCTTGTGTATTTTATTGACTTTCACCCCGTTGCCGCCCTCGATAGCGACATCGTACTCTGAAACGCCTTCACCTTGTACGAGAAGCTGGAGCGGGGCTTTCATACCCACCCACCACGAAAGCGGTTCAACTCTACTGACCTGCTCCATATCTGCATCAGCGACAGAATCAGGAACAAAAACTGAATTTCCGACACAAGCCGTAAGCATTACTGCCGTCATAATTCCAATTGTTCTTTTCATATGCAAATGTATCATTTAATATCCAAATTCCAATTCCAAGGAGAACAAAGTTGGGCAGTGACAGTCACCACATCATTGCCAAGCACCCTTCTGAAAACAAGCGTGCTGTCCTCAGCTGAAACCACTTCGAAACGTCCTCCCTTGCCACCCGGACGCAATGCCGGATGCTCATGACGGAGCTTTATAAGATTCTGATAGAACTGAGCGAATTCATTCACCTCCCACGCAGGAACCGGGTCTTTTTCGAAGAACTGGAAACGATGGTTCCAGCCTATTTCCTGACCGGTATATATCAGAGGCTGGCCATTAGGAAGCGTAAAGGTCAATACCGCCATTACTTTCGCAGCATCGCCCATCCTTTCGAACTCAGTTCCGGCCCATGAATTTTCGTCATGATTCGAAGTGAACATCAGACGGAAAGCGTCCTGAGGGAAGCGCTCGGCATCATGCTTCACATATTCCAGAAGTTCAGGAATGCCCTTCTTCCCCTGTGCAATGTCATTCAGCAGATGGTGAAGTTCCCAGGCATAGGACGCATCGAAACCGGATTCATGAAGCTTAGGGTCTTCACCCTCGGCAAGCATGTACATCCGCGGCCAATCCTTTCTGAGTGAGGAGATTGTCTTCGTCCAGAACTCGAAAGGCACCTCGCATGCCATATCGCAGCGGAAACCGTCAATGCCCTTGGACATCCAGAAACGCATTGCATTTTCCTGCGCATCCCAGACATCCGCATTGTCATAATTCAGTGCGGCAATGTCGGTCCAGTCATATTGAACGACAGTGTTTCCGACTGAATCCCTTTCATACCAGTCGGCCGGTTTCGAGTCAATCCACACCGCATCCGGTGATGTATGGTTCGCCACCCAGTCGAGTATCACACGGAATCCCTGTGACTTGGCGTCAGTAAGAAAAGCCTCGAAATCCTGCATTGTACCGAACTCCGGATTCACTGCGCAATAGTCCTTTACGGCATAGTAGGAGCCGAGAGTCCCCTTACGCTCCTTTTCTCCGATAGGGTAAATCGGCATAAGCCAGATAACGTCCACTCCGAGTTCCTTCAGGCGCGGAAGCTGGGCCTGGGCCGCAGCAAAAGTACCCTCCGGAGTGTACTGGCGCACGTTCATTTCATAAACGACGGCATCGTAAGTCCAGGCGGCATGAGGGGACTTTTCCGCACATGACGCTAACATAAGGACCGCAAGGGCCGCAATCAATATCTTCTTCATAATCATTTATTTAGCAAATCTCATATACGACGGGAGCAATTATCTCTTGGCGAATGGTGAAAGTGCTACGGTCGGCTTGCCATCCTTGAAAGCACCATTTGCATAGTCGTTGTTACGGCCAGGCTCAGACTCCGGCTCCCAATAGAAGATGCCTTTGAAACGCTTCACGTCCTTAAGACCGTTCCACAATGTCTCAAGTGCCTCCTTGCCCTTCTCCGGTTCAGCAGCCGGCATTCCGAACTCAACCAGCATCACATCCTTGTTGTAGGACTTGATCAGCTGAGGAATATTGGCAACCGCCTGATTCACTTTCTCTTCCCATGGTTCGAATGCCTTAATTTCATCTTTCCAATATGAAGGATACAGCGAAAGTCCTATCATGTCGTATTTCACGCCGGTATCCGCCATGAGAGAATAGAACCACTGGAGGGTATCCATATTCCAGGCATTGTCAATGTGAAGTATTACGGAAGCATTGGGATAAACCGCCTTTACCTGGTCGGCACCGGCCTTGAACAGTTTTGCGAAGCCGGAAGCGCTTTGGTCCTTGACACAACCCTTTTCCCAGAGCATACCGTTGGTCACCTCGTTTCCTACCTGTACCCATGTAACATCCGCGCCTCTATCCTTCAATGTATTGAGGACATCGGATGTATGGTCAGCCACGGCTTTTGCCATAGCAGCCAGGTCATACGACTTCCATGCCTCAGGGACATTTTGCTTGCCAGGATCAGCCCAGAAATCAGAATAATGGAAATCAATCATTATCTTCATGCCCAGTTCCTTAGCCCTCAGACATTTCTTGAGGACGTCTTCCTTGCCGTTCCATCTTTCCTCGGGATTCACCCAGACTCTGAAACGCAATGAATTGAATCCCAGCGACTTCATCAGAGCAGGGCAATCCATCTCCACACCTGAAGCGGAATAGAATTTATAGCCTTTGCTTTCCATTTCCGTGTACCAGCCGATGTCGGCTCCCTTCGCGAATGCCGGTTTCGTGGGCTTTCCGCCTGAAGGAGAATCAGACTCCCCACAAGAATACAGGGACAGAACCGCCAATACACACAATGTCTTGATCAAATATTTCATAAATGGTCAGTTTACTCTAATACAAGCAATTTAAAATCACTGGAATCAAGATTCAAGGTAAGGGAATTGTGCCCGTCCGCGTCTGTCGTCACATTGTAAGAGCCAGAGCCGAAGCCCGGATAAACTTTCCAATTCCCCGGTTCAGGAAGCCATGCGGTGATATCTTTCTTTTCCAACGAGAAATTGCCGATGACCGCAAATGCCTTTCCGTCAACGGTACAGTAGATAAACCGGCCGTCATTCCAGTTTCCGCCGGATACATACCATGAGAAATCAGCATCAGAAGAGAAGAAACGCGGATTTTCCTTGCGGAATTTCATCAATGAAGCGTATGTGTCATGAAGGGCCTTACGGTCAGCATTTTCCAGATATTCCCAGTGAACAGGCTTCTTGCCGGTCCTGCCGTTCTCTTCTATCGAGATGTCGTAGCCGAGTTCCTCGAACTGCCAGAGCATCTTAGGTCCCGGAACTGTGAGGAAGAATGCTGCATTGAGTGCTTCACGTTTCATTCTGGCGTCCAAGTTCGAGTCTCCACTAATGCCTGATACGCCTTCTTTCAGAGCTTTGTAGGCAGTCTTTTCCTCATCGTGGCTTTCCATAAATCCAACATATGCGCCGAACGGCATTGCAGAACCGGTCCAGAGGCCTTCGAAACCACTTCCGGCAGACTTGCCCATGGCTGACTGGCAATAAGCATTGTTCAGATTTCTCCAGACCTTCGCCCCGGCTTCGGCAAGAGCCTTTTCCTCACTGGTCTCGCAGAAATGTTCCAGAATCACTACGGCATTCGGGTTATAGCTTTTCACGCTCTTCGTGTAGTCCGTAAGGATGTCCACGCGGCTCTGGTCGTAGTTGGAAGCGGTACTTTCGTCGCTCTTCTTATTTGTGAAGCCCTTGGTGAGATCGAAACGGAAACCGTCCACGTGATATTCTTCCATAAGATACTTCAGGCTTTCCTTGACATGCTCACGGAAAGGCTGGTACTCGTGATTCCAGTCGTGGAATACGCTGTACGGATGTGGAGCATCGACATTGAACCAAGGATTGTCGGACGCGGTCTTGTTGTTCTTCGAATCCCAGTAAAGTTTCGCATACGGATGGGCTCCTGTCGCCTGATTATAAACGACATCCACGATTACGGCCATACCCCTGGCATGACATCCGTCAATGAACTGCTTGTACATATTACGCGTACCATAGGCCTTGTCGAGAGCGAAATATGAGCACGGGTTATAGCCCCAGCTGTCATTGCCGTCAAATTCCTGTATCGGCATGAGTTCCACTGCATTGACACCGAGAGAAGAGAGATAGTCGAGCTTTCCGAGAGCACCCGGAATGTCACCGGTAGATGTGAAATCGCGGAAATGCATCTCGTAGATCACGAGGTCGTTCCGGTCTGCGATCTTGAAGCCGGTGCTTGTCCAGTTATAGACATCCTTGTTCACCTTGAACGAAGATACCAGTCCGCTTGTGCCCTTAGGATATGCCGGAAGGTCAGGATAAGTCGAGGATGAAATGTATTTGTCATTCGAGCCGTCGTAAACGATCTCAGTATAGGGATCATGTATGCGGAAAGCCGAGCCGTCCTTGTTCACGAGATAGTACTGGAACATATATTCCTTGTCCGGATCCACATTTGTCAATGTGAACCACCAGCAGCCTGCCGCGTCGTCACGCTTCATGGAATAGTCATTGGAACGCTGCCAATTGGAGAATTCACCTGTCAGATAACAGTATTCGTGGCGTTTGTTCTTGTTGTCGAGATCGCGCAGCACCAGGGTCACGCTACCGTCGGAATTATAATTGATACCGTAATGGGCGCCCGCAGGCATTGTCTCATTCACGACCGGCTTAGGCTCGAAAACGAATTTGTCGTCCTTCACTTTGACGAACAGGTCCTCGGTCTGGAGCTTTCTGTCTGCGCTACGCACGACTACACCGATCTTGTTTACAGGTGTATCACCGGAATCGAACCATTCCCTGACGGATGGCTGGATCGGAAGTTTCCAGAGATTCTTCTCCTCGCACGGCTGCCATTTGCATTTGTCAATGTTTTCTTCCCATTCAGCCTGGACGAACATCCACTCCGCCTCAACTACACCGATGTGGGCATACAAGTCTCCCTTGTAATCATAGAACGGGGATTTCTGGTCCGCCCTGTAATAAAGCACGCACGAAGCATCAGCCTCAGGCAATTCTGGAATCGCAAAAAGTCCTATAGCAGAAGGATTTATAAGTTCATCTACAGGATGCTGAGTCACATTTACGACAGCGGTCTTGTATCCGGTCGCGGAAAACGAAATGGTCGCTGTCCTCAGTTCCTTGTTGTTTTCAGAAACTGTGACAACGATATCGCACGAACCGGTTCCAGATGTCTTGTCTATTTCAAGCCAGTCATTCTTGGAGACTGTAGCCGTCCACTGTGACGCATTTGTCTTGAGTTCCAATGTCTGAGATGTTGCAGCTCTGGTAAAGAACAATGCGTCAGGCGTGACTTGCAGTTTCTTCCCCTGCTGGACTTGTTCTTCCTTGCTGCAGGAAACGAGTGCCGACAGACACAGAACGGACAGGACAAAAAATCTTGTAATGTTTTTCATGATAAATTAGAGTTTCACAAGTACTGGCTTGAGAATTTTTCAAAAAGGGCAGGCCTTTTCTTTAGCGCAGGGCCTGCCCGGATTATACATTCAGAAAATCCACACTTTAGCTCAGGAGATCGAGACTGAAATCAGATGTCTCAGTATTGAATACGAGCGAGTACTCTCCGGCTGGTTTAGTGAACTTGATATTGCCTCCGTCGAAAACGACATTATCCAACTCTCCTCCGAAAGAATATGTCCAGTCAGAATTGAAACGGATCTTGATCTCGTCATCCGGTTTCATTTTAAAATCTATTGCCGCAGCCCATTTTGAACCTTTCTTCGACATCGAGAAGAATGTTCCCCAGCCCGAAGCCTCGAAACTGCCGCCGATTTCGAGATTCTTCACCTGAACCATCACGAGTGTTCCGTTCTTCTTGTCAAGCTTGATGTAATACAATCCTGAAGGGACTTTGATGTTGGAACCGCCCAGTGTATTCGATTCCGCATACGCAAATGGGAGGGACTCACTGCCTTTGGTTTCTACTGTCACATCCTCGAAGCCGAAATCAGTTTTCGACCATGAAGGAGTCGCACTGAACTTGAATTCCGCATCAGAGCCATCCGCAGTGGAGAGATCTACAAAGCCCTGGTATACTCCTTTCTGCTTTGCGGAAAGAGAGAGTGCAGGAGCATTGGCAATATCCCACTTCTGATAGCTTCCAGGAAGCCACATCTTTTCAGGGAATGAAAGGATATAGGTAGTAATCTTGACATTCACTGCATTGGAAACGACACCGTCAGGAAGGCTATTGCAATATGCATATACCTTGAATGTCAATTCTGCTTCCTTGCCTTCAGCTGCGCCAGCTGCAATTACAGCGTCGTTTAGACCGTCAACAGTGGACCTGTATGATGTCCCGTCAAGGTTTTTGGCAAGTTCCGTTTCTTTGTCGTCACCGCACTTCATGGTAACCTTGTATGTAACGTCCTCACCGTATTCAAGTCTGGCAGCAGCCCAACCAAGGACCTCGATTTCGTCCGCAGATTTTTCCTTGTCGAGGACGATTGCTGGTGCAGGTGCACTCAATACAGGTGCGACAGCATCGTCATAGAAATAAACCTTCACGGCTAATGCCGGAGAGGAATACACATTACCTGCATTGTCAGCAACATTCACGGAGAATGAAAGCTGATGGGTCGCATTCTTTTCCAACTCGAAATTAGTCTTGAGGAAGGTTCTGAGTTCCTCCTTGGAGATGGTGCAGAACGCATCTTTGATTCCCTGTTTGAGGACGGCTGTTTTTTCTCCGCTCTTGACATTCAAGTTATAGAGATATGCATCAGCATCGATGAAACGCGCAGCGGTCCAGGTAAAAGTCACGGATTCCGCCTTGGTTCCGTTGGTAATGAGGATATCAGAATGTGCATCCATCACCGGAGCGACTGGACTCGTCGAGAAGGTGTCCTCACTTTCTATGGTGCAGGCTACTGCCGCAATAGCTACGGCAGAGGCTGCAAATATATTTCTAATCCATTTCATAAGTCAAACCTGTTTATTGTTTTTCATAAGTCACCACAATCGGTGTCCTGTTGGCGTGCAGGCGGACGATATAGTCACCTGTTCCAGGAGCAGGAATGTTCTCACCACCCTTGGTGATTTCAAAGCCGCCGGCAATGTCTGTAGTTGCGACTGCGCTGCCGTACTTGTGTTCCCAACTTCCGTTCAGTCTAAGAAGCCACTCCTTGCCTTCAGTGAAGCTGATGACTGGAGACTCCCAGACATTCTTCGCAACATTGTACGTGAATTCAGGCTCCTCGCTCTCTTTCCATTCGTTAAAATCTCCGATAAGAGCAACTTTGGATACGACCTCCCTTGCGACAGTCTTAGTCTTGGTGTTGATGGTCAGCCACATGATCGGCTCTTCAGCAGACACGGAGAAGTTTCCGTCACTATTTGCAGGATCTGCAACTTCCCAGCCTTCCGGTTTATATCCGTCATTCATTCCGACCCATGACTGATTCTCATCGACAATCTTGAAATAATAAGGAGTCTCAGCCTCGTTGGACACATCCACCAGAATCTTGTAGGTGCTGGTTCCTGCCTCGACTTCTATGATTTCAGTTCCGAACTTACTCCAATCCTGATACTTTCCATGAAGCCAGATGCTCTTCTTAGGAGGAAGATAGGTATGAACCATGAAAGAAACTTTTTCCGAAGTCAATGCCGGTGAGTTCACCACGTCTTTCAGAGTTGCTTCCACATAGGCACTGATGGTAACATCGGAATTCTTTTCACCGTTCAGTGAACTGCATACCATACCTACAAAGTCGCCCTTGTTGATGCTGAGAGAATTCTTGTAGTTCTGTCCTACAAGAACCTTCTCCTTTCCAAGTTCCGCATATACGGAGTAGAGAATTTCAGTCTTCGTTCCAAAATCAGCAGGATCCCATGTGAAGATCACCTGCTCCACCTTGGTGGTGTTCGCATCCGAGAGGACATTGGAAACCGGCCTGAGAACAGGAGCCGTCATATCTGACGAAATCTGTTCCATTGGCAAATCCAAGGTGCAGGATGCAGCCAGAGCCGCAATAGCGGCAATTGCCATATATTTCAATGATTTCATAATATCGATTTTATAATGTTGTCAATCCGATTAATAACCTTCATTCTGGATGAGGTTGCTGTTGGAGCTGAGGTCGCTCTGGATAATCGGGAATATGGTCCTGTATGAAGGAATCGCAATCTTACCATTCAAGATACCGCCCTTGAGTGTCCAAGGATAGTTCACGTCCGTAAACTTGCCGAAACGGATGAGATCGACACGACGGTGACCTTCCCACATGAACTCGCGGGCCCTTTCATCAAGCAGCCATTCGAGCCTGATCGTTGTCGGCATCGGAACGCCTGCACGGTTGCGAAGTTCCTTTACATATTCCAATGCCTTGGAATCCTTGACTGTACCGCCGTTCAGACGGGCATCTGCCTCAGCATAGTTGAGATACATTTCGGCCAGACGGAAAACGGGCATGTCGGCAGAAGAAAGTTTCCAGTTTCCAGGGACACCGTCCTGCTGGGCGAGTTTGTCATTGGAATCAAGTCCGCAGAACTTCCAGCACATCCAGCCTGTTGAAACCTTATTTCCATCAAACTCCTTAGTTGAACCGTAATTCGTAAAGAACGCGCGTTTGTCGCTGGTAGCCCTGTCATATCCGAAGACATTGGTCTTGCTGCCCCAGACTACGCCATTGAGATCGAAACGGGCCACATAGTCATCAGGCACATGGTAACCTGCCCAGTTCTCGCCATTGATTTTAGGCAATCCGAACTCTGCTCCGAGCTTGAGGTTCGCTTCCTCACTGAGGGATGCTGAAGCGAAGGTGGAAGTACCGCCCCAGCTCTGGGTAGAAACTCTGTCGTAAGCAATTGCGAAGATGAACTCTTTCTCTGCAGAACCATTCTCGGTATTGTCCTGACGGAACATATCTGAATACTTAGGAGCGAGGGTATAACCCATTTCTATCACCTTCTGCGCAGCATCCTTTGCATCCTGCCATCTTGCTGTTCCGGTATAGACCTCGGCATTGAGATACATACGGCTGAGGAGAGCCCAGACTGAGCCCTTGGTAGGACGTGGATAAGGAACGGCACCTTTTGCAGGCATTGCGCTATTGTCTGAACCGAGGTCAAGAAGCTCTGTTTCAAGCCATTTGAAGAGGTCCGCCCTGGTAATGCGGGATGGATTGTCGCCACCGATGTTCTCCGGCATAGGGAAAGGAGGGTTACCGAATTCGTCCATGAGAACATAGAAGAACATTGCCCTGTGGAAACGTGCCTCTGCCCTGTAACCTGCAATTTCACCCTTGATTCCTGACTGTCCGCGGGCGTCGAGTTTGCTGTCCGTGGTCTGGAGAAGGAATTCGTTCGCGAGAGCGATGGCCTTCACTGCACGAGTATATACGGCTACCAAAGCGTCGTTTGAGCCAGTTCCCCATGAATCGTGCTGAAGTTCAGTAAGATAAGAGTCACCCCAGACGCACTTGAGGCCGTCACAGGTCATCTCGTTCAGGTTGAACCACTGTCTCAGGAACTCTGACTGTCCTGAATCTGAGAATCCGAGGTCATTGTTGCCAGCATCATCCTGTCCTACAAGCATATAATAGCCGTTGATGTAGGAGAGGGCCTTGAGATAGTTCTCTTCATTGGCATACGCGTTTTCAGACGTGAAGTCAGTCGTGTTCAAAGGGAGGGTGTCCAGATCCTTCAGACATGATGAAAACAGTATTGCCGCAAATGAAAGTATTAATATTTTGTTTATGATTTTCATATTGTTGGTCCTCCTGCTTAGAATGTGATGTTAAGACGAAGAGTGTAGAGACGAGGACGAGGATATACATAATTATCCACACCATCGATATTGTTGATTTCCGGATCAAGTCCTGAATATTTGGTGAATGTGCATACATTCTGGACAGAACCTGCAAGACGGATCTTGAGATTGTTCTTCACGTTGAAGGTATATCCGAGATTGATGTCGTCAATCTTGAAGAATGTAGCATCCTCAATCCAAAGGTCTGAGTATTTCTGGTTCTCGCTGTTAGGAGCATGCCAGCCAGGAAGAAGCCACTTCGCACAAAGGTTGTCAATGTAACCCTTGGTCCAGTTGTCACTGTAAGATGAAGAATATCCGAGAGCGACCTTGTTGACGAGCTCAGCACCGATGGAGCCGTGTCCATTGATACCGAAATCCCAGTTCTTGTATCTCACCTGAGTGCTGATACCGTAGTATGCCCAAGGTGTAGCGCTGCATCCGGTCATGTAACGGTCATCAGCATTGATCTTGCCGTCGCCGTTGCGGTCCACGAAAGCATTCTGGACAGGCTTGCCTTCTGCATCGTAAAGCTGCTGGTACATATAGTATGTATAAGGAGCGAAGCCCTTGCGGTGAAGTGAACTGAAACCGACATTGGCACCCATTGAAGGACCTGTCTCGACTCCGAGGTAGGTTTCATCGCTGTTGGTAAGCTTGGTGATCTTCACATCCTGGAAGGTGATGTTTCCACCGATTTTCCAGTTCCAGTCCTTGGTCTCTACAGGAACGAAATTGGCTGAAAGCTCTATGCCCTTGTTCACCATGGATCCGATATTGGAAATCACCTGCTTGCCGAAGTTGGAACCGAGAGGGATGGAGATATTGTTCAGGAGGTCGAATGTATTTCTGTAGTAAGCCTCGACCGTACCGGTGATCCTGTCATTGAGGAAGCCGAAATCCAATCCTACGTTGTAAGTCTCGGTGGTCTCCCATTTGATGTTAGGGTTGTAGGCCAATGGGGAAAGGAGCGGATAAGCCTTGCCATCCGGTCCCATAGGATACCGCATTGTCACAGACGCTGATTCATAATATCTTGCGATGTACGGATAGTAGTCATCTCCGATATCCTGCTGTCCTGTGCGGCCCCATCCGAGACGGAATTTGAGAGCTGAAACAGTCCTGTTGTCCTTCAAGAAACTTTCATTGGCAATGTTCCATGCAAATGCTGCTGCCGGGAAGAAACCCCAACGGTTAGATGGAGAGAAACGGCTGGAAGCATCACCACGGGCGGTGAAAGTAAAGAGATATCTCGAATCGTAGTTATAGTTCACACGTCCGAAGAATGAAATCAGATAATACTCCTTGGCATTGACCGGAGCGATATGGTACTCGGTCGCCCTGTCGTTGTTGTAGTACTGGGAGTTCTCATACTTGATGTAGTTATGCTGCCAGGAATAACCTGCCATCGCATTGAAATTGTGCTTTCCCCAAGTCTCGTTGTAGTCGAGGTAGGCCTCCAGAAGCATGTTCTTGTTGAAGTTCTGGTATTTCTCATAGAGGTCCGGAGCACTGGTGAGAGAACCGCGGGAACCGATTTCATTGTACTTGGTACCGTTGGTCTTGGCGATATCCATACCCAAGTTGAGGTTTGCTCTCAACGCCTCAAGTCCATGGACCTTGTAGTCGATCTGCAAGTTGCCGACACCACGATAGGTGTGTCCGTAGTTCACATAGTCATAAACGGAAGAAAGAGGGTTGGCGGCAGCCATCGTATTAGGCACGCCGGCGCTGAACCAGTTCCAGTAACCGTTGGAGATGGATGACTTGTCAATGTTGCCGTCAGCATCCGTGAAATAGATAGGCTTGGTAGGGTCGAATAAAAGAGCGCTCTCCACAGGGTTGTTGGCCCAGTTGGTATGCTGGTAAACGCCCTTTGCATTGAGATTGATCGACAGATGATCGTCGAAGAACTTAGGAGAAAGACTTACGTCGATGTTGCCTCTCTGGTTGTCACCGACCTTGATGGTAGCCTGATCGAGGTTGTAGCCCATGCTGACACGGAACGGAACTACCCCCCCCGAGTAAAGGCTGATGTTATGGTCGGTATTTATGCCGATACGGTAAATCTGTTTCTGCCAGTCAGTGTCGTACATTGTACCGTCCACTCCGAGGAGGCCGACTGCCTCAGGACGATGTTCCTGTATGTAGTTGAAGAACTGGTCGCCGTTCATCATCTTGATGACATCCTTGTTCTGCTTAGCTGAGACACTACCGCTGTAGCTTACATGGATTCCTTTGCCTGAGCCTTTCTTGGTAGTGATGATGATCACACCGTTGGAAGCGCGGGAACCGTAGATAGCTGTAGCTGAAGCATCCTTGAGGACAGAGTAAGATTCAATGTCATTAGGATTGACAGTAGCCAGAGGGTCACCCATACCTGCGCCGCCGTCCTTGGTGACAGGCACGCCGTCAATGACGATTAGAGGGTCATTTGACGCGGTAAGTGACGCTGCGCCACGGATTCTGATGGTAGAAGAAGCACCAGGCTGGCCGTTGGCAGGAGTGATGTTCAATCCGGAAACCTTACCGAGAAGCATTGAGCTCGGAGAAGTCACGGCACCACGGTTCACTTCCTCTGCATTGATGGCAGTAACGGAACCGGTCATATCGCTTTTCTTGACCGAACCGTAACCGATGACCACTACATCGTCGAGATACATCGTATCTTCTTCAATGACGACTTTGGCCGGATTGGTCTTCGCAACGAATGTCACGGTCTTGTATCCGATGCAGCTTACCTCCACGACAGCATCAGCTGATGACACCTTGAGGGTGTAATTGCCGTCGATATCGGTAGATAATCCATTGGTGGTACCTTTCTCGAGAACAGTCGCGCCGATGACTGGCTGACCGGTCTGGTCCGTGACGGTACCCCTTATCTCATATCCGTTCTGAGCGGACATGTCAGGAATGATGAGGAACAGTCCTATCAGTCCAACTATAAAAGATAAAAATCTGTTCATAGGGTCCTTTTGTTATTAGTTTGGTAAATATTGTATTTCTTGTTGTTATTTTTCTCTTACAAATGCGACAGAGAGCGCCGCAAGCAGCATGAAGACACATGCAAGCGCCAGCATCATGACGGCATTCGAGCCGAAACAGTACTTTACAATAACTCCACCCGTAAGTCCGATGACAATCTGTGGTATAGTGATCGTAAAGTTAAAAATTCCCATGTAAACTCCCATACGCTTCGGGTCCACGGCTCTGGAAAGGATGGCGTAAGGCATGGCGAGAATACCTGCCCAGGCGATACCGATGCACAGCATAGGAAGCATGAGCGCATATTTGTCTTTAAGAAGCACAAGCCCGGCGAAACCGACGGCACCGAAAAGCAGACAGGATGCATATATGGGCTTGTTGCCGAATCTGGAGGCCAATTTCGTCATGAAAAGCGCCGCGATACATGCAGGAATCGGATATACACCATTGAGCACACCTACCCAAGTCTGCGTCGCACCTTCTGAAAGCACCACTCCCCCGTCAGTCACGGAACCTGTGATGGCAGGCTTGAGGTATGTCCACATGATGAACAATGCCGCCCATGAGAAGAACTGGGTGATGCCCAGACGGACCATTGCCGAAGGAGTATTCCGGAGCAATGTCATGAAAGAGATCTTCTCAGCCGGTCCTTCTTCCACTGCGAGGCCATTGTATTCTGCAAATTCCTTAGGAGGATATTCCCTGGTCTTGAACGCGGTCACCAATACTGTGGCAAGCAGGACAGCTCCACCTATATAATATGACCACGCGATGTGAAATGAAACCTGTCCCGGGACAGCCTCGTCGCTCACCCCGAACCAAGTCATAATCAGCGGCAACACGGCACCGATTACAGCACCGATATTGATGAGAAATGTCTGAACCACATAACCTTCCGTCTTCTGTGAATCGTCCAGCATGTCAGCTACGAGCGCCCTGAACGGTTGCATCGTGACATTGAACGAGAGATCCATGAAGAGGAGGATGAACGCGCCCATCGCGAGCGGGGCCAATGCCAGGAGCGTCGGACAGTTAGGCATGAGCATCAATGCCAATGTCGAGATCAATGCTCCCCCGAGTATATACGGGATACGTCTGCCGAACCTGGTCCAGGTACCGTCAGAGAACATGCCGACTATCGGCTGGATGACCATACCTGCCAATGGGGCAGCGAGCCAGAAATAGCTCAGATGACTCACATCGGCGCCAAGTGACTCGAAGATGGTGGACGTATTGGAATTCTGCAGAGAATACCCTATCTGGACACCGAGGAATCCGAAACTCAGGTTCCATATCTGCCAAAATGATAATTTCGGTTTTTTACTCATTAGTTTCCGTGTTATTATCCTGTTTATGCGGTAGCGGAACAATACAGCTCCGCAAATCGTATCATTGTTATAAAACATTTGCGAATTTATCAATTAAAATTTCATATTTAATATGAGAACCGACGGACGGGCGGAATTGGCGGACGGATGGGAAAAATCAGACGACGAAATAAAAACGTTTTTTGGGTTTTCACCAATTATTCCTACCTTTATGATTATGAATTGGTCGAAAATAAAGCCGTCAGGCATTGTACATATATTCGCGCTTCTGCACGCCGCCGTGACCATCCTGTGTCGGGAGGCCGGAATCGGGGATGAACTGTTTCTCACTGTGCTCACGATGACAATGATTCTTCTCGTCTGCCTGAAGAAGAACCTTAACCTGGAACTTACAGCCGGGATAATCATCGTCATCAATGTTACCGGCTACCTGCTGGGAACTGCCGGAGCAAACCTCATCGGCTTGCTTTTCAGTTCCGAACTGGCCGTGCATGCCATCTCCACGGCATTCACCACAGAACTTTTAGGCTGGTGCACCATCCTCGTCGGGGACATACTCAAGCGGCTGCACCTGGTTTCCAACACCACCAGAATGCCACACCTTCCGTGGCTGATCGCAGTCGTATGCGCCATCTTCCTTTTCAGACTGTCCATCATCGCTTTCAGCGACATGAACATCATCTCCGACGGCGGACTTTACAGGAACCTGCTGAGGCTGCTGTACAATGTCCCGGTCTGCATCATACTGGTCTGCCTCAATATAATATATGTAAGGTTCGCCAGAACACGCCTGGGCAAGAAGCCGGCATATGTCCGATGGACGGCATTGACTTCATTCCTGATCCTGGCCGTCACAGGTTCTGCTTTTGCTGTCGGCATCGGACTTCCTTTCGCCATACAGCCGCTGCCTCCGGCTCACGACATAGCAGAAACCGCCGTCGTGGTATTCATCGCCGAAATGCTGTTCTACGCATTGACCTACATGGCTGACTATGTGTGGGTTACGCATCAGGGCGTGAGGGCGGAAAAGACGAAACGACACAAGGCCCAGTTCGAATACCTTAAACTCAAGCAGCAGGTGAACCCGCATTTCCTGTTCAATTCGCTGAACGTCCTCGACTGTCTTATCTGCGAAAACAAGAACGAGGAAGCAAGCCTGTTCGTGCACAAGCTCGCCGGCATCTTCAGGTATATACTTAAGAATGACGCACTTACGCTTATAAGTCTGCGTGAAGAATTGAAATTCACTGAAATGTATGCAGACCTCCTCAAGGTGCGCTTCGCCTCCGGGTTCGAGGTCAATGCAGATGTTCCGGAGTCCTGCCTGTCCTGCAATGTAGTACCATGCTCCATTCAGATGCTGGTGGAGAATGCGATCAAACATAACCAGGTATCGCCGGACAATCCGCTCTGCATCCATATTGTGGCGAGCGGGCAGAAGATTACCGTGACCAACAACAAATCACCTAAACTGGCGGCTTCGGAGGATTCCACCAAGGTCGGACTGAATTATATCCGCCAGCAATACATTGACCTGTCGGGCAATGACATTGAAATAAACGATGACGGGGCCGAGTACTCGGTATCGCTTCCGCTGCTGCCCGCAGAGAAAACCACATAAAAATTTCGGATTATGGCATTGAAAGTATTGATAGTAGAAGATGAACCGATGGCTCAGGCCAATCTGAGCCGAACTCTACAGAAGTATTACCCCGATTTGGAAATCATCGGCACGACAAGTTCGGTCAGCAGCACTGTGGAGTGGCTGAAGGGGCATTCTGTCGATGTCATCTTCATGGACGTGGAACTTTCCGACGGGGACTGCTTCAGCATCTTCAGACAGATCAATGTGGATGCGAAGATCGTAATGACCACTGCCTATGACAGTTACGCCGTAAAGGCTTTTGAAGTGAACAGCGTGGACTATCTCCTTAAACCTATCGAGAAGGAGGACCTGGACAGGGCGGTCCAGCGCTGCCGCAATTCGTCCGGAGTCACGGACATGTCCGCGCTACTCTCGACACTGGCCGGAAACCAGCAACAGGCAGAATACCGCCAGAAAATCATGGTCCGCCTGAACGACAAGATCCTGCCGGTCTCCGTCAATGACATCTCATACTTCCTTTCAGAGGACAAGGTCACCTGGATGTTCACGTCCGACGGGTCGAAATATGTGCTGGACCAGTCACTCGACGTATTGTCCTCACAGCTGGACCCTTCCCGCTTTTTCAGGATTTCACGGGGCTGCATAATCTCATCTGCCGCAGTGCGCAGCATCATCAAACTACAGGGCGGACGGCTCCGCATCAATACCACGCCGCAGTGCAATACCGAGATTCTGGTCAGCCGCTCCCGGTCAGACGACTTCCTGCAATGGCTTGAGAACACGACCTGCTGACAGTTCATCCTTCAAATACGTCATTTCATCCGAAAAACTGGACAAGTCATTTTCGGATGTTGGTGAATGTATATAAATTAGAGGTAACAAACCACAAAACAGTACAATCATGACACGTACATTCAGAATCACATACCAGACTTCTTGGGGAGAAGAAATCAAACTTATATCCGGTGAGAAACAGGCCGATATGCATTACCTGCCTGGCGGAATCTGGGAGACGTCCCTGCCGGGCAAGATCCTGCCTGCCGGGGCCGAATACCATTACGAATGCTGGAAAGACGGACGTAGAGTGCGCCGCGAATGGAAAAACCATATCGTTCCGGACACGAAGGAGACCGAGCTTTATGACCAGTGGACTGACATCCCGGCTGCCGCTCCATTCTTCACTTCGGCCTTCGCCGACAAGGTCTTCAGCATTGACCAGGACAGTTTCAAGGTCAATGAAGAGGCTACTCCGCAGGCTATGTACCGCAGCGGCTGGAAATGCGCCGGCACAGCGGTTCCGGTATTCTCTCTCAGGACGGAGGACAGCTTCGGAATCGGAGACTTCCACGACCTGAAGAAACTTGTGGACTGGGTGGCGGCTACCGGCCAGAGGGTGATACAGCTGCTTCCTGTCAATGATACGACCATGACCGGGACCTGGACGGATTCCTATCCGTACAGCGCGAATTCCATCTACGCCCTGCATCCGCAGTTCGTGTATCTTCCGGACGCAGGAGTCCGCAGGGATGCCAAATACAAGGCATTGAAAGCTGAGCTTGAAGCACTTACGGAGATTGACTACGAAAGAGTGAATCAGGAGAAAGACAGGCTGATGCGCAAGGCTTTCGCCTCCACATGGGCCAAGGTGAGCGTTTCGGCGGATTATCAGAAATTCATAAGGGACAATGCAGAGTGGCTGGATGCCTACTGCGCGTTCAGGATTCTTCTCCACAAGACCGGGACCGGCGATTCCGCCAAATGGGGCAAATATGCCACGTACAGTGCCAAGAAAGCCGCATCAGTTTTAGCAGAAAACAGAGAAGAAGCTGATTATCAGTCATTTGTCCAGTTCCATCTGCACAAGCAGCTTGTAGATGCAAGGAACTATGCGAGGAAGCACGGCGTCACTTTCAAGGGCGACCTCCCTATCGGCGTGAGCAGAACCAGTGTGGACGCGTGGCAGCATCCGTCCCAGTTCAATATGAATTCACAGGCCGGTGCTCCGCCTGACGCATTCTCTGCAGACGGCCAGATGTGGGGTTTCCCGACATACAACTGGGACAAGATGGAAGAGGACAATTTCGCATGGTGGAAGGCCAGACTGAAGAACATGGAGCAGTACTTTGACTTCTTCCGCATTGACCATATACTCGGATTTTTCAGGATTTGGGAGATTCCGGCGAATGCGAAGAGCGGTCTGCTGGGACATTTCTTCCCGGCTCTGCCGTATAGTGCCAAAGAATTGGCTGACAATGGTTTCGACATCAATTCCGGATGGTACACCTCCGATGGTGTGGACACGCTTTTCCTGGAAGACCCGCGCAAGCCCGGGTATTGGCATCCGCGCATCGGGGCGCAGAATACGGAGCACTACCGCAATCTCCCTGACTGGCAGAAAGATGCCTTCAACAGGCTGCATGACGATTTCTTCTATAGAAGGCACAATGCTTTCTGGCGTGATTCCGCACTCCGCAAACTGCCTGACCTTCTCGCCAGCACGCGAATGCTGACCTGCGGCGAAGACCTGGGCATGATTCCGGATTGCGTGCCGGACGTGATGAGGGAACTGCGCATCCTGTCATTGGAAATCCAGCGTATGCCTAAGGATACCCGTCACGAGTTTGCAGACACGTGGAGCTATCCGTACCTTTCCGTATGCGCGACTTCCACGCACGACATGAGTCCCCTCCGCGCCTGGTGGAAGGAGGACAGAGGCGTCACACAGCGTTTCTGGAACCAGGTCCTCGGAAAACCGGGCGAGGCTCCAGCCGACTGTACACCGGACATTTCCCTGAGTATCATCATGATGCACCTCCAGTCAGCATCCATGCTTGCCATCCTGCCGCTTCAGGATTATCTGTCGCTGAAGCCGGAGTTGTGCTTCGACGACCCTGACAAGGAGCGGATCAATGTACCTGCCATCTCGCCGTTCTACTGGCGGTTCAGGATGAAGACGACCATCGAGACTCTTATCAATGACGACATCACCGGCTATCTCCGTTCTCTGATACGCAACTGCGGCAGAAGATAGGTCGCTGCTGCACTTTTCTGATTTAGGTTGACCCGGTTATGGCACCTCCTGAGACCAACTTGTCCGTAAAATAGGCCCATTTTACGGACAAGTTGTTGATTTTGAGCCACTTGTCCGCGAGAAAACGTTTTAACCCGGACAAATCTGACGGAATTTCCGTAGATTTGCTGTATAAATCCAAAGAATCATGAAAAGAACAGTTGCGGCCGTGGTGCTGTATGTGGCATTGGCATTGAACTCGCTCGCCGGGAATCCGGTGATTGAGAATCCCGTGGTTGGGAATCCTGTAGCAGAGAATCCGGTGATTGAGGATCCAGTGGTTTGGAATCCTGTAGCAGAAAATCCGGTGGCAGGAAAAGAGCATTACCGTCATCTGAAGGACATTTCCTATACTGCTGTCAATGAGCAGGATGCGTATCGTAAGGAGAGATGCAGGCTGGACATTTATTATCCCGAGGACGTGAAGGAATTCAAGACATTGGTCTGGTTCCACGGCGGCGGTCTGGAGGGCGGAAGCAAGGGGCTGCGGGAAGAGTTCCGTAATCAGGGATTCGCTGTCGTCGATGTGAATTACCGTCTTTACCCGAAGGTGAAATGTCCGGGATATCTCGAAGATGCGGCTCTTGCAGTCAGCTGGGTTTTCAACAACATTGCTCAGTACGGCGGGAGTCCGTCGAAGATTTTCATCGGCGGGCATTCGGCAGGCGGCTGGCTGACATTGATGCTGACGCTGGACAAGAGATGGCTTGCGGAATACGGCATTGACGCGGACAGAATCGCGAAGGCTTATCCTGTGGGCGGACAGACGATGACTCATTTCACTATCAAGAAGGAGCGCGGCCTGAATGTGGATCTTCCGTTTATCGATGATATGGCGCCGTCTTTTCATGTCAGGAAGGAGGGTGCGCCACTGATGCTGATAACCGGTGACCGTAATCTCGAGATGCTGGCCAGATACGAGGAAAACGCTCACCTTCTGGCGATATTGAAGCATTTCGGTCACGAGGCGTCGCTTTTCGAGCTTGAGGGCTTCGACCATGTCAATGTTCTCTCTCCAGCCTGTCTTCTGATCCGCAAAGACATCGCCAAGGCGGAATGACGGGAAAAGACTGATTCGCGCAACTGATTCACGCAGAGCAACTTGTCCGTAAAACCTACCTTTTCACGGACAAGTTATTAATTTTGAGCCACTTGTCCGTGAGACACCCCTTTTTACGGACAAACTGATGATTGGAGTCAATCTCTGCCTGCACAATTGTTTCGTTTAAAAAAATCTTTAAAAAGTTTGGATATATCAGAAGAAATCTGCAATTTTGTGCGTGGCGTTAGAATACCTATGATACATGAAATTTGAGATAGTAAATATTGAGGAGTTTTCGGGAGAGATGGCTCAAATTTATTCCGTGATGTTCGAGAATGATGACATGACACTTATGGATCATTTCTTTGAAGACAATGCCCTATATGAAGAAGAACTGAAGGAGATGGCTAAGAAATTGATTTCCATGGGAAATAGCACTGGCTGCAGAATTCAGTTCTTTAAAGAGAATGAAGGTGCTCCTGGTGATGGGCTTGTAGCCTTCTGGTATAAGCGCATGCGGATGTATTGTTTACGAATAGGAAGTGCATGTATCATATTGGGTGATGGTGGATATAAGCCACCAGAGATATCCGCTTACCAAGAAGATGCTTTACTAAACTCAAAGGCCCAACAGATGCGGAAGATTGCAGCACGTATAAACAAAGCAATTATTGAAAGGGATATCAGACTAGAGAATGACGGGAAAATAACCATAACAGATTTTGCAGAATTTGAGATATGAACAGTTATAGAAGAAAACCATCTGCCGTATTGTCAAAAACAATGGCCTCTATTACGGAGGAGGACATAAGGCATACTCGGGACAGAATGTTGATAGCAATCAGGATTGCCGATGCGCTAGAAGCAAAAAAACTTAGCCAAAAGCGTTTTGCAGAACTTATGGGAAAAAGCGAATCTGAGATTTCAGAGTGGCTGTCCGGAAACAGGAATTTCACCATAGACACATTGTCTGATATCGGAAACTGCTTGGGTATCAATTTAATAATAGGCTCTGACATAAGGACATTGACAGTTTCAAATAAGGAATCACTGCTCAAGATAGCACGTACAAAAGCTCCTCATCCTTATGCTATGAAACGTGAAGACATTTCCCTTAACATAAATGAGAAATGGAACATGTCTGCAGTAACATCTATGCTTTCTTTAGCATAAAAAACCATAAGGACTATGAATATCAAATATAAACTTGAGTCAATAACCGAAACTGAGTATAAGTTCAACTACGACTACAACTTTCAGACAATTGACTCAGATTCTATTTCTATCCAGCTCGGCCATGTCGTAAAGCCGTCTATGGAAGATAACCGTATCACTATTTCGATGAAGGTCAATGTTGTTTGTTCCGAAACAAATACGATACTTGCAACTAACGCAATAGCAATGACTTTCGGCTTATCCCCCATCAAGGAAATACTCACATTTGACAACAACGGCAACGTCACAACTCAAAGTTCAATGATATTGGACACATTCATTACAGCGACAGTAGGGGCTTTACGAGGAGTCCTCATGAAAAACCTAAAGGACACCCCTTTAAGTTTTGTCTCAATTCCGCTCATTCCGGTGGAGAGGTTAAGGGGATAAGAGCGAAGGTCTTGGAGAAGTACGGATGGGAATGGAGGCTGTAGGCGGAATGAAGTCAGATGAGTAAAGAAAAGAAGGAGCGCGTATCACTACGGGCTCCTTCTGCACAAAAATAGTATATAATAATCGTTGGTAAACGATCTTTCAAGTTCTTTCCGTTATCCGGCGCACGGGCGAGGTCCTAATCGACCACGTCCATTACGCAGCGGACGTTATAAGTCGTACTAATAGCAACAGTCATCTGAGTACCTGCCAGCACAAATCCATACTCACTACCAGTTCCGCCTTTATAATACCCGCTCTGAACGCCAGTAAATGAGGTACAGCTGTAAAGGTCTGTCAAATTCTTATTTACTGCAGACATTATGGACAATTCTCTCTGGTTCGGGACTCGCCAAGAGCCACCATATCCAGCTGCCTTTTGGCAGACATCATCGCTTGAATTAATAAAGCCACTTCCTTTAGCAGTACTGATGACCTGCGTCTTAGAATAAGGGCCACCCGTCAAATCTGCACTTGCAATCTTAAACTTCTTGTAAAGTTTATTACTATCCTTACCTCTTTCGAAATAAGTTTGGAAACCGCCTGACTGCGCCGATCTAAGAGCGTCACTGTTCAGAAGCATCGTCACAGTTTCGGTTGCAGGATCATACTCATAATACGTATCAGCCTCACCCAAGCCATTCGCCTTAGACTCCAATGTTCTTATGCATCTAACCATAGTTGCACTACCATTTGTTCCTGTAGCACACCCCTCCTCAGCCCAGAAAGTATTCGCTGGAGAACAAGTGAAATAATGCCACGGAGACAAGGCAGCATCTCCGCCATTTTCGGTATCGGTAAATGCCGTATTCAACGCATCCCACTCACTTTGACTCGCTTTGAACAATCTCATATCCGTATTCAACGCCTCTTCTCCTGCCCATATACCTTTATACTGGTCCACGGAAGCAAGATACCATTTTATCTCATCGGCATCGATTTTTCCATTACCATTTTCATCACGGTTACGACTCATACACGCACGATATGCACTGAGATACAAATCTTGTGTTCCATTGGCACTCTTATTAGAATTATCATAGAACTTATTTCCTGAATTATTTCTAATCGCAGAAGCCCTTCCATTCCAGTACTCCTGTCGAGAATTTGTACCATTCGCGACATTCTTTCCCTGAGCCTTTTCTTCAGAAACAAACTCGAGACCGAACGGTTTCAATGTCGGGTCCAATTCATAGAATGTCCAGATGGATTTCTGAGAAACCACATATTTTGCTCGAGCGAAAGAACTTTGACCGTCCGCACTGACGAAAAGTTCATTGGCAAAATACATTCGGCGCGGCTCAGATTTGTTCACATACTCGGTCCAGTTCTTGTCCGGATAGTAGTTTTCATCCACAAAGCAGGTGACATAGACTGACGAGCCTGTAGCATTGAAATACGATGCATTCTGTTCCTTACCCGCCTTATACAAATCCCGCAAAAATTCGAATATGGTCTGAGTATTATCTCTGCGAGGATATGCGCACACGTCTGAGATAGCATGGTAGCGCGAAACCATACAACCAGGACTCGAATTAGGAGTAGAGGAATACACACCTGTATTCTTCACAAAACGCACCCAGTCGAAATCCACATCTCCGCTTATCAGAATTCTGGATGCATCCACAGGCATACCGTCAGTTCCGACCGTAGTGAGCACAGTAGGGTTAGACTGAGTCTTGAATTCAGCAGCATCGTAAATCCGGCCTTCTCCGTCCACAATCATCGATATTGTCTCACAGAACGCTGTCTGGATTTTCAGGATATATCCGTATTTACCAACATTGATAATATCATTCAGCTCAGACATGGAGAACTTCATCACCCTCGCCTCGTAATGGCAGTCCACCTCCAGGATATCAGTTCCTTTGAAGATGACAACTCCCTCAGAACCAGGGTCGTCCGCACCAGCTATCTTTTGGGACTCAGCGATAAAGTTATTCACGCCCTTTATGGTCAATGTATATTCATAGTTGCTGTTTGCAGCGACCGAGAAATCCGACATGTTATGCGTAAAATCTCCCAAATGTACAGTATAACTCAAATCGCCAGCATAATCGCCACCCTGATATTTACCGTGAATGACAACATAGGTTGCATTCTCTGGAGCATTATCAAATGTCTTCTTGCCAGTTGTTTTATCGTAAGTATTCTTCTCACGTTCATTGAAGGAAGCCGAAGATGCAGTCGTAGTCTGGACATTGGCAGGAAGATAGCATTGATAGCTGTTCTCTGACCAGATGATTCGGTCAAACGTCTCAAAACCAGAAGACGCCACATTATTTCCGCGCATCAAGCCATAGACCTGAGGCACATTGTGAATCTCCATATACTCCGGCTTGAATGTTACATTGCCTTCCGTCTTGACAGTTATCTTGTTCTTGGACAGGATTTTATACAGTTTCACACGCTTATGGTCGTCATCTGTCGGAGACGTGATTTCAGCCTGCTGCGTACCTGCCTTTCGCGCAATGGTCACGGGATCTCCGTTATTGGCAAAGCCGCTCATCACGAAACGGTTGTCGGCAGGGTTTATGGAGCCGAGCTGACGGGTACAGGTAGCCGACAGGAAGGTTTCGCGGGTAAGATGCGAAAGATTCGACTCATCGATATCGAGTATGGCATCGTCAGTGACCTTGTACTGCGAAGTCCTTGCATTGGCAATGGCGTAGATATATACCTCGCCGGTGGAGGTAGGGATATTGCTGACAGTAGCCGTGCGGTCGTAACCTGGCTGGGAACTGTCATCCGTAAAAGTCAAGTCGTCTTTCGAGAAATACTTGTATCCCACGAGATTGCCAGTAGCCTTGGAGAAAATATAGATTCGGAGATTCTCCACAGCGCGCTCATTGTCATCGTTCGGGTCCCACGGACTCTTGACGATGATCTGATCCATGCCGCCTGAAAGGACATTGAGCGAGAGATACACAGTCCCTTCCCCGTGGTCCGGAGCACTGATGTTCTCTTTCACGCAGGAGGCCAATGAGCATAAGGTCAATGCCGCAGCGACCAGTATGTTTACGATATAGTGTTTCATAATTCCCTTCATTATTTAAATGTCACATCTCCGCCTTTGTCGCCTTCCCAGTTCATCACGGTCACTTGCGCGCCGATGGCGTCATTGCTGTAAACCAGGTTGTAGAGATATCTGTGGCCGGCATCCCAAAGCTTATCCTTGGTGATGTTCGCAAGATTTATGTTGATGGTCTTGGTGACCTGGACTGTGGTAGATTCTTCTATAGTGGGAGTCTTTATATATTTTTTATTATAACTATAAGATGTAGATGCATTTACTGCTTTATAACTACCTTTATTTTTTCCAGCAAATATATATTTATAATCCTTATACCAAGAACTACTACTATAAGTATTATACTGGGTGGTAGTTTGCGTATAATCCCCTTTACCAGGCCCTACATACTCAAAAGTAACATAATACTGTCCAGTCCCATCAGTCCAGTCATAATGCTCATAATTCTCAATCGACGTAGTCGTCACCGTTGTCTCATACTTAATCTCCAGCACCTTGGCACCCAGCGATTCGCCCTCGGCTCCGCCTTCACCAGGTCCCTTCGCCGCATTCGTAATGTCCAGCTGCTGCGGCCATATCAGACGATAATCCTCCACAGGGAAAGTAGCGCCCGTATATGTCTTGCCCGGAATCATAAGGTTCACAGTAGAGCCGGATGCGATGGTAACATCTGCACCGCCTTCAACTGCAGCTCCTGGAATACCCTCCGCCGGTTCCATTACCATAGAGGTATATTCAATCTCAGGACTACCGGTATTGTTAGGATCCCAAGCCAGACCATAATTGATGGTCGCGGTACAGGAATTGCCCACCTTCAGCCTTACAGAGGTAATCTTGAGAGGATTAGGGCTGTCATTTTTCAGTGTGAACGCATATCCGGCGAACAGATGGCGGAACTGCAACTCTACAGGGCCAGTGCCCGCGCCAGTGTTCAGATTGCGCTCTGCTATATTGGAATAAATCAGGTCGAACTGCTCTTTGTCAGTGGTATAAGTATTGAAAGTTGCAGGGACTGAAAAAACCTTATGTTCATCATTGAATGTCCAGTCTGCAGGAATAGTCTTGCCCGCCATTTTATTGGCCACGCCATAGAACCTGTGCGAGCCCATCTTGGTCCAGTAATAATGCTCCATAGAGGAAGTCAGCTCCGGCGCCGTATAGAAAGGCCATGTGGAGCCGGCCGCAGTAGAATTGCAGACGGCATTGGCATCGCGGATATAGAATTCGGCAGTAGCCCAAGTAGCGGTAGGAGAATATATATCGAAGATTTTCAATGCATTGCCCACCTGTCTGAACGAACCGGCATCAAGCATCGCTCTCGTACCGGGTTCAGTGGAACCGGCGATGAACAGGATTTCATCACCACGACTCACCACTTCATCCGGCTCGACCCTGACCGTAGTACAGGAGCCAAGCGAGACAAGCAGCGCCGCTACAGAAGCCAAACTATATTTGATATCAGTTTTCATCATCTTCAATTAATCTGAAAGTCGCTCGTCCCAGCTGCTTATGCCCGTAGTGTATTTCAGCACGAACGGGTCTCCGGTAGTGTCTTCCGGACCAGGTTCCTGGATATTGAGCGTATATGTGTAGTGCCTGTCGGACAACCACTCCTTAAGCACTGCAGGTGTTTCAACAGTCTGGTTGCCAAGCCATTCGCTCCCGGCTGTAGAAAGAGCAAACGTAACTCTGATGGACGCGCCGCCGTCCTGCGGAAGGACAAACCAGCTGCCGCCCAAATAGGATGGAGACATCTTATATACTTCGACACCTTCTCCGTCAGCCTCAAATATGGTGAGGTCGCTTTTCTGCCCTGACGATCTCCAGTCCGGTGATGCCGAAGAATCGTAGCTTCCCTGCCTGAAAATGCCGCAAAGCTCGATTTTCTGAATTTTGACGCGGGTTTCCAGGTTCAATGTCTGTTTTACGCGAAAGTCCATCTTGGTCAATGCGTGGCGGAACGGAAATCCCACGATACTGTCGTTCTTGGTATAGGCCCTGTCGGTTTTTGCCAAAAGGATGTCTATGCCCTTGCCCTCCACCGTGTACGAATCGATCTTGAGATTGCATTCACGGTCACAGGTTACCTGAAGGTCTGTAGGATAATATCCTGCAAATGTCAATGACTGGTCATATGGCCACTGTGGAGAGTTCTCAGGGAACCAGCCTCTGGCGCCACGGGACTTGACAATGACATCGTCCAGATATTTTTCACCGGAATCCCGGGAGACCGCAGTTACGCGGAACTCCCTGTCTTCCGGAAAAGGAATGAAATCCTCTCCAGATCTTGTACCCAAGCCTACAACCGGTCTCAATCTGATTTCACCCGTAGTCTTGTCATATTTGAGATGTGACAAGCAACTTGATGACACGCCTGCTGTCAGAAGCAGTACTAATATTTTGGAAAGGATTTTCATACTATAACTATAATTAAACTATCTGCAAACGCTTACTGAGCATTGATGCTGCCAGCAGTAACATTATCCCAATCCTTGAGTGAAGGAGCGATGAGAATCTCATTATCTCCGGTACCCTCACCTCCTTTAATGTTAAAGGACAGTGTGTAGATATAATGTTTACCATTGGCCCAACTATTAAGCGACTCACCGCCAACTTTACATTCATTAAGTACGAAAGTAAGGTTCTGGTCTGCTGACCAATTGCCAGTAGGCATCATCTGTGAGAATACAACTGTAAGTTTAGCATTGGCGCCAAGATTCTGAGGGATAACGACAGTTCCTCTTTCTACGTTCTCGAGCACAGCTTCGGTCTTAGATGAAACCACATGACTATCTTCACTCTTAGCATTGCTGAAAACTGAGAGTGTCTTAGCATCAGCAGCAGAAGGAGTCCAATCAATACCAGTGCCATTTGTAATGAATGAGCCTTCATTAATAATATTATTCAAGGCAATAGATTTAACTCTGAATTTGTTTATAGACTCATCATTTGCAGCTTTAACCTGAACAGTAACCCAAGACATCGCATGGTAGAATACCATTGCGACCTGACCATTAGCATGAGATTCAGTCGTCATAGGACTCCAGAGAAGGTCCACTGTCTTAGAAAGGTCTGTTTCCTGAACATAGTTAGTGTTAGGTTTAGTAGAAAAACTATCATTAGTTGCATCATAAGCAAGGTCTGCACCTTTAGGCGAATATGCAGCGAATACAAGTGAACCGGTCTTTGGCCAATAATAAGGTGTTGGCTCTCCTTGATCGTTGGCTCCCGCCCAAGTATCGTTCTTTTTCATAAACCTGACGTTGTCCAGATAAAGTGCTTTACTTAAATCCAAATCGACAAGAAAATCAGTCTTCGAAGTGTTAGCATCTTTACTTGCGTTATAGTAAGCATAAACTCCCATGTCGTTGGTGGCAGGGAATGTTGTTCCGGTAATGGCAGCTTTAGTCATATTGGCTCTTGTCACAGGAGCAAGAGCGATCTCACCAGGCTGCTCATAGCTTACTGATGTTTTGGTGCAGGCTGCCAGTGCGGCAACTCCAAGCACGATTGAAATGATTTTTTTCATTTTTAATACAGTATTAAGAAAATTTAAATGTTTATGTTCGTATTGATGTCTTTCCATTCATCAACGGACGGCGCAAGTCCGCCTCCTTCCTTGTGTTCAGGCTCCGGAATCTCGATATCGTCAGTGTTCACGAGGATATACTGGCGCGGATTGTCGATAAACTGGTCGGAGATGTCCACATTGAAAATATATCCTTTACCTGCGACATCGGTGATGACGAGGGACAGGATCTGCCGTTCGCCCTGCTTAGGAGAACGTCCGAAGGTATTGAACCTAGCATCGAGAAATCCGTCTCTGTCCAAGTTCCGGACATCGAAAAACACTGACGCGACTTCTTCGGAGCGGTTTCCAGGGCCGAGTCTGTGGTACTGCGACAGGCCGGTGATGACGGCCGAGATGGAACCCACATACTGGGCACCCTTGATCTTGTTCACGCAAAGTATCCACGACTGCACGACTGTCTGACAGTCTATTGTCAATGTCACTTCCGGAGACTCCACCGAACGGGCAGGCATGTCCACATTCATCAGACGGCCTACGAAGAGGTGGTCAGGGTCGTAAACGATGGTCTCTTCCGTTTCGTCGCCGGGGCTTCGTGTACCGCGGCTCTTGAGCTTACTCTTGAACGAGTCGGCAATCTGGTTGGTCGTGGCGCTGATGCGGCCGAAGTTGTTTTCGTTCTGGATGAAGGTGACCTGCGTACCGAAGTTGTAGGCCAACACGTCATAGGACCTTCCCGGCAGCACTGACACCGGGCCTCCCTGAGGAGGGAGATATGCCTGGGCAACGAGGTTTCCGTTGTTATGGTCGAAGAACGCGACTCTCATCATTTCCGGTTCCGTCATTTCCGGACCGTTCAAGATGTTCTGATCTATGTTGAATACGACATTGACATTATAGTCAGCATCGCTGAGCGGACGCCTCTTGCAGGAATGGGCTGAGAAGAGCACTGTCAATGCGAGTGCAAATATCATTATCTTTTTCATCGCTCGCCTCCTTTCACTTTATGTTTCACGATGATCGGCAGGACAAACGAGATTCCGGCTCTGGTAGGACCGAAGAAGGTGTAGTACTTCTGCTTGATGCCAGGGTCCTTGATGAGCTGAGTGTAGTCATGGGTCGGGGTGTAGTGACGGGCCTGTGTCATCATACAGCCGACACCGATATTGAATTCCATACGCATCCACTTGTGGTCACGTCTTCCGATAGGCAGGCCGAAGGTGTAGTCCACACCGAAATCGATGTATTCGCCCTGGTAGCCGCTCATCTTCTTCTGGTAGTCATAGTAGCCGCAGCCGGCATAGATTCCGAGCGCGTGTCCTTTGAGCTTGTCGGCACGTGTCCATTCATATTTACCGTTACGTCCTGTAAACCAATATTTTCCGTCAATGAACCAGCCGAGCATCTCACCGCAGTACTTGTTGTTCTTGGCAAGCCACCAAGGGTACCAGTAGTCGGCTCCGATGGAAATATGTCTTCCGATAGGAATCTCGATGCCGAAGTTGAGTCCCGGAACGAGAAGGTTGGTTCTGCCGGCAAGTATCATCTGGCGCTCGTAAGCAGGTTTGCCTGCCTCGGACGGAGTAAATTCTGTAGGAACATAAGTCTGAGGAATCAATGCCATGCTGCTCCCGGATTTCAGAGGCACGTCAGGTCTGACTGCTTCCAGCACAGGAACTTCCGGATCCACCCAGACGCAGATCCAGGTAGCGAGTCGAAGTTTAGGCATGTGGTTCACTATTATATAATGCCAAGTGTAGCCGTTGTCCAGATGCTGGATACGCCATTTCTTGGTGTCATTGCCCACCTTGGAATCGAGGATGCGGAGGACGCGGTCCTTGTTCTGAAGCTTGTAGTTGGCCTCGATTTCCGCTCTGAGTCCGTCCCAGTTCTCATTCTGCGGCCTGAGGACAATCTTGTCCCCGTTCAGAGACGAGCCTTCAGGGATATTTTTCACGATGAAACGGCGTGCAGCCTCTGCTCTTTTGCGGGCGAGCCATACGTTGCGCTCATACACACCCTCAGGAGATGCATAGGAAGAAATGGTGATGCTGTCTATTTTAGGGGAAATAAGGAGGTATTTGCGGATCTGCGCAATCTGCCACTCGTTATCAAGATAATGCTCATCGATATCGACCCTGTCCAGCCAATAATATATCGCAAAGCGTCTCTCCACAGATCGTGCAGAAACCGAACGCCCGGTATCAAGAGTTGTCGCTTCTTGAGCTGAAACTCCGACTTGCCCCGAAAACAGGGCCGAAATCAGAAGAGCAACTGTAAGAAGCCGCTTTGTAATCCTTGCCATCTACTTATATCAGTTCTTAAAATATTACACTGTCGGGAACGTGTCCCGAGGATATTTCACTTGCTTTCGTTTTATTAAAGTAGAACAAAATTAGTTTTGAGAATCGAGATTTGCAAATATATTTTTTCTAAATACAGGGCTGCAAATTTGGCAAAAAGTGCTATTTAGCCACCCCCCCCCCCGGACAATTTTTGGCAAAAATCAACATACGCCAATTTTTGGCTTAGAATATATGCCTTACACGTAAAATATGGCACATAGGCCAAATTTTAGCGCAGGTGAGAATTATGTTCTTTTGGTCGAAAAAACCGAAAGCGAAAAAAGTTGTAACTTTTTTCGCTTTTACAGTTTTTGACAGGAAATGAACTCAAATGAACCAGTTTAGAGGCCTAAAATGACGGACTCCACGATTTCTGAAAAGAAACGCATCTCGAGCAAATGTTCTTTTTCTGCTATTGTTTCAGGGGTGTCGTCAGGAGTCAGCGGAGTAGAGCGCTGGGCTATGATTTCACCGCCGTCCACGGTATTACTTACGTAATGGACGGTCATTCCGGTTTCGGTCTCTCCGGCTGCTTTTACTGCTTCATGAACGTGATGTCCATACATACCGATCCCGCCGAATTTGGGCAGGAGCGCAGGGTGAAGATTTATCATCCTGTGGCCATAGGCATTGATAAGAAAATCTGGTACGACGAGCAGAAATCCTGCGAGGACGATGAAGTCGATTCCGAATTCCTTCATCAGAGGCATCAGCTTGGACTCGTCGTTGAAGTCTTTCTTGGGCATGACTACTGTGGGTATCCCGTGGTTCTGCGCCCGTACAAGGGCATATGCGTCGGCCTTGTTGCTCAGGACTACAGAAATCTTGACTTTATCAGAGCCGCTGAAATGACGGATGAGGGATTCGCAGTTCGTTCCGTTGCCGGAGACGAAAATAGCCACATTAATCATATGTATGTCGAATTTGGTTGCACAAAGATAATGAAAGTTTCGTATTTTAGTGAGGTTTGTATATATTTGGGAGTTTTTGTGTGAAGAAAATGAGGAAAAAAATATATATAAATGTTATCCTGACTGCCTTGCTGACCACCTTTTTCTCTGTTTCAGCGGGAGCTCAGGCTACCAAGGTGAAAGGCAGGGTGACAGATTCGGAAAGCGGTGAAGGGATACCTTTCGCCGCCGTATATTTCTATGGGACTACCATAGGCGTTTCCACTGACTTGGAAGGGTATTATTCTATGGAGACACGTGATTCTACAGCAAATACGCTTTGCGCGGCGCTGTTAGGATATGAGACTCAGATGATACGAGTGAGCCGCAGGGCATTCAGCGAGGTGGATTTCAGGCTCCATCCTGTCACTTCTTCGCTCAATGCGGCAGTGGTAAAGCCGGACAACCGCTATATGAAATGGATTCTGAAGCAGATCGACGAGCACAAGAAGGTCAATGACCCGGAACGTCGTGATGCCTATGCCTGCGACATCTACACCAAGATGGAACTGGACCTGACAAATCCTGACCGCAACTTGCGCAACCGTATGATACGCAGGAACTTCGGCTTCATCTTCGATTACATGGACACGTCTGTGGTTTCCGGCCAGCCTTTTCTTCCGGTGATGATTTCGGAAACGCGGGCCAAGAGATACCACAGCATTTCTCCAGACATCAGCAAGGAAGCCATAGAGGCGACGAGGATTTCCGGTTTCAATGAGGACAATGCCATTTCGCAGTTTACCGGCAGCATGCACCTGAAGACGAATTTCTACAACAATTTCATCAATGCCTTCAATGTGCAGATTCCGTCTCCGCTATCGTCCAACGGAAGCGTTTACTATAATTATTATCTGGTGGACAGCCTCAACATTGACGGAAGAAAGACTTGGAAAATCAGGTTCCATCCCGGCAGGGGCGTGTCCTCGACGGTCTTCGACGGGGAAATGAACATTGACTCGGAAACTTTCGCGCTGAGGGAGATTCATGCGAAAATGATGAAAGGGGCGAATGTGAACTGGATCAGGGACATGGTGATAGACCGTACTGACCAGCTGGTCGGGGATTCGCTCTGGTTCTACAAGCAGGACAAGCTGTACGTGGATTTTTCCGTGACGATGAGTGATTCTTCGAAGTTCGTGTCGTTCCTGGGCAACCGTCAGATAGATTATATGAATCCGGTGCTGGGTGAGCCGGCAAGGAAGCTGGTCCAGCAGGCCCACGCGACTTCCGTGCACGTGATGAAGGATGCGGGGAAGAAGGATGAGACGTGGTGGAGCGAGGCCAGGCCGTACAAGTTATCGGAAAAGGAGCAGAATATCTACAATATGGTGGACTCCATCAAGCAGGTTCCGCTGTACAATACCATGTATAATATCGTGAATACTGTGGTTTCGGGGTACTTGGAGACGAAATATGTCGCTTTCGGACCATATTCGCGGCTGTACAGTTTCAATGACACTGAAGGCAACAGGGTTTCGTTCGGGGCGCGTACCACATCAGAGCTGAGCAAGAAATTCAGGATTGAGGGCTATCTGGGCTATGGTTTCAAGGACAAGGAGTTCAAGGGCGGAGGTTCGCTGGAATGGATGTTCAGCAAGCAGCCCACCATGAAGCTGACTATAAGCGGAAAGCACGATATCCTGCAGCTTGGAAAGGGCAAGAATGCGTTCAATGATATGAATATCTTGTCATCGCTTCTTCGCAAGAGAGGCAGCGAGAAGAGGAGTCTTGTCAATGAATATTCAGCGACTTATGACTGGGAAATCCGTCCGTGGCTGAACACATCGACTTCTC
>ENA-ORNF01000194-ORNF01000194.1-human-gut-metagenome-genome-assembly--contig:-NODE-194-length-62239-cov-5.568571_pt1 | contig 62239 bp, 53 predicted proteins | sample MGYA00242110_ERZ509012 | MGnify/ENA primary metagenome ERZ509012 (study PRJEB26280, sample SAMEA2338714) | human gut metagenome | biome: human gut; feature: human-associated habitat; material: faeces... | reverse complement strand
TGTGGATGCGCCGGTGCTTCTCGTCGGAGACATCGACCGGGGCGGTGTGTTTGCACAGCTTATCGGAACGATTCTGCTTCTCGAGGAAAATGAAAAGGCACGCATTAAGGGAACGATTATCAATAAATTCCGGGGAGATAAGACAATTCTTGACCCGGGCATTAAGATGCTCGAGGAAAAAAGCGGTATTCCGGTGACGGGGGTCGTGCCTTATATGCAGTTATCTCTTGAGGATGAGGACAGCCTGACGGAGCGCTTCGGACAGCGGACAGAGGGGCTGATACATATCGCCGTCATACGGTTTCCGAGAATTGCCAATTTCAGTGATTTTTCGGTGCTCGAGCAGATTCCAGGGGTGTCACTTTATTATGTGGATTCCGTGGCAAAGCTCGGAGAGCCGGATATGATTCTTCTGCCCGGCAGCAAGAACACGATGGGCGATTTAAAATGGATGCGCCAGAACGGGCTTGAGGCGGCGATTAAAAAACAGGCAGGAAGCGCTGTCATCTTTGGTATCTGTGGAGGGTATCAGATGCTTGGGGAATTGCTGATGGACCCGCTTGGAATCGAGGAGGGCGGCAGCATCAGAGGCATGGAGCTTCTGCCGGTGTGCACCGAGTTAAAGCCGGAAAAGGTGAGAAGACAGGTGGAAGGAACGATAGCTTCGGTCAAGGGAGTTTTGGCACCGCTTGCAGGAAAAAGTATCAAAGGCTATGAAATCCATATGGGAGATACAGAAGTGTTGAATCCGGAGAGCTTTTGCAGACTTGCAGCCGGAAATGGAACGCGGGCGGACGGTGCCTGCGAGGGCAATGTGTACGGGACTTATGTGCATGGGGTATTTGATGAGAAGGGCATTGCAAATGCGCTCGCAAATGCACTTGCGGCACGCAAGGGAGTGTCCCTTTCGGGTGCGGAGGCATTTGATTATGCGGCGTTTAAAGAGACGCAGTATGACAAGCTTGCGGCTACGCTGCGGGAGTACCTGGATATGGAACAGATTTATGAGATAATGGGGATTTCGCGATGTTAAAGAGAATTGATATATTAAATCTACCTATAACAAATATAAATTATGCCGCAAAAAAGGCGACAAAAGAACGTTGGGATAGTGTGGCAAAACCGTTAGACGGAATGGGTGATTTTGAGGAATTATTTGCACAGATTGGCGGAATACGCGGTACGGCAGATTTTACATTTGAGAAGCGCGCTGTGATTGTGATGTGTGCGGACAACGGCATCGTGGAAGAACACGTAAGCCAGACGGGGCAGGAGGTCACTGCCATCGTCGCCGAAAATATGGGAAAGGGCATCACCTCTGTGTGCAGGATGGCGGAGGTTGCCGGACGGATGTACCCGACGAAGGTGATTCCGGTTGATATCGGTGTGAACTGCACCAGGGAAATTCCGGGTGTGCTACAGCGGAAGGTTGCATACGGAACAAAGAATTTCTTAAAGGCTCCGGCGATGACGGAGGAGGAGACGCTTCGTGCCATTGAAATCGGAATGGAACTAGTGCGGCAGTGTAAGGAGGAAGGCTATGAGATTCTTGCTACCGGAGAGATGGGAATCGGCAATACGACCACGAGCAGTGCAATGGCTGCAGCACTTTTACAGTGCAGCGCAAAGGACGTAACGGGAAAGGGAGCCGGACTTAGTAAGCAGGGAATTGACCACAAAGCACAGGTAATTAAAACAGCATTAAACAAATATAATCTCTATCAGGCAGATGCCTTTACCATTTTACAGACGGTGGGAGGACTTGATATTGCAGGACTTGTTGGCGTGTTCCTCGGAGGAGCCGTATATGGAATCCCGGTTATTATCGACGGTGTTATCAGCGGCGTTGCGGCGCTTACGGCGGAGTGCCTTGTGCCTGGGGCAAAGGATTTTGCAGTCGCATCACATAAGGGAAAGGAGCCGGCTCTCTCTAAGATTCTGGCAGTGCTTGGCAAAAAGCCTCTTTTAGACGCGAATCTTGCGCTCGGAGAGGGAACGGGAGCTGTGATGCTGTTTCCGCTTCTTGATATGGCGATGGCGTTATATCAAGAACGGACGACATTTGCAGATATCGCTGTGGAGCAGTATGAGAGATTTACATAGAAAAAGAGGAAGAAAAGGATGGTCTATACGGTAATCGGAGGCAGCGGAAGTGGAAAGTCGGCATATGCAGAACAGCTTGTATGCAAAATCGCAGGGCAGAAGAGCCGCTATTATCTCGCCACGATGCAGGTTTACGGAGAGGAAGGAAAAGCGCGTGTGGCGCGCCACAGGAAGGCACGGGAAGGAAAAGGATTTCTTACGGTTGAGCAGACAACGGACGTTGCAGAGGTTTTGACAGAGGGAACCGACGGAACATTGTTACTCGAATGTATGTCAAACCTTGTGGCAAATGAGATGTTTGACGGGGAACAGCAGAAAAGCAGGGCGGAAGTCGTGGCAAAGCTATGCCGGGATATCGAAGAGCTTGCGTCAAAGGTAGAAAATCTTGTGATTGTGACCAACAATGTGTTTGAAGACGGTATCTGTTACGATGCGGGAACGATGGAATACATAAGGGCACTTGCGGACATCAATGGCTGGCTTTTAACTCGGTCAGATGTCATGACAGAGATTGTGTATACCATTCCGGTTGCGCTGAAAGGAGAACCGATATGTCTGTATTAAAATCATTTGTGATTGCATTTGCTATGTATTCAAGGATTCCTGTGCCGCAGTTTGAGTGGAAGGAGCGTGATATGCGTTACGTCATCTGCTTTTTCCCATTTGTGGGAGTGGTTATCGGGGCAGTGACAATGCTGTGGGCGTATGTCTGCGCACATTTTTCCGTTGGAAAACCTGCATTTACACTTGTGGGGTGTGCGATGCCACTGCTGATTTCCGGCGGAATTCATGTGGACGGATTTATGGATACGATGGATGCATTTCATTCCTATAGAGAGCGGGAAGAAAAGCTTCAGATTTTAAAGGATGCCCATATTGGTGCGTTTTCGGTCATCTGCCTTGTGACCTATGGGCTGTTGTTTGTGGGGGCGTATTCCGAGCTGACCGTTAGAAAACAGATATTTTTGCTGGCATGCGGCTATTATCTGGCGCGTATTTTAAGTGGACTTGGCGTTGTGACCCTGCGCTGTGCAAAAAAAGATGGACTTTTATACCTGTTTGCAAACCGGGCGCATAAGATTGCCGTACAGACGGCACTTGCTGTACAGCTCATTGTATGCGGCGCCATGATGATTCTGTTTGGCGGATGGATGGGGGCGGCAGCACTTCTTGGTGCCGTGCTTACCTTTTTCTATTACCGTCACGTTGCATACCGGGAGCTTGGTGGAATCACGGGAGATACGGCAGGGTATTTCCTGACGCTCTGCGAGGGCGTGATGGTAGCGCTTTTGGCAGTCTGTGGATGGATTGGAGTGTGAGAGATGGAACTTTATATTGGAGGTGTCGGACAGGGCAAAATAAGCTATGTCAGACAGAAGTATGGATTCTTGGAAGAAGAAATCTGGGATGGAAGAAAAGAGAATGAGATGCCGCCTGAGGGGAAACGTGTCATAGCACATCTGGAAGCCTGGTTCCGGGAACAGATGAAACAGGAAGATAAAGAACCTGAGAAAATCATATATAAATGGATGAAATTATACCCGGATTTAATTTTTGTATGTGACGAAGTTGGCAATGGAATCGTGCCGCTCGACCCGTTTGAGCGCGAGTACCGGGACAGGCTTGGAAGACTTTTATGTGAAATTGCAGGGGAGTCAGTACATATGGAACGGGTTATCTGCGGCATCGGACAAAGGATAAAGTAGATGAAAAATAATATAATCAGGATTAAATTAGTACTGATTCGTCACGGAATCACAGCGGGAAATAAAGAACGCCGCTATATTGGAACGACAGACGAGCCGCTGACCGAAGAAGGAAAAACACTTCTTTACGAGGCGAAAGAAGCCGGGCGGTACAGAGAAGCTGCCATTGTTTTTTCAAGTCCGATGAAGCGCTGTATCCAGACGGCTGAGATTTTATATCCCGGACAGAGCATCTTTCCGGTGGAGGAATGGCGGGAGATGGATTTTGGCGAATTTGAGGGAAAAAATTATGCCGATTTAAACGGCAGGGCAGATTATCAGGCATGGATTGACAGCAACGGGACACTTCCGTTTCCGGGCGGAGAAAGCCGGAAGGAATTCTGCACACGCAGTATGTCGGGGCTTTCGAAGGTGCTAGATACTTTAGCGGAGCAGACCGGTGGCGAAAAGGAGCCGCTTACAGCTGCCTGCATTGTGCACGGCGGAACGATTATGGCACTGTTATCTTTCCTTGGAATAGGTGGATACTTTGATTTTCAGTGTGCAAACGGAGAGGGCTATGAAGTAGAACTGTATGATAAAACATCCGGGAAAATAACAGGAGAAATAAAATGTTAAATCATATCATAACTTTTGTATGTGGATTTGTACTAGACCGGCTTTTCGGAGATCCCTACTGGCTGCCGCATCCCATCCGCCTGATGGGACGCTTAATCGGGTTTTTGGATCAAAAGCTGCTTGGAACGGAATTAAAAGAACCGCGCGACGGGAAGGCGGAGCGAAGAAAAGGTGTTTTGCTGGTGGTGCTGGTGTTAACTGCAACGGTACTTCTTGCAACAGCGGTATTACTTCTTGCATACCGGATTCATCCGGTGGCAGGGCTTGTGGTAGAAAGTGTGATGTGCTATCAGATTCTTGCGGCAAAGTGCTTAAAGGTTGAGAGCATGAAGGTATTTCGCAAGCTGTCCGAACAGGATTTGCCGGGGGCGCGGTATGCGGTTTCCATGATTGTGGGAAGGGATACGGACATACTCGATGAAACGGGAGTTGCGAAGGCTGCGGTGGAGACGGTAGCGGAAAATGCGTCAGATGGTGTGATTGCACCGATGCTTTTTCTGGCAATCGGAGGACCGGTTTTAGGATTTTTCTATAAGGCAGTCAATACGATGGATTCGATGGTTGGCTATAAAAATGACCGGTATTTTCATTTTGGACGGGCGGCTGCAAAGTTAGACGACGTTTTGAATTTTCTTCCGTCAAGAATCTGCGCACTGTTGTTTGTTGCAGTGAGCTTTTTATCAGGAAAAGAATACGATGCGGGCAGAGCATACCGTATTTTCAAAAGAGACCGTTTTCAGCATGCAAGCCCCAATTCCGCACAGACAGAGGCGGCATGCGCCGGAGCACTTGGAATCAGGCTTGCCGGGGATGCCAGCTATTTTGGCAAAATTGTCAAAAAGCCTTATATCGGCGATGCATTGCGGCAGGTTGAGTATGAGGATATCAGACGCGCAAACCATCTGATGTATGGAAGTGCATATCTATGCGAAATCATTTGTCTCATTGTGATGACAGTCATTTATTATGTGTAGGAGGAAGCTCGGGTGAAAACAGAGACCATCCATGGAGGAGATATTTACCGGAATCAAGTGGAGCTTGATTTTTCTGTCAACCGGAATCCGTTTGGTGTTTCAAGGCGGGTAAAAGAGGCATTAGAGGATGCCATACAGGAAGTGGAGGCGTACCCGGACATTCAGTATGCGTCTTTGCGGTCGGCACTTTCGGATGCTCTTGGCGTTCCAGAGGAATGGATTGTGGCGGGAAACGGCGCATCGGAGCTGTTTTTAGCGATTGTGCATGGACTGAAACCGGAAGAAATTTTAATACCGGTTCCTTCTTTTTATGGCTATGAATGGGCGGCGGGTGCATCTGATGCAGTGATTACCTATTATAATATGAAAAATTTATGCCTTGGGGAAGATTTTCTTCCGGTATTGCGGGAGACAGGAGCCGGACTGCTTTTTCTGGCAAACCCGAATAACCCGGTCGGAAATCTGCTTTTCCCCGGATTGCTAAGTGAAATACTTTCCATTTGTAAAAGCAGGGGAATCGTGTTGGTTGTGGATGAATGTTTTTTGGAATTTGTGCCGGAGAACGAAAAATATAGTTTAATTTTCTGCTTAAAACAGTATGAAAATCTGATTGTGGTGCGTGCGTTTACCAAATTATATGCAATCCCGGGCGTGCGTCTCGGCTATCTGCTCTGTGCCGGGGATGAGATACGGGGGCGGATTCAAAGACATCTTCCGGAATGGAATCTCTCGATATTTGCAGAACGTGCAGGCGTGGCGGCATTAAAAGAAACCGCATATGTGAAACGGACAGTGGACTTTTTGGAGACAGAGCGGGCATATCTGACGGAAAGGTTAAGACACCTTGGTATTACCGTCTACGAGAGTCGGGCGGATTACCTGCTGCTGCGAACGAAACTGCCGTTATATGAGGAGCTTTTGCAGCGCGGTATTTTAATCCGGGATTGTAGAAATTACAGGGGACTTGGTGCGGGATACTACCGCGTTGCAGTGCGGCTGCGGGAGGAAAATGACCGTCTGCTGGCTGCGGTGAGCGCGTGCGTGGAAAAAGAAAAGCAGTAAAAATTGGGGGAATGGCGATGCGTTATGGATTTACAACCGGAAGCTGTGCGGCTGCGGCGGCAAAGGCCGCCTATATGCTATTGACCGGAAAGAAAAAACAAAACATTACGATTGAGACCCCGAAGGGAATTTTGTTTCCAGCGGAGATTCTTGCGATAGAGCGCACTGAAAATTTTGTCCGTTGTGCCGTGCGAAAAGACGGCGGGGACGACCCGGATGTGACGACCGGCGCACTGGTGTATGCGGCAGTTTCTTTTACCGCAGGAGAACCGGGAGAGGTTCGCATTGACGGCGGAATTGGAGTCGGCAGGGTGACAAAGCCGGGGCTAGACCAGCCGGTGGGAAATGCGGCGATTAACCATGTCCCACGGGAAATGATTACCAAAGAGGTGCGGGAAGTGTGTGCACTTGTCGATTATGGGGGCGCACTGTTTGTGGAGATTTCCATACCGGACGGTGTGAAGTTAGCGGATTCCACATTTAATCCCAGACTTGGAATTGTCGGCGGTATTTCAGTACTTGGAACGACAGGAGTAGTAGAACCGATGAGCAGCAAGGCATTACTTGATACCATTCGTGTGGAGTTAAATGTCAAGGCGGCGGAAGGGCGCACGGGCATTGCTATTGCACCCGGAAATTATGGACTTGATTTTATGAAAAAACAGTATGGTTTTGACCTGGAGGAAGCCGTGAAATGCAGCAATTTTATCGGGGACACGCTAGAGATGATTGCAGAGCTTGGATTCCAAAAAGTATTGCTTCTCGGGCATATCGGAAAGCTGGTAAAATTATCCGGCGGTATTTTTAACACGCACTCCAAAGAGGGAGACTGCCGTATGGAACTGCTTGCGGCGGCAGCAATCCGCTCGGGCGTGACAGGGGAACTTCTGACAAAGATTCTTTCTTCAGTGACGACCGCGGAAGCGCTTTCTTATTGTAAGGAAGCCGGGGTATTAGAGGTGGTCATGGAGCAGGTCATGGAAAAAATCATGTTTTATCTGAACAGACGCGTGGCAGGGCGTTATGAGATTGACTGCATCACGTATGACATCGAACACGGAGAATTGGGAAAAAGCAAAGGAGCAGAACAATGGTTCATTTCGTAGGGGCAGGTCCCGGGGCACCGGATTTAATAACGGTAAGAGGAAAAAATCTGTTAGAGAAAGCGGATGTGGTGATTTATGCAGGCTCGCTTGTCAATCCGGAGCTGCTTACCGGTACACGCAAAGATTGTGAAATTTATAACAGTGCGAAGATGACACTGGAGGAGGTTCTTGAGGTGATGCGCCAGGCGTCGGCGGAGGGAAAAGAAGTTGTCCGTCTGCACACGGGGGAACCCTCCATCTATGGAGCCGTCCGGGAGCAGATGGATGCACTCGATGCGCTTGGAATTTCCTATGACAGTTGTCCGGGGGTGAGCGCCTGCTTTGGAGCGGCGTCCTCCTTAAATCTTGAGTACACGCTTCCCGAGGTTTCCCAGAGCCTTATCATCACAAGGATGGCAGGACGGACAGGAGTGCCGGAGCGGGAAAGCATTGAGAGCTTTGCCGCACATCAGGCGACGATGGCGATTTATTTAAGCACCGGAATGTTAAGGGAGCTTTCAAAACGATTAATCGCCGGGGGATACTCCGGTGATACGCCTGCGGCGCTTGTATACAAGGCAACCTGGAAAGAAGAACAGGATTTTATCTGCACGGTAGAGACACTCGCAGAGACCGCAGAAAAACATGGGATTAAAAAGACGGCGCTCGTAATCGTCGGTGATGTGGTGCGTCACGGAAGCTATGCGCGGTCAAAGCTATATGACCCGGATTTCACAACAGAGTTTCGCATTGGAACTGGTGAAGCTAAAAGCAGGAGGGAAGAATGAAGATAGCGGTCATCTGTTTTACCGAAGCGGGAGGACTTCTTGCGGGAAAGCTTGCCGAGACACTGAAGGAAACCCATACCGTTATATGCTGCAGCAAGTGTAAAAAAACGCTTCCACAGACAAGAACGGTGCAGACGGATATCGGGACATGGACGGGGGAGCAGTTTGGCTGTCAGGATGCCATCTGCTTTATCGGAGCGGCAGGGATTGCGGTGCGCGCGATTGCACCGTATGTCAGGGACAAGCTAAGAGACCCTGCGGTGCTGGTATTAGACGAAAAAGGAACCTTTGTGATTCCACTCTTGTCAGGACACGTCGGGGGCGCAAACGAGCTTGCGGAAGAAATTTCAGAAAAACTTGCGGCAGTTCCGGTCATTACAACAGGAACCGACGTCAACGGCGTGTTCGCGGTGGATGTGTTTGCAAAGAAAAACCATCTTGGCATCGCAAACCGGGAAGGAATTGCGGCGGTATCTTCGGCACTGCTCTCCGGGGAGGAGGCGGATGTTTTGATTTCTCCTTACAGGGAAGGGGAAAAAGGCGGTATGACAGCCGTTCTGACGCCACTTGATACAGAATGCACACTTTTACAGCTCTGCCCGAAAAACTATGTGCTTGGCATCGGATGCCGTCAGGGAAAGAGCAAGGAAGCGTTAGAAGAAGCAGTTTTACAGGCACTAAAGGCGGTGGGAATCCACAGACAGGCGCTATTTGCGATAGCTTCCATTGATGCCAAAAAAAACGAGCCGGGAATTGTTGCGCTTGCAAAGATGTATGACCTTTCGTTTCAAACGTTTTCGGCAGAGGAGCTTGGTGCGGTTCCCGGAACATTTACGGCTTCGGAATTTGTCCGGCAGAAAATGGGCGTTGACAATGTCTGCGAGCGTGCTGCGATAGCGGCGTGCGGGGCGGCAGGAGGAGAGATTATCCTGCAAAAGACGGCGGGAGATGGAATTACGGTTGCGATTGCGAGGAGAAAGAAACGATGATGCAAAAAAACATGATATATGTAGTTGGAATGGGACCGGGAGCGGAATCCCTGATGACGGAACAGGCAGTGAAGGCGCTATCAGACAGCGACACGATTATCGGTTATCCGGTTTATTTAGAGCTGCTGGGAGAGCGCTTCCGGGAAAAAGAATTTTTATCGACCCCGATGCGCAAAGAGCGGGAGCGCTGTGTGCTTGCATTTGAGGAGGCGCGCAAGGGAAAACGGGTGTCGATGATTTGCAGCGGTGATGCGGGCGTTTACGGAATGGCTTCTTTGATGTATGAGGTTAGCGCAGACTATCCGGACTGTGAACTTAGGGTTGTGCCCGGGATTACAGCGGCACTTAGCGGGGCGGCAATCCTTGGGGCTCCGCTTGGACATGATTTTTGCGTGATTAGTCTGAGCGATTTGCTGACACCGTGGGGAACGATTGAAAAACGTCTGCGGGCAGCGGTACTTGGGGATTTTTGCATTGCCATTTACAATCCGTCAAGCAAAAAGCGTGCGGACTATTTAAAACGTGCCTGTGATATTTTACTTGAGGGAGCAGAGGAGACAAGGGTCTGCGGGTATGTCCGCAACATCGGCAGAGAGGGCACAGAGATGGAAGTCTGCACGTTAAAGGAGCTGCGGGAGAAAAACGTCGATATGTTTACAACGGTATTTGTCGGGAATTCCAAAACCATCTGTCTGGATGGAAAAATGGTGACAAAGCGCGGTTACCGGGAAACGGTGTGAGAAAGGCTGGTTTTTTATGAAACAGGTGTTGATTTATTCCGGTACGACGGAGGGAAGAATTTTAGCAGAGCATCTTGCACAAAACGGCGTATTTGCTACGGTCTGCGTGGCGACGGAGTACGGGAGTGAGATGATGCAGCCGCATCCGAACATTCAGGTAAGAGAAGGGCGCATGGATGCAGATGAGATGCGGGCATTTGTGGAAGAACGTGTGTTTGATGCAGTGGTGGATGCCACCCATCCGTATGCCGTGGAGGTGTCCCGGAATATTAAGGAGAGCATGAAAGAAAGCGCGGTTCCCTGCTACCGGCTTTTGCGGGAAATGCAGTCTGTAAAAGAAACTGCCGCAAGAACCCATTATGTAAAGGATGCGGCGGAATGTGGCGCGTACTTAAAACATCGGGAGGGAGCGGTGCTTCTTACGACCGGGAGCAAGGAGCTTGGAAATTTTCTTGCGGCATTTGAAGACAGAAGCCGGCTGTACGTGCGTGTGCTTCCGGCAGTCGAAAGCATTGAAATCTGTAAAAAACACCAGATTCCGGGAAAACAGGTGATTGCGATGCAGGGACCGTTTTCCCGGGAAATGAACGAAGCACTTTTGCGCCAGTATCATATCCGCTACCTGGTGACCAAGGAGAGCGGAACGGCGGGCGGATTTTCAGAAAAGGAGCAGGCAGCAGCAGCGGCGGGTGCAGAGCTTGTCGTTATCGGGCGCCCGGAGGAAAAAGAGGGCTATGAGTTGTCCGAATTGTTTGCACTTCTAACCGGAAAGAAATGGAAGCGGACATTGCAGGTGGCATTGATTGGAGCCGGGATGGGAAGAATCGGACAGCTTACCGGAGAAGCGCAGGATGCCTTGGAGCGGGCACAGGTCATTTTCGGGGCAAAACGTCTGTTAGAAGAAATTGGCGGAGAGCATACCCCAAAGTATCCGTATTACCTTGCAAAAGACATCCTGCCATGGCTGGCGGAGCACCCGAAAATAAAGCATGCGGCGGTTCTTTTTTCCGGGGATACCGGATTTTACAGCGGGGCAGAGAAGATGGCGCAGGCTTTAAAAGAAGCGTCCGACGACGAGGTGCAGATAGAAACGGTGATTTATCCGGGAATTTCGTCCGTGTCCTATTTTGCGGCAAGACTTGGCATTGGCTGGCAGGATGCGGCACTTTGCAGTATTCACGGCAGAGAGAAAGAGAGCATGAGGAGCTTTCTGATGGAACAAATGAAAACACACCGCCATACGTTTCTTTTGCTCTCTGGCGCAAAGGATGTGCCGTTTTTGGGAACCTGTTGTCAGGGGATGGATGCAGAGATTTCTCTCGGTTATGAGCTGTCTTATCCGAAGGAGCGTATTTTAAAGCTGACACCCAGGCAGTGTGAGAAGGCAGCTGACCTTGAGGAAGGCTTATATCTCGCGCTGATTGAGAATCATAATACAAAAACCATGAACGTAGACGACAAAAAGAAAATCAGCATGCCTGGAATTTCGGATGAAGAATTTTTGCGGGAAAAAATCCCGATGACCAAGCAGGAGGTGCGCCAGATTTCGATTGCAAGACTTGCACTGACAGAGGAAGCGGTTGTTTACGATATCGGAAGCGGAAGCGGTTCGGTTTCGGTTGAGATTGCAAGATTATCGTCTGGGATACGTGTGTATGCGATTGAGCAGAAAAAAGAGGCACTTGCGCTTACGATGCGAAATGCAGAGAAGTTTGGCTGTAAGAACATCATTCCGGTGGAGGCAAAAGCGCCCGGGAAGCTTGAGACGCTTCCGGTTCCGACACACGCATTTATCGGTGGCAGCAGTGGGTGCATGGAAGAAATTTTAACTGCTTTATATCAGAAAAATCCGAAAATGCACGTAGTCATCAACGCGATTACGCTTGAGACGGTGGGAGAAATCATCGCGTGCATGAAAAAATTTGAGATCTGCGGGGAACAGGTGACGCAGCTTTCCGTGGCGCGGGGAAAGCAGGCGGGAAATTATCACCTGATGCAGGCGGAAAATCCGGTGTATATTTTTTCCTTTACGTTTGATGAGAGGGAGGAGAAGGAATGAAACGGCCAAGAATCATGATTTCGGCGCCGGCAAGCGGAAGCGGAAAAACGCTTGTTACCTGCGGACTTTTGATGGCATTTAAAAAGCGCGGCATAGAGCAGAAATCTTTTAAGTGCGGTCCGGATTACATCGACCCCATGTTTCACCAGGAAGTCTTAGAGGTGCCGTCTGAAAACCTCGATATTTTTCTCGCAGGTGAGGAGAACTTAAAAAAAATGTTTGCCGCGCGCACCGGGGATGGCAGCCTTGCAGTTTTGGAAGGGGCGATGGGACTCTATGACGGACTTGGCGGAATCACACCGGAGGCGAGCGCCTATGAGGTTGCAAGGCTTACAAAGACGCCGATTGTCCTGGTCATAGATGCAAAAGGCATGGGCTATTCGCTGATTCCACTCCTTCAGGGATTTCTGATGCGGGATAAGGAGCACCTGATTGGCGGCGTGATTTTAAACCGCACGAGTGCGATGTTTGCAAAAACGATTGCCCCAAGAATAGAAGAAGAGACCGGAATCCGTGTGTTTGGCTGTCTTCCGGTGCAGAAACAGGTTTCCATAGGAAACAGGCACCTTGGGCTTTTGCTGCCGCAGGAGCTTTCTGATTTGAAAGAACAGCTTTCCGGCGTGGCGGACGCATTGGAAAAAAATGTGGATTTGGACGCACTGCTTTCACTTGCGGAAACTGCGGCGGAACATCCGGTTTCCGATGAAAGCCGTTTTCCTGCCAAAGAAGCGGGGAAAAATTGGGGAGCAGAAGTTCCGATTGCGGTTGCAAGGGATGAAGCGTTTTGCTTTTATTATGAAGAAAATTTAAGAATGTTGGAGCGCGCCGGGGCAAAGCTTATTTATTTTTCTCCCCTGCACGATAAAAAAATGCCGGAGGCGGCAGGATTTCTTCTTGGAGGCGGCTACCCGGAGCTGTATGCAAGGGAACTGTCGGAAAATACCTCGATGCTGGAGTCCATATTAGCGGCAATCCAGGCAGACATTCCGTCTCTTGCGGAGTGCGGTGGATTTTTGTATCTGCATGAGACACTAGAAGACCCGGATGGGGTGCGTTATCCCATGGTGGGCGCAGTCAGGGGAAATGCTTACAATACCGGAAAGCTGGGGCGGTTTGGCTACGTGACTCTTACGCGGGGCGAAAAAAGCATACGAGCGCATGAATTTCACTATTATGACAGTGAGAATAACGGGGCAGATTATCTGGCGGTAAAGCCTGTCACGGGAAGAAGCTGGAACTGTATGCATGAAGGAGAGCATTTCCTGTGGGGCTTCCCGCATCTGTATTACGCCTCGGCACCGTGGCTGGTGGAACAATTTATAAAAGAAGCAAGAAAATCTTAAAATGTTTTTAAAACATTTTTTCCAGTATTGTGATATTCTAAATACCGAAATAAAAACCAAATGAAACAAACTTTGGATGCCCAAAAAAAAGCGGGCAGGAAGGAGAATATTATGAGAAACAGAAAATGTGGATTATTACTTGCAGGATTGATGGTTCTTACTCTGGCAGCAGGCTGTGGCGGAAAGACAACGCCATCTTCTGATACGACACAGCAGTCCTCACAGACGGCAGAGACACAGGCACCTGAGACTGGAGAGCAGAAGACCTTAAGTGGAACGATAGATGAAATCAAGGATTTTATGTTTGTCGTAACAGATGAGAGCGATGCTTCTTATGAGTTCAGCTTCGAGACCAAACCGGAGGGGCTTGATTCAGTTGCAGCAGGCGATAAGGTGACCGTTACCTATACGGGCGAAATTTCAGAGGTAGACCCATTCAATGGAACCGTGCTTTCCGTAGAAAAACAGCAGTAGGAAAACAAATCCGGGCAGATGATATGTCTGCCCGGGTGCAGAGGAGAGAAAATATGATTTTGGGATTCATACTACTGATTCTCCCGGTGATGGGGGTAATCTGTCTGGCGCTTTACCTGCCGTTCTATGTGCATATCAGAAGAAAAGACGGAAAAAGGGGTTTTTTTTATCATCTTGTGCGATATATGCTTATGGGGTATGTGGTATCGCTTCTGTACCTGACAATTTTCTGGTCGTTCTTTCCGGATATTCCCCATTTTTCAGAATATCATCTGTTAAACCTTGTGCCGTTTGACTGGGTCACAAACACTTATGAGATGGGCTGGAAAAATATGATAGAGCAGCTTCTCTTAAACATTGCAATGTTTGTTCCTTATGGCATTTTATTGCCGATTGTGTCGGATAAAATGGAGAGATTTTTAAAAACAGCGGGGGTTGTGTTTGCAACAACACTTACTATAGAAATAGTTCAATATTTTATAGGACGCAGTGCGGATATTGATGATGTGATTATGAACCTTTTGGGCGGCATCATCGGATATTTGTTGTACTGCGTGATGAAACGGATATTTGGAGAACGTGAAGGGTGGAGAATCATGAAATACGGCGGGAGAACGCTGGTGTGACTGGAAAATTATATGGAATCGGTGTGGGACCGGGCGACCCGGAACTTTTGACGTTAAAGGCGGTGCGCTGTATCGGGGAAAGCGATAGGCTCATCCTTCCGGCGGCGTCGAAGGAAACGTGTTACGCTTATCAGATTGCAGTGGCGGCACTGCCGGAGCTTGCAGAAAAGGAATGTATCTGTCTGGAGTTTCCGATGATAAAAGAGAGGGAGCGCCTGGAAAAATCCCATGACGAGATTTATCATAAAATCCGGGAATATCTGTTACAGGGGGAGACGGTCGGATTTCTTACGATTGGAGACCCTGCGGTATATTCCACTTTTGAATACATCAGAAAACGCGCAGTTGCGGAAGAGTTTGAGGCACAGGTCATAAACGGTGTGCCTTCTTTTTGTGCGGCGGCAGCAGCGGCAGGCAGGTCCTTAGCGGACAGCGGGGAGCAGATTCACATTCTTCCGGCATCCTATGAGGACGGCGGTGAGGCGTTACCCGGCACCCGCATCTATATGAAATCCGGCAGGAAGCTTGGTGCGTTAAAAAACCAGCTTTTACATGAACAAAAGACAGGTGGGAAACACTATGACATCTGGGCAGTATCTAACTGCGGGATGGCAAATGAGCGTGTTTTCCATGGACTGTCAGAGCTGGATGAAAACAGCGGATATCTGACGATTGTAATTGTAAAGGAAATGAAAGCAGAGACAGTATGATTGTGTCATAAAATCGGAGGAAGCGATGATAAAAGATGTGGAAGCGGTAAAATTAGGAACGGAAGGGTTAGTGCATCTGTACTGCGGGGACGGAAAAGGAAAGACCACGGCGGCAGTGGGACTTGCCGTGCGGGCGGCAGGCGCCGGAAAACAGGTGATTTTTGCACAGTTTATGAAGGGAAATGAATCCTCAGAGCTTGCGGTTCTGCGAAAAATTCCGGGCATTACGGTCAAAAAGACAACAAAGTGCTTTGGCTTTTTTAAGAACATGACGGAAGAAGAAAAAGAGCAGATGAAAAAAATGCAGGATGAAATTCTTGATTTTTGTCTGAAGCAGGTGCAGGATGGAAGGTGTGATATGCTGATACTCGATGAAATCACCCACGCATATCGCTATGGGATGGTCGATAAAGAGCTTCTTTGTAATCTGTTTGACTGTCACGAGAGGACGGAAGTAGTTTTAACAGGGCGGGACCCGGATGCGTTTTTGCGCGGGCAGGCGGATTACATTACGGAGATGAAAAAGGAAAAGCATCCTTATGACGAAGGAATCCTGGCAAGACCTGGAATTGAGAGATAGGAGAGACGGCAGATGAAAATCGAAAACTACACCCCGGCAGAAATCGAGCACCGGAGCTTTGAAATCATTGAAGAGGAATTGGGAAGAGAATTAGACCCGGTGCAAAAACCGATTATCAAGCGTGTCATCCACACAACGGCAGATTTTTCCTATGCGGATACGTTGTGTTTTTCAGACGGGGCGGTCGAAGCCGGACTTGCGGCACTCCGGGAGGGCTGCGATATCGTGACCGACACCAATATGGGAAAAAGCGGAATCAATAAGACAAGACTCGCGCAATACGGCGGCGAGGTGCACTGCTTTATGGCGGATGAGGATGTCGCAAAGGAGGCAAAGAGCCGGAGCATCACACGCGCTGTCGTTTCCATGGAAAAATCCGTAACGCTTGGAAAAGATATGATTTATGCCATCGGAAATGCACCGACTGCACTGATAAGGCTTTACGAGCTGATTGCGGAGGGTAGGATTCATCCCAAGCTTATCATCGGTGTCCCGGTGGGATTTGTGAATGTGGTGGAGGCAAAGGAACTTATTATGACAGCGGATGTGCCGTATATCGTTGCACGCGGCAGGAAGGGCGGAAGCAACGTGGCGGCGGCTATCTGCAATGCGCTTTTGTATCAGCTCAAATAGCTTGCAACAAACATCGGAAAATGATATTATTTTAGAAGAAAATTTTACCCCCTTTAAGGGAAAAGGAGAATACGGATGTCTAAGATAATAACGATTGGACGTGAGTTCGGAAGCGGCGGAAGAGAGATAGGAAAGCGTCTGTCAGACGAGCTTGGAATTGCATATTATGACAATGAAATCATCACACAGATTGCAGAACGCACAAAGTTAGCAGAAGGCTATGTACAGCATGTGATGGAGAGCAGCCCGTCTACCTTTATGCCGATTACCATCGGAAGAAGCTTTTATATGGGAGTGGATCCGATTGTAGAGCAGAACAGTGCGATTTATCGGGAGCAGAGTCGTTTAATTCAGGAATTTGCAGAGAAATCCGACTGCGTGATTGTCGGAAGAAGTGCGGATTATATTCTTCGGGACAAGCATCCGTTCCGCCTGTTTATCTATGCAGAGATGGAACACAAGATGGAGCGTTGCAGAAAACGTGCACCGGAGAATGAGCATTTTACAGACAAGGAGTTAAAGCGCCACATTCAGGATGTGGACAAACGCAGAGCAAGATATTATCAGTTCTTTACCGGACAGACCTGGGGCGAGCGTCTCAACTATGATTTGTGCGTCAACACCTCAAACTACGAGATAAAAGAGCTTGCAAAAGCGATTGCACGTCTTGTGGATTAAGATAGCAGGGGTGTGGAGAGAACGATTATGACAAAACAGGGAAAATTCCGTACACTGAATCTGACGCAGGGAGAGCCTGTAAAGTTGATTCTGATGTTTGCGGTACCAATTTTTCTTGGAAACCTGTTCCAGCTTTTTTACAGCCTGATTGATACGAAAATTGTAGGCAGTACATTGGGAGAAACTGCGCTTGCGGCGGTTGGCTCGGTGTCTACGTTAAACAACCTGCTAGTCGGCTTTTTTAACGGACTGACGCTCGGATTTTCGGTAATCACGGCACGCTTTTTCGGGAGCGGGGAAGAGGAAAAATTAAAACAGAATGTGGCAGGAACATTGTCGCTTGGATTTTCCACGGCGGCGGTCATCATCCTTATAGCATTTGTATTTTTACAGCCGATTCTTGGGCTGTTACACGTTCCGGCGGAACAGATGGACGCCGCATATGCTTACATCAGCGTGTTGATTCCCGGAATGTTTATCACGCTGGCATATAATATCTGTGCCAATGTGCTGCGGGCGGTCGGAGATTCCGTGACACCGCTGGTGTTTTTAGTTCTGGCATCGGTATTAAATATCGGACTGGATTATCTGTTTATTTTAGGACTTCACACCGGAGTGGCAGGAGCTGCGGTGGCAACCGTCTTATCACAGCTTGTGTCGGTGTTGCTGTGCCTGTGGCATATTTACAAAAAAGTGCCGTTGTTACATATTAAAAGACATCACTTTAAGCTGGAGAAACATCAGGTTGCAGAAATGTTCCAGAGCGGACTTTCGATGGGATTGATGTCAAGTCTCGTCAATTTTGGAACGCTCGTTTTGCAGACGGGAATCAACCAGTTCGGAACTTCCATTATTGTTGCGCACGCAGCAGCGAGAAAGGTATTTGAAATCTGGAATCTTCCGGTCAGCGTGCTCGGTTCTACGATGGCAACCTACAGCAGCCAGAACTACGGAGCCGGCAAGTACGACCGAATCCGCGAGGGATTAAAAAAGACCCTGCTGTTAGGGCTTGGCTGGGCGGTCATTGTCATCATCATGGCACAGACAATTTCCCGTTTCCTGATTGGATTTATTGCCAGCACGGACAGTGAGGAGATTCTTTACTGGGGTTCGACCTATCTGAAAATTGATATGGCGTTTTTGATGGTCTGCGTGCTGATTGTGATTCTGCGCAACACGATGCAGGGAATCGGAGACTATGTGACACCGGTGGTTTCAAGCTTTATTGAGCTTGCCGGAAAACTGTTCTTTACCTTTGTCATTGTGAAAGCATTCGGTTACTGGGGCGTTATCTTTACGGAGCCGCTTATCTGGATTGCAATGGTGATTCCGCTCATTGTGATGATTTTAAGAAACCCCATCATCCGCAAAGCACCGGCGCAAAATGACCGTTGACATTTGGAAAAAAACATTATATAATAGCACCCTAAAACCCCGCCGGAAGCAGGCTGGGGAGTGGATTTTTCAAGAGAAATCTTTTTTCGCCACACAATTACGAGAAATGTAGTTGTGTGGCGTTTTTGTGCAAAAAAAGTTTTAACGGAGGGAGAAACTGAATGAATCAGACATTTATGAAGGAAAAGAAGATACTGCCGCTTGTGCTTTCAATGGCGCTTCCTATGGTAATTTCCATGGCGGTGAATTCACTGTACAATATTGTGGACAGCTATTTCGTGGCTAAGGTCAGCGAAGATGCCATGACAGCACTTTCTCTGGTATATCCGGTGCAAAACCTGATTACCGCCATTGCAGTGGGATTCGGTGTCGGAATCAATGCCACGGTTGCGTTTCATCTGGGAGCGGGCGAGAAGGAGCGCGCAAACCGGGCAGCTTCACAGGGAATCTTGTTCAGTATCGTTCATGGAATCCTGTTACTGATTGTCTGCATTGCCGGAATGCCTTTTTTCTTAAGACTTTTTACCTCGGAGAGCAGTGTGACGAAGCTTGCCCTTTCCTATTCCAATCTTGCCTTTTTGTTTGCACCATTTATTACGGTTGGAATCGGCTACGAGAAAATATTTCAGGCGGTGGGACATATGCGCGAGACGATGGTCAGCATGGTTTTGGGATTTGTGACAAACATCGTGCTTGACCCGTTATTAATTTTTGGAATCGGTTTCTTCCCGGAGATGGGAATGAGAGGCGCGGCACTTGCAACGGGAATCGGACAGACCGTGACATTTGCGGTATACTTTGTATTTTATTTCATCCGTCCGCTTCCGGTTAAGGTTTCTAAAAAATATTTTGCAGTGGACAGACAGATTTTAGGAAAACTGTATGCGGTCGGCGTGCCTGCAACCTTGAATATGGCGCTTCCCTCTGTGCTGATTTCGGCATTGAACGGAATCCTTGCGGCATTTTCTGCCAGCTATGTGCTTGTGCTCGGCGTATATTATAAGCTACAGACCTTTATCTACCTTACAGCAAACGGGCTTGTGCAGGGAATTCGTCCGTTAGTGGGCTATAACTACGGAGCGGGAGAGCATGGAAGAGTAAAAAAGATCTATCTTACGGCACTTGCCATTGCGGTTATGATTATGACGGTGGGAACGGCATTGTCCTGGCTGATTCCGGCGCAGATGTTCGGTCTTTTTACGACGAATCCGGATACCATTGCAATGGGCGTGAGTGCGCTTCATATCATAAGCCTTGGATTTATCGTATCGGCAGTGTCCGTGACCTCCTGTGGGGCACTTGAGGGACTTGGAAAAGGAATGCCGTCCCTCTGGATTTCACTGTTCCGTTACATCCTATTAATTATTCCGGCGGCATTTCTGTTGAGCTGCGTGCTGGGTGCCGCTGGCGTCTGGTGGGCATTTTGCCTGACCGAGGCTGTGACAGCCGTGATTTCTATTTTTATTTATCGCAGAAATGCACGTGCTTAAAAAATAAGGAGGGCGTTATGCCTTCCTTATTTTTGATGGGGAACAACCATATTTTTTCTTAAAAAGCTTGCTGAAATGATAGGCATCGTCGTAGCCGACCTGTGCGGCAATCTCCTGGATGCTGTCGTGGGAATTTTCTTCTAACAGCTCCCTGGCGCGCTCAAGCCGGATATCAATCAGATGTCTTATGGGCGTCTCGCCCGTTTCGCTCTTGAAAATCCGTGAGACATAAAAAGGACTTAAATACATATTTTCTGCAATCTGGTCGAGCGAAATCTTCTCCGCATAGTGCTCCTCAAAGTAGCCCACAATCTGCTCCACAAGATACTGGCGGTTTAAAGAATCAAAAGAACAGCCGGTTTTGATGGCAATCGGTTCACTTTTACGCCGGAGCAAAAGGATTAAAAGCTGCATGAGATAGGACTTTAACATAACATAGCGCCCGGTGCGGCAGAGACCGTTTTCAGCGTACATTGCGGTAAAAATCCGGGAAATACGCTGATGGAGTTCCCCGGTGGTATGTAAAATGATACCATCATCCGGGAGCGGAAAATGGTTGGAAGGAAGCCCCGGAAGCTCGATATCACAAAAGCCGATGAAAACCTCGGTGGTCGGATTTGCCGGATTTGAAACGAGCGCCTGATGCTTTACGCCGGGATTTAAAATTAAAATATCGCCTTCCCCGATTTCATAGAAAGCATCATCGATGCGGTAGCGCCCCTCGCCCGAGAGGACATATGCCATCTCGATATAGTCATGACTGTGATAGTTTTCCTCATCGGAAACCCGTGTTCCCTTCCAGATAAAGAGAAAGGTCGGGTCTAACTGGTCAATCACCTTTTCATTATTGATATCACACATGGTAAAAACCTCGCAAAACACATTCTGACTGTATTGTAAAATATTTTGGTGAAAAGGAAAACCTTTTTCTGAAATGTTTTGCAAAATGTTCCATCAAACACGCAAGATAATACATTTTCATTTAAAAGAAAGAAGCTATACTTTGAGATACATAAAAAAACAGGTGAGGAGTGTATGTTATGACACCAATGAAGTGGTTTTATTCCTTTTTAAAAAAATACCGTGGGCTTATGGTGTTGGGACTTGCGATGACAACTATAATTTCAATGCTTTCGATTGCAAACCCCTACATATCCGGCGTGATTGTAGATGAGGTCATAGGGGGCGGGCAGTATGACAGGCTGCTGCCGTTAGTAGGCTGTCTGCTCGGCGTGACCGTGGTAATGGGAATTTTGCGATTCTTTTACCAGGTCGTTTTTGAGACGGCATCCCAGGGACTGCTCTACGATATGCGTGACAAGGTATACCGGAAGCTCTTGGAGGAGGATTTTTCCTTCTATAATAAGAAACGTACCGGAGATTTGATGAGCCGTCAGACCGGAGATATGGATGCCATCCGTCACTTTGTGGCATATGTCATCTATGTGGTTTACCAGAGTGTGCTGATGTTTGTGTTTGCGCTTCTCATGATATTTACAGTCAATGTTAAATTGGCACTTGCAATGATTTTGGTGCTGCCGTTTACCGCAATCTGTACCTATTTCCAGTCCAAAGAGGTACACCCGGCATTCCAGAGAAACCGTGACTGCTTTTCTTCCTTAAACGCATTCGTGCAGGAGAATGTCAGCGGAAACCGTGTGGTAAAGGCGTTTGCCAAAGAAGATTTTGAAATCAGCAAATTCAACAAAGAAAATGACAAGTTCCGGGATGCACAGCTTTTGGCATCGAAAGTCTGGATGAAGTACGTGCCGATATTTGAAGTCTTATCCTATGCGCTGACGATTATTCTGATTCTCTACGGCGGCTACATGGTGATTCGGGGAGAAATCACGCTTGGAGAGTTAGTGACCGTAAACGGATACCTGTGGATGTTAAATAACCCATTGCGTCAGGCAGGATGGTTAGTCAACGATATCAGCAACTTTGTCACCTCCGTGGAAAAAATTTATGCGACCTACAGCGAGGAGCCGAGCGTAAAGACACCGGCTTCCGGTGTGGTGAAAAAACACCTCAAGGGCGGCGTGGAATTTCAGAATGTGTCCTACCGTGCGGATGACGAGGATATCGTCATGGATATCAATTTCAAGGTAAAACCGGGGCAGACCGTGGGAATTATCGGCTCCACCGGTTCCGGCAAATCTACGATTATGAACCTGTTATGCCGGTTTTATGATACGACATCGGGCGACGTGCTCGTCGACGGCATCAACGTGCGGGACATGGATTTGTATAATCTGAGAGATAACATCGGAATGGCAATGCAGGATGTGTTCCTGTTTTCCGATACGATTGAGGGAAATATTGCCTATGGCAGACCGGACTGCTCGTTTGAGGAGGTCAAGAAGGCTGCGATTATGGCGGACGCCAACCATTTCATCCAGGGACTTCCGGACGGATACGATACGATTGTGGGAGAGCGCGGTGTCGGGCTTTCCGGCGGACAGAAGCAGCGAATCTCACTTGCAAGAGCTCTTCTTAAGGACCCTGCAATTTTGATTCTTGATGATACGACATCTGCCGTCGATATGGAGACTGAGAGTTATATTCAGACACAGCTTAAGAAAATTGAAAAAGACTGCACGATTTTTATCATTGCGTACCGGATTTCTTCTATTAAAGATGCAGACCTGATTCTGGTAATGGACAATGGAAGAATTATCGAGCAGGGAACACATGAGGAACTTTTAGCGGCAGGCGGTTATTATGCGACTGCATTTGAGCACCAGTACGGAATGGCGGCGCAGGATGCACTTCATCCGCATGCAAAGACCAATGGAAAGGAGGAGAATTAATATGGCACGTAACCGGTATGATATGGACGAAATATTAGAGGACAGCTTTGATATCAATCAGTTAAAACGTCTTGCAACTTATATTTCTCCTTACAAGAAAAAAATGGCGGGCATTATCGTTTTAATGCTCACGGCTTCCGCAGCGACAATGGCGATTCCACAGTTTTTCCAGAAGGTAATGGACGAGAGCATTCCGAATAAGGATGTCCGCTCGCTAGTGATTTACAGTCTGCTGACATTACTCATCGCTGTATTTTCCGGTGTTGCACTGAGGATTAAGATTAAACACATGAGTGAGATTGGACAGAACATTATCCACGATATCCGCTATGATATTTTTAAACATTTGCAGGAGTTACCGTTCTCTTATTACGATGACAGACCGCATGGAAAAATTCAGGTGCGCGTGGTAAACTATGTCAACAGCTTGAGTGACCTGTTAAGCAACGGTATTGTCAATACCTTTACGGATTTGTGCAACCTGATTTTTATTTTACTGTTCATGTTTGCAATGGATGTGAAGCTGACACTGATTTGCCTCTGTGGTCTGCCGGTATTGGCACTTGTCATTGTATTTATAAAGAAGAAACAGCGCAGGGCATGGCAGATTCAGAGCAACAAGCAGTCAAACCTCAACGCATATATTGCAGAGAGCATCAACGGAATCCGCGTGACCCAGTCCTTTGTCAGAGAGAAGGAAAATACAGGCATCTTTAATCATCTGAGCAAAAACTACCGTTCTTCCTGGATGCGGGCAGTTATGTTTAATTTTACGATGGGACCTTCCGTGGATGTGATTTCCACTGTGACGACATCCTTTATCTACGTGCTCGGTGTGAAATGGATTTTAGCGCCGGATGCAACATTGACGGTCGGTGTATTGATTGCATTTACCGCGTACATCGGGCGGTTCTGGGCGCCGATTAACACGCTGGCAGGATTTTACAACTCGCTTTTGACGGCAATTTCTTATCTGGAGAGAATTTTTGAGACCATCGACGAGCCGATAGCAGTCAAGGATGCAGAGGATGCCATCGAAATGCCGGAGATAAAAGGAAAGGTTGAGTTTAAAAATGTTTCGTTCAGCTATGAGGAAGGAAGCAAGATTTTAAAAGATGTGAATTTTACCGCCCAGTGCGGAGAAACCTATGCAATCGTCGGTCCGACCGGAGCAGGCAAGACGACAATTGTAAATTTAATCAGCCGTTTTTACAATGTGGATTCCGGGGAAATCTTAATCGACGGAGTTGATATCTCGAAAGTGACGCTTCACTCACTGCGCAAGCAGATGGGAATCATGATGCAGGACAGCTTTATCTTTGCCGGAACCATCATGGACAATATCCGCTACGGAAATATGGAAGCGACTGATGAGCAGGTCATCGCGGCGGCAAAGACGGTCTGCGCACACGATTTTATCATGGAGATGGAAGACGGGTACAACACCGAGGTAAACGAGCGCGGAAGCAGACTTTCCGCCGGACAGCGCCAGCTCATTTCCTTTGCGAGGGCACTGCTTGCTGACCCGAAGATTCTGATACTCGATGAGGCGACCTCAAGCATTGATACGGAGACTGAGATTGTGCTGCAAAAGGGATTAAACCGACTGCTTGCAGGAAGAACTTCCTTTATTATTGCGCACCGTCTCTCCACGATAAAAAATGCGAACTGCATCCTCTATGTTGCAAAGGGCGATATTTTGGAGCGCGGAAACCATGAAGAACTGATGAAACAGAAGGGTGAATACTACAAACTCTATATGTCCCAGTATGATTTTTTAAAGTAATATAAAAATGTCAAATTTCCTATTTCAAAATGTCAGAAATACTGCTATAATGTATGGTACTTTGGTATGAACACAAGGTGCAGGCATGGAAGGGAAAGGCGAAGAGATGGAAAAACAGCAGAATGTCATGCTAGAGAGACAGGACGATAGATTAGAAGAGATGACACGCCGCTATGAGGAAGAGAAAAAACGGCGCGAGGAACTGCAAAAATCATTACTGGAAGCAAGAGAAGCAAACCGCAAGAAGAATGAGTTCTTAATGCGTATGAGCAGGGAAATCCGTACGCCAATGAATTCGATTATCGGTCTGGTATATCTGACCAGGGAGAATGCAGAAAATAAAAAGCAGGTGCTTGAGAATCTTGACAAAATAGATTTGTCCGCACATTTTATGCTTTCATTTGTGGACGACATTTTAAACCTTTCCCAGATTGAAAGCGGCAATGTGGCGCTCAATCTCGAAGATACGGATTTTCTGAAGTTCATAGATAAATTAAAGACAAGTGTGGAAGAACTGGCAGAGGAAAAGGGTGTTTCACTCTACACTAAAATGCGTGGAGAGCTTGACGATGAGTATTGCTTTGATGCAGAGAAGCTCGAAAAGGCAATGCACAATATTTTATTTAATGCGGTGAAATATACATCAGCAGGCGGGCGCGTGGATTTTATCACAGAAGTGGTTCACGCGGAGGAGAAAAAGACATTTATCCGCTTTGAAATCCGTGATACCGGTGCCGGAATGGATGAGACGTTTGTGAAACGCGTCTTTGAGCCGTTTGAGCAGGAAGACGATGGAAGCACGACGTTATCCGGCGGTACGGGACTTGGGCTTTCCGTTGCCAGAAACATTATCGAGTTTATGGAAGGCAGGATTGACGTATACAGCGAAAAGGGTGAAGGTACGCAGTTTGTAGTTACAATTCCGTTAAACCGGGTGGAGGACAGCGCGGCGAGCATCCGCAAGCAGGAAAAATCAAGAAATTTACAGTACGATTTCTCCGGAAAACGTGTGCTGTTAGTGGAAGACAATGAGATTAACATCGAAATTACCAGAAATGTCCTGCTGCACAAGGGATTTACGGCGGAGGTTGCGGTGAATGGAAAAGAGGCTGTTGAGATGTTCCTTTCCCATGAGCCGGATTATTATGACGTGATTCTGATGGATATCCGGATGCCTGTGATGGACGGACTGACTGCAACCACAAAGATAAGGGAATCTGGGCGCGAGGATGCCACAAGAATCCCGATTGTAGCCATGACCGCAAATGTGTTTGAGGAGGATGTGAAAAAATCCTTTGAAGCAGGAATGAACGCACACTTGAACAAGCCGGTTGATGTTAAACAGATGTACGCACTTTTAGACGAATTATTATTTGGGTAACAGATGGTAAGAGAGACTGCCTTTGTAAAAAGGCAGTCTCTTTTTGTCGAAAAATGTCAAATACCACTTGCATTGTGCATAAAAAAACAAAAAAACACTGTGAAATACAGAAAATCATGTATAATAAATGGATAACACAAGGGGGATGGAGGGTTACGGAGTGATAGAAAACCGCAACATGGAAGAAGAATTAGACAACAAAACAGAAATCCGGGGGACATTTATGCCCCAGATGTTACAGGAAATCAGGGCATCCATTGATCCGATTTTAAATGTGGCAGGAACGTCACGTTCCTTTGAGGAAAATCCCAAGATTGTACACCAGGCATTCCGGAAAATTAAGAATCAGGGAGAATATCTGCTTGCCCTGGTGGATGACATCCTGGATATGTCTGCAATTGCGAGCGGAAGCATGGAGCTTCATGAGAGTCCGTTTCACCTGAATACGGTCATATCCATGCTGTTAGAAGAATATTACGATAAATGTAAAAAGAATGGCATTTCTTTTACCGTGGATGTCGGCGAGGTCATGTATGAAAATTTATACGGCGATGCAGTGCGGTTAAAGCAGATACTGTTTAATCTGCTGTCAAATGCCTATAAATATACGGGAGAAAACGGAAGGGTTCATGTCATATTAAAAGAACAGCCGGTTTGCGATAACCGTGTAGAACTTGTCGTGGTCGTGCGCGACACAGGCTGTGGCATCGAGAAAGACAAAATCGAACAAATCTGGAATTCCTATGCGTACACATCGCAAAAGAAGGGAAACGGAAGCGGACTGGGGCTTATGATTACGAGACATCTCGTAGAACTTATGGGCGGCAGCATTGAAGTGCAGTCGGCGCCCGGGGAGGGAACTGCTTTTACCGTGCGCATACCGTTTGAACTGCCGGATGCAGAGAAAAAGGCAGTCCGAAATCAGAGAAAGAGGTTTGACATGATGCGGGCGTTAGTCGTGGATGACGATGAGATACTGATGGAATATCAGTTTTCAATGTTCCACCGTCTTGGAATCATGCCGGAGAGAGCGGACAGCGGGGATGAGGCGTTAAGGGTGCTGCGCGAGGCATATGAGAGCGGCAACGGTTTTGACATCATTTTTATCAACTATCAGATGCAGTGTGACGGAATGCAGGCGGTCAAAAAAATCCGCCATGAGTTTGATTCCGACACGGTCATGATTGCGGCAACCGCCTATGATGCGCCGGTATTAGAGCGGGAGATGCGCGAAGCGGGCGCAGATTTTGTGCTCACAAGACCGGTATACCAGTCGGCAATCTATAACCTGATGACCAAAATCTGTAAGGGTGAGAAGCCGACGGAGGATTCCTGCTACAGCAGCTGGGATTTTCATGGAAAAAGAGTGCTTTTGGCAGAGGACAATGCGATTAATGCAGAGATTGTGTTCGGCTATCTGCGGCAGATGAATTTAATCTGGGACTGGGCAAAAAACGGAGAAGAGGCAGCGGATATGTTCGCAGAAAAACCGGAGGGCTATTACGGAGCGGTTTTAATGGATATCAGTATGCCGATGACAAACGGTTACGAGGCATCTGGGGAAATCCGCAAAATGGAGCTTGATGCCGGGCGTAAGACAATAGTGCCAATTATTGCCGGAAGTGCAAATGTGTGTACTGGTGAAATTATCAAGGTACATGAATCGGGCATGAATGCGTATTTACAGAAGCCGATTGATATTCAGTCGCTTTATTATATGCTCGATAAATATGTAGATTAGAATAATTTCAGTGTCCCCCGGACAGAATAAAGGTTGTAAACTGAGTTAAGACAAAATGGAGGGACACGTATGAGCCAGTTATCGGAAAAAGAATTGTCTGCGTTAAACGACCTGCTGACAGAGGAGGACCTTCTGGTAAAAAAATTCCAGATGCTTGCTTCCCACACCGAGGACCCGGAAATCAGTGCAAAATTCAACGAGATATCCCAGAAACACCAGGGACATTTCAATGCACTTTATGCACAGCTGGGCTAGGAAGCGGAAAGGAGAACGCATGACAGAACAGATTTATTCCGAAAAAGAAATTTTAGGAGATGCACTTGCAGCGGAAAAAGCTGCAACAGGAGAGTACAACACATTTGCCAATGAATGTGTGCACGATAGCGTGCGCAACGCAATTTTACACTGCCTTGAGCAGGAACATGCCATTCAGGAGGAAGTGTTTGACATGATGCACCAGAGAGGATTTTATCCGACACCGGATGCGGATGCGAACAAAGTGCAGAGTGCAAAGCAGAAATTCTCACAGTGTGTGAAGACAATTTAAGAATAAGAAGTGTAAGAAGATGGGGAAGTCATTTGATATCCCCATCTTTTTCTGTGCGAGTGCTTGTCAAAAATCCTGGTCATACCACATGCCAGATAGACAGAACTGGCAAATTGTATAAAAACAATTACCGATATCTAGCGTATCTGCCATTGATTTTAGGAAAAAAGTATGTTAAAATTTAAACAATCAATAGGTTCAACCAGAGATGAATGAACCTATGAATGGGCAAAATACATAGGAAAAGGATGAGAAAAATGAGTGATTTCAAGGTAATCGAAATCAAAAAGAGTGTCTTTGAGGACAACGATAAAGAAGCAGACAAGCTCCGTGCAGAGTTAAAAGCCGATAAGACATTCCTTTTGAATCTGATGTCTTCTCCAGGTTCCGGAAAGACAACAACGTTGCTGCGCACGATTGAGGCACTGAAGGATGACCTTCGGATTGGAATTATGGAAGCGGACATTGATTCGGATGTAGATGCTGACACGGTGGCAAAGACCGGTGTTAAGGCGATTCAGATTCATACCGGTGGAATGTGTCATCTGGATGCAGGAATGACCAGACAGGGAATCGAGTCGCTTGAGACTGCGGATGTGGAACTGGCGATTTTGGAGAATGTCGGAAATCTGGTATGTCCGGCAGAATTTGACACAGGTGCCGTTAAGAACGCCATGATTTTAAGCGTTCCGGAGGGAGACGACAAACCATTAAAGTACCCGCTGATGTTTTCCATCTGCGATGTGCTTTTAATTAATAAGATTGATGTGCTTCCGTATTTTGACTTTGATATCGAGGCATGCAGGGAACGTGTAAAGAAATTAAACCCGAACATTAAAATTATTCCGATTTCTTCCCGTACCGGAGAGGGAATCGAAGAATGGGCAGACTGGCTGAGGGCACAGACAGTTGAGTGGAATCAGTAAAATACGTTGAGTTTAGAGAGGAAAGGTCAGTCAGATGGCAGAAGAAAGAGAATTAATTTTAAAATTAGGGAAGAAAATTACAGACAGAATCCCTTATAAGCTTGGAAAAGAAAAGCTTACCGTAAATGATCCGGAGTACTGGGGGCTTGCGGGTGTTGTAACAGATGAGATGGCAGAAGTGGCACTTTGCATGGATGTAAGAAAACCGATTACGCTTCCAAAACTTGCAAAGAAGACCAGGAAGCCGGAAGCAGAGTTGGAAAAGCTCTTACAGGAGATGGCTGTTGTCGGTCTTATCGAGTACAACTGGGAGAATCCGCAGCATGAGAAGCAGTACATCCTTCCGATGTTCGTTCCGGGTTCCGCAGAATTTATGGTAATGAACAAGGCACAGGTGGAAGAGCACACCGAAATCGCAGACTTTTTCGAGCATATGTCAAGACTTCCGCTTGAGAAGGTGACACCGATGGTACCGCTTGGCGGCGCCGGAATCGGAATGCACGTAATTCCGGTAGAGAAAGCAATCCCGGCAACACAGGAATCAAGCAGCCTTGAGCATATTTCCTACTGGCTGAACAAATACAAAGACAAATATGCAGTTGGACAGTGTTCCTGCCGTTTACAGCAGAGAATCCGCGGAGAGGGAACCGGAGACCTTGAAGGAGAGCTTTGTATCGGAGTCGGCGATATGGCAGACTATTTGGTTGAGACCGGGAGAGGACGCTATATCGAGCTTGACGAAGTAATGGAAATCTTAGAGCGCTCCGAGAAAATGGGTTATGTACATCAGATTACAAATATTGATGGACAGGACAAGATTTTTGCAATCTGTAACTGTGCAGTCGGCGTATGTAACGCACTTCGTACCTCCCAGCTTTTCAATACCCCGAATATGTCACGTTCCGCTTACCGCGCACATGTCACCAAGGAAAAATGTGTTGCCTGCGGAAAATGTGTGGAGGTCTGCCCGGCAGGTGCAGCAAAACTTGGACAGAAATTATGCACCAAGGATGGCGGAGAAATTTCCTATCCGAAGCATGAACTGCCGGATGCAGTTGCATGGAGCAAGGATAAGTGGAATCCGAACTACCGTGATGACAATAAGATTAACTGTTATGAGACCGGTACAGCACCTTGTAAGACAGCATGTCCGGCACACTTACCGGTACAGGGCTATGTGAAGATGGCTGCCGAAGGCAGATATATGGACGCATTAAAGCTCATCAAGACAGAGAATCCGTTCCCGGCAGTCTGTGGAGCAATCTGTAACCGCCGCTGCGAGGATGCATGTACCCGTGGAACCATCGACCAGGCAGTTGCAATTGATGAAATCAAGAAGTTTATCGCTGAGCAGGAGCTTCATGCAGACAAGCGCTATATTCCGGAGATGACAAACCATTCCGGCAAACCGATGGAGCAGAAGATTGCCGTTATCGGTGCAGGACCGGCTGGTATGACAGCAGCATTCTTCTTAAAGGAGATGGGCTATCCGGTAACCGTATTTGAAAAAAATTCCCGTCCGGGTGGTATGCTTTTAAACGGTATTCCTTCTTTCCGTCTTGAAAAGAGCGTTATCGATGCCGAAATCGACGTATTGCGTGAAATGGGCGTTGAGTTCAAGTGCGGCGTGGAAGTTGGAAAAGACGTTACGATTGCAGAGCTTCGTGCGCAGGGATATCAGGCATTCTACATCGCAATCGGTGCACAGGGTGGTCGTAAGACAGGTGTTTTAGGTGAGGACGCAGAAGGTGTACTTACAGGTGTAGAATTTTTGCATACCGCAAATACCACCGAAAATCCGCATCTGTTAAGCGGACGTACCGTAGTAGTCGGCGGTGGTAACGTTGCAGTGGATGTTGCAAGAACCGCACTGCGTTCCGGTTCCAGTGAAGTTTCCATGTGCTGTCTTGAGTCCCGTGATATCATGCCTGCAGCGGCAGATGAGGTAGAGGAAGCCGAAGAAGAAGGAATCAAGGTAAATTGCGGCTGGGGACCGAAAGAAATCGTAACAGAAAACGGCAAAGTAAAGGCAATCATATTTAAGAAATGTCTGTCTGTAAAGGATGAGACTGGACGTTTCAACCCACAGTACGATGAGAACGACCTGCTGACCATCGAATGTGAGAATGTTCTTCTTTCCATCGGACAGGCAATCGTATGGGGCGATATGTTAAAGGGCACCAAGGTTGAGTTCAACCCGAACGGAACTGCAAAAGCTGACCCGGTAACCTATCAGACCGCAGAGCCGGATATCTTTGTCGGCGGTGACGTTTATACCGGACCTCGTTTTGCAATTGATGCGATTGCAGCAGGAAAACAGGGCTTTGTTTCCATCCATCGTTTTGTAAACAAGGGACACAGTTTGACACTTGCGCGTGACCTTCGTCAGTTCATCGAGCTTGACAAGAACAACATTCAGGTAGAGACCTTTGATAATGCGAAACGTCAGGTTCCGGGCAGGAAGGCAGGCATTGCCAAGGAGACTTTCCGTGACTTAAGATGCACACTGACCGAAGAGCAGATTAAGACAGAGGCATCCCGCTGTCTTGGATGTGGAGCTTCCGTTGTAGATGAGAATAAGTGTATCGGATGCGGACTCTGTACGACAAAGTGCGAATTTGATGCAATTCATCTGACCAGAGACCTTCCGGATGCAAGCCGTATGTGGAAGTCTGAGGACAAATTAAAGGCAATTGCACCTTACGCATTTAAGCGTTCCATCAAAATCAAACTCAATAAGGATAAATAGGGAACAAAGAATAAAAAAGGCAAAGGGCTGCTGTACTTAGGTGTAGCAGCCTTTTGTAACTTGTGGCTATATATAGAAAGGAATGAAATCCCCATGCACGAACTGGGAATTATTGTCCATGTGGCAAAAACATTAGAAGAGGTAGCAGCAGAAAATGATGTGACCAAAATCGGTGCGGTGACACTTGAAATCGGAGAGGTGAGCGGAATTGTGCCGGAGTATCTGACGGACTGCTGGGAATACTACCGCAAAAAGATGCCACTCATTGAGGAATCCGTGATGAAGATTGATATGCTTCCGGCGGTGACTTACTGTACTGCGTGTGAAGCGGAGTACGAGACTGTAAAATACGGAAAAAAATGCCCGCACTGCGGAAGCGATGAGACGTATCTGTTACGTGGAAACGAATGTAACATCAAAGAAATTGAGGCGTGCTAAATAAACGGTTAAGAAATGAAGCAAAAGTACTAAAAACACTTTCAAAGTATTGCTTTTTGTGTTATAATACGTAAAAACAAAAGGGGAAATGAGGGCAGTACAATGGAACAGAACAAGAACAAAGTGTCAAAGCTACAGTCAATTTCGACCAAGGTAATCCTCACTGTGATTATCTTAGTTGCAGTCGCAGTCAGTGCGAATCTGGTTGGAAGTGGTACCCAGGCGAAGAAGGCTGTTGGAAACGCCTATCGGGATTACATCATGACCATCACGGAAAATGCAGTGGAAATTATTGACAAGCTGCCGGCTGATCAGGCAGGAGTGGAGACTTACGCAGACATTTTGAAAGATATCAGAATGGAAGGAATCAGTTCTTCTTATGCATATCTGGTTTCTACAGACGGCACCATGCTTTATCACCCTACAGCAGACAAGATTGGATTGCCGGCTGAAAATGCAGTGGTAAAGGGTGTTGTAGAGCAGCTTTCCTCCGGAACAGTACCGGAAGATGCAGTGGTAACTTATACTTTTAATGGTGTTACAAAATATGCGGCCTATGCAGTTACTTCACAGAAAATGATTGTGGTGGTAAGTGCAGACGAGAGTGACATGATGCAGCCGGTAAACGGAATGTTGCGTAAGATGACAGGAGTTTCAGTTGGAATCCTTTTATTATGCGTAATTGTCGGCTGTGTTATAGGAGATATGATAGGCAGACCAATCCGCCAGCTTACCGTTATTATTGGCCACACAGCAAATCTGGATTTCCGTCACAATGCGGCAAGTGACAAGTTGTGCGCAAGAAAAGACGAGACCGGTGAGATGGCACGTCAGGTTCGTATCATGCGTAAGAATCTGCGTCAGATGATTCAGAACATTGATGCCGTAAGCGGACAGATTTCTGAAAATGTAAATGAACTTCAGGGCGTTACAGATGCTGTCAACCGTATGTGTACTGATAACTCAGCAACAAGTGAGCAGTTAGCGGCTGGTATGCAGGAGACAGCAGCAACCACAGTTACGATTAATGAGAACGTGGGAACCATTAAGGAAGGTGCTGATACGATTAATACCATGACCATGGACGGCGCAAAGATGTCCGATGAAATCATGGAGCGTGCACAGAATCTCCGAAATAAGACGGTGGCAGCAAGCGCGAAGACCATGGAAATCTATCATAACGTAAAGAAGAAGTCAGATGAGGCAGTGGAAGGCTCCAAGGCAGTCAATAAGATTAATGAGCTGACCGGAACCATCATGGAGATTTCCTCCCAGACAGGTCTTCTTGCACTGAATGCTTCCATTGAGGCAGCGCGTGCAGGAGAAGCAGGAAGAGGATTTGCAGTTGTTGCAAGTGAAATTGGAAGCCTTGCAGACCAGACTTCTGTCGCAATTGCAAATATCAGTGAGATTGTAAAAGAAGTGACACAGGCAGTTTCCAATATGGCAGAATGTCTCGAAGAGTCCACGGAGTTCCTTGAGAATACCGTTGTTGAGGATTATAAGGAATTTGAGGTTGTGAGCCAGCAGTATGAGAGCGATGCTGATGCGGTAAAGAAGAGCATGGATGGTGTCCGGGATGCGATGAACGGACTGGCGACAAATATTGATGCGATTGCACACGCACTCGGTGGTATCAATGACACGATGGGTGAATCTTCCCAGGGTGTCACAGATATTGCAGAGAAGACAAGCAGCATGGTAGAAAAGACTGGAAGTACACATGACAAGGTAGAAGAATGTGACCATTGCGTTGATGAGCTGCATGATATTGTACAACAGTTTATTTTGGGCTAATAAGAAAACATACATAAAAGAAGTCTTTCGTGACTGCGAAAGACTTCTTTTTTTGCGCGGACAATGAGCCAGAGCGTAATTCCCGCCAGCGTGGATTGCAAAAACCGGAGCGCTCATGTTAATCTTGTGGCAGAAAGAAGGGAGGAGTGATATCCATGAACAAAGAAGGAACCGGAAAACTGATTAAGGATGCAAGGGGAAAGAAGGGACTTACGCAGACCGAACTGGGAGAGTTAGTAGGCGTCTCAAACAAGGCGGTATCGCGCTGGGAGACAGGAGAGAGCTTTCCGGATGTTGCATTGCTTGACGACATCGCAAATGTTCTGGGATTACAGATTGAAGAACTTGTGCGCGGGGAAAAAAAGGAAGAGAAAGAAGAGAAGGAAGAAGGGAATAAAGACCTCTGGAATGAGATTGTACTGGAGTTAAAGCTACAGCAAAAAAGCAGGAGAAAGCAACTGCTTGGTATGGTATTATGCTGGGGGATGCTTCTTGCACTGACCATTTTCTCATTGCAGATGTTCCGGGTAAGTGATGCCAGGGCAGATATTTTCCTGATTGCCGGAATGGCAGCTGTTATGATGTTTACAATTGTACTGCAAAGAAATGTGACTGCGCGAGTGCAGGGAAAATGGGTGCGTGCAGGAAAAGTACTTTCGGTGGTGAGTGGCTGTTATGCGGTACTGCTTGCCGTGCTGCTTCCGGCAGTCTTCCGGTATCGGATGTCCGGAGTGACGCTTCATTACCAGTTGTGTGCCGTCTGGCTGATACAGATGGGCTGGATGACGTTTTGTATCTGGTTGTTCCGGAAGGAGGAAGGGCAGGCGGCAGCCTGGATGCTTGTGGCAGAAGCAGTCATTTTGTTTGTGCTCCTTTATGATAATCTGCTGCATTGTCTGGCAGGCTCCATGGAAGAAGCAGTGCATCTTCTGGCAGAAAAACTGCTTACAGCGGGGGTTCTGCTTGCTGTGGCGCTGTTTGCCAATGATATCGTAAGGAAGAAACATTCTGTATCCGGGGAAAAACCCGCGGCATAATAGCCGCGGGTTTTTCATATATTCTAACAGGAGGCTTATCCACGAATTCGGATAGGCTTTCAAATAGGATGATGGGAGAAGAAATGTGACATGACACAGCGGGACGGGAGCAGAGGTAACAATATTCTGGAGGAAGAAGCGCCAAAGTCTGTAGTGACGAGTTTTTTGGAGCAGTTAAATGATCCGTTGATTTTTATTCTGTTTGTGGCTGCGGCGATATCCATGTTGCTGCGGGAATATGGGGACATGGTGATTATTCTGACAGTGGTACTGCTAAATGCTGCAATCGGCGTGGTGCAGGAGGGGAAGGCAAAGCGGGCGCTCGATGCGTTAAAGGAGATGACAAGCCCTCATGCGCTGATACGGGAGGCGGACGGGCATATCAAAGAAATCGCCGCCGCGGATTTGATACCGGGCGATATCGTGTGCCTGGAGGCGGGGCGGCAGGTGCCGGCAGATTTAAAGCTGACAACGGCAGTCAACCTGAAAATCGAAGAGGCGGCGCTGACCGGGGAGTCTGTTCCGGTGTCAAAGGACGTGGCGGAAAATAACCTGGCATATATGTCTACGAATGTAACCTACGGAAGAGGCGAAGGGGTTGTGACAGCCATCGGGATGGATACGGAAATCGGTAAGATTGCAAAGATGTTAAAAAATACCGGAACAGAGCTGACCCCGCTACAGAAGCGCCTTGCCGATTTGGGGAAAATACTCAGCACGGTTTCTGTAGTTTTATGCGTGATACTGTTTCTTCTTGCAGTACTCCAGAACCGCAATATGGGAGAAATGTTAATTACGGCAATCTCACTTGCGGTGGCGGCGGTCCCGGAGGGGCTTCCGGCGATTGTCACGATGGTGCTTGCGCTCAGCGTTTCACGGATGGTAAAGGTCAACACGATTGTAAAAAGACTTCCAAGCGTGGAAACACTTGGATGCGTGAGTGTGGTCTGCTCGGATAAGACCGGAACCTTAACCCAGAACCGGATGACGGTTGTGCGCTGTTACACGGACAGCAGATGCCAGGAGCCGGGAGAACTGAAAAAAGGGCGGGATTATCATTTTTTGGAAGGGTATACGCTCTGCAATGATGCAACGCTTCAGGATGGGCAGCGGATTGGAGACCCGACGGAGCTTGCACTGCTTGACTTTTCGGCAAGGTTTGGAATAGAGCGGGAAAATTTGGAGCACAGACTTCCGCGTATCGGGGAAATTGCGTTTGATTCTGCGCGCAAGCGGATGACGACATTACATGAGGAGAACGGAAGAAAAATTTCTTATACAAAAGGTTCTCCGGACGAGATATTAGAGCGGAGTACTTATATTTATCTGGGGGGAGAAAAAAGGCCGTTTACGAAGGCAGTGCGAAAAAATGTGGAACAGGCGCTTGCGGATTTTACCAGTCGGGGACTCCGGGTGCTGGCGCTTGGAATGAAGGAAGGAGTGGCATCCCTTGAGGAAAATGGTCTTACCTTTCTTGGCATGGTCGGCATTGCGGACCCGATACGAAAAGAGGCAAAGGAGGCGGTTGCGGAATTTGCCCGTGCCGGAGTCAAGACGGTTATGATTACCGGAGACCGGATGGACACCGCCTTTGCGATTGCAGGGGAGCTTGGAATCGCGGAGCGGATGGAAGAATGTATGGCGGGGGAGGAACTTGACCACCTGTCAGATGAGGAATTTGCGAAAAGACTGCCAAAACTGCGTGTGTTTGCACATGTATCACCGGAGCATAAGGTTCGCATCGTGTCCGCCTGCAAGGCAAACGGCGAGATTACGGCAATGACGGGAGACGGCGTCAACGATGCCCCTTCCCTAAAATCGGCGGATGTCGGAATTGCAATGGGAATGGCTGGAACCGATGTGGCAAAAAATGCGGCGGATATTGTTTTAACCGACGATAATTTTGCGACGATTGCCAGAGCGATTGCGCAGGGAAGATGTATTTACGAAAATATACGAAAATCTGTAATTTTTTTGCTGTCCTCAAACTTTGGGGAAATCATTACGATGTTGTGTGCGGTTGCGATGGGACTTGCGGCACCGCTAAAATCCAGCCATATCCTCTGGATTAACCTGATTACGGATTCCCTTCCGGCACTGGCTCTCGGTGTCGATATTGAGGAGCAGAAAAACTTTATGGACCGGCCGCCGCGCGGGAAAGATGAGAGCTTATTTGCAGGGGGCGGATGGAGCTGTACGTGTTTTTACGGGGTTCTGATTGCCGCCATCAGTACGGTGGCTTTTTTACAGCTTCCGGTGGAGCTGCTGTTAAAAGAGCAGCTTCCTGTAACACTTTCGGCAATCAAAGCGCTTTTAGAACAGCCGGAGTTATTAAGCCGCAGTCAGACCTATGCGTTTACCGTGCTTGGCATGGCACAGCTTTTTCATGCCGTCGGGATGCGGGATGTGGAGACCTCGCTGTTCCGGATGAACCATCTGGAAAATAAGCTGATGATACTTGCCGTTATCGTGGGGCTTGGCTTACAGCTTTTGGTAACCGAGGTGCCATATTTTGTGACACTGTTCGGAACCTGCGGGTTAAGTTTCGCCGAGTGGGCAAAACTGCTTTTATTAGCTGCAATGCCGCTTTTAGCGCACGAACTTTTAATTGCGGCAAGTGTTCTTTTCGGGGGAGAAAGGGAGAGGACAAAACGGGAATTGGAGCAGCCAAAGGAAGAGGAAAACGCGCGTTGGCACTAGATGGAAACACGGGAAATTCCTTGACAATGAAAGACTTGTTAGTGTAGACTTACCATGAAAAAGTTAGAAGAAACTAACATGGAAAGGTACTATAATATGAAGAAGTTAAGCGAGGCAGAAATCGAACAGAAAAGGCAGCAGGAGATTGCCACGGTTTCTGCGATGATAGGAATTTATTGTCATGGCGTACATAAGACCAAAAGAGGAACACTCTGTGAGGAGTGCAGTAAACTGCGTGGTTATGTGACGCTTCGGACAAACAAGTGTCCGTTTATGGAGACCAAAACATTTTGCAGCGCCTGTAAGGTGCATTGCTATACGAAGGACAATCAGGCGAAGATTAAAGCGGTGATGCGGTATGCGGGTCCAAGGATGCTGTTTTCACACCCCGTACTCACCATCCGTCACGGAATCGTGACCCTGAAAAAAATACGACAGAAAAAGGAGGCGGCATAGGATGTTTCATAAGCGTTTGTTACGGGAGTTTTCCGATAATCGGGGCTGTGTCATCGGCATGGTGGTGTCACAGTGGATTTCTCTGCTTGCAAATGTGGCGCTGATGCTCACAGTGGCATCGTTTCTTGCAGCGGTCGTGGAAGACCGGGTTACAGTAGTTGGGATGAGGGAAGTCTGTATTGCACTTGCGTCGGCGATAGTTTTGCGCATGGCGGCGTCCACGGCAAACAGCCGGTTGTCTTTTGCGGCATCCTCTAAGGTAAAGGTAAGACTGCGCGAGCTGATTTATGAAAAGCTGATGCGGTTAGGTGCATCTTACCGTGAGAAGATTACGACGGCAGAGGCAGTACAGGTCAGCACAGAGGGTGTGGACCAGCTTGAAATTTATTTTGGAAAATATGTGCCACAGTTTTTTTACAGTCTGCTGGCACCACTGACCTTATTTGTCATTGTGGGAAGCATGAGCCTTAAGGTGGCGGCTGTCCTTTTAATCTGTGTGCCGTTAATTCCGATGTCAATCGTTGCGGTGCAGAAATTTGCCAAAAAACTCTTGGCAAAATACTGGGGAACCTATACGGAGTTAGGAGATACTTTCTTAGAGAATCTGCAGGGACTCACAACGTTAAAAATTTATCAGGCGGATGAGCGCTATGCAGAGAAGATGGATGAGGAGGCAGAGAAATTCCGCAAAATTACGATGCGGGTGCTTATCATGCAGTTAAATTCCATCAGCGTTATGGATATCGTTGCATACGGCGGCGCGGCAGTCGGAATTATTTTAAGTATCAGGGAGCTTGCGTGCGGAAATATTTCCGTTGCACAGTGCTTTTTTATCATTATGATATCCGCAGAATTTTTCCTTCCGCTTCGGCTGCTCGGGTCTTTTTTCCATATCGCAATGAATGGAAATGCGGCGGCAGACAAGATTTTCCGTTTCTTGGATGCGCCGGAGATAAAAGAAGGCAGTATCCGTGAAGTAAAAGACAGTGATATCACATTTTCGGATGTAAACTTTTCCTATGATGGGGACAGGCAGGTGTTAAAAGACATTTCCTTTACGGTGCCGGAAAAACAGTTTGTCGCATTAGTCGGCGTCTCCGGCTGTGGAAAGAGCACCACGGCATCCCTTTTAATGGGAGAGAATCGAAACTACACCGGAAGTGTCTGTGTGGGTGGTACGGAGGTGCGTGAGATTGCACAGGATGTTTTATATCATAAAGTTACAAGAGTCCGCCATGACAGCTATCTGTTCCGCGGAACGGTGGAAGAGAATTTAAAGATGGGAAAACCGGATGCCACGGAAGCGGAGATGGAACAGGTATTGCGTCAGGTAGAACTCTGGGAGACCGTGCAGGAAAAGGGTGGCTTATCCATGCAGGTTGCAGAGCGCGCCGAAAACCTTTCCGGTGGACAAAAACAGCGCCTTGCACTTGCAAGAGCAATTTTACATGACAGTGATATTTATATTTTTGACGAGGCGGCTTCTAACATTGATGCGGATAGCGAGAATAAGATTATGGAAGTCATCAGAGAGCTGGCGAAGAAAAAGACAATCATTCTGATTTCACACCGGCTTGCCAATGTCGTGAAGGCAGACCGCATTTTTGTGATGAAAGACGGCGCCATCTGCGAGCAGGGAACCCACGGGGAACTTTTGGCAGAAAACGGCTACTATCACAACCTTTACGAGACACAGAAAGAATTGGAACGCTATGCCACAGGGGAGGGAATGATAGGATGAATCAGAAAAAACGCAGTGGATTCCAGGTAATGCTGGGATTGATTGGAATGATAAAACCGCTTTTAGGGATTATGCTTCTTGCCATTTTGATGGGCTGCATCGGAAATCTGATGGCAACCTTTCTCACGGTGCTTGGCGGATACGGACTTCTTGCGGTGACGGGGATTTATGATGGGATTCCGTTTCGGACAGTGATGATTCTTGTGCTTGTATTTGCCGTTGCCCGCGGATTTTTGCGGTATGCGGAACAGGCGTGCAACCACTTTATTGCATTTAAATTATTAGCGCGCATCAGGCATCAGGTATTTGCCGCATTGCGCAGACTCTGCCCGGCAAAACTTGACGGAAGCCAGAAGGGAAATCTGATTTCGATTATCACAAGTGATATCGAGCTTCTCGAAGTATTTTATGCACACACGATTTCACCGGTGGCAATTGCAGTACTGACATCTGTCTTCATGATTTTATATTTTGCATCGCTTCACCCGCTGTTGGCATTTCCGGCGTTTCTGGTGTATCTTTTAGTGGGACTTGTCATTCCGCTTGTAAACGGAAGAATCGGCGGGGCAGACGGAAAGAAATACCGGGATTCCTTTGGCGCGTTAAATGCCGGTGTGCTTGATAACCTCTACGGACTTGAAGAAATTATCCAGTACGATGCAAAAAAGGTGCGGATGGAGCGCATGACATTCCTTACCGAAAACCTTGAGAAGGTCAACCGGAAATTAAAACGCAGTGAAAATGTATCCCGGATTGTGACGGACGCTGCCATTTTATTTGCGGGAGTTTTCATGGCATTATATGCGGCAGATTTGACCAGACAGGGCGTGATAGAGGGCTATGAGAGCATGATTGCAGTCATCGCCATGATGAGCTCCTTTGGACCGACGGCGGCGCTTTCCTCGCTCTCCAACAATTTGCACCATACGCTTGCGAGTGGAAACCGCGTGCTTGATATTTTGGAGGAGGAACCGCTTGTGGAAGAGGTGACAGACGGTACAGACAGCCTTGACGGAGAGATTTCCTGCAGGCAGGTGGAATTTACGTATCCGGATACGCAGAAAAAAATTCTGGATGGATTTGACGCCGTATTTGCCCGCGGGAAAATTCATGGAATCCTCGGAAAGAGCGGTTGTGGTAAATCAACTCTGCTGAAACTTTTCATGCGTTTCTATGAGATAGATGCAGGAAAAATTGCATACGGAGATACGGATGTAAACGACATCAATACGATGGCATTGCGGAAACGGATTTCCTATGTGACGCAGGAGACGTTTCTGTTTCAGGATACCATCGAAAATAATATCAAAATCGGAAAACCTGAGGCGACGAGAGAAGAGGTTGTGGAGGCTGCAAAGGCTGCATCCATCCATGATTTCATCGAATCATTGCCAAACGGTTACGAGACAATGCTTGCGGAACTTGGAGATTCCGTCTCCGGCGGAGAAAAACAGCGGATTGGAATCGCGCGTGCATTTTTGCATCAGAGTGACATCCTTTTCCTCGATGAGCCGACGAGTAACATCGACAGCCTAAACGAAGGAATGATTCTGCGTGCACTCGAACAGCAGAAAGCGGACAAGACGATTCTTTTAGTGTCGCACCGGAAATCCACGATGGGAATCGCAGATGAGGTGATGAAATTCTAAAGAGTGAATCCGCCAAGAGGAACAAATGCAAAGTGAGGATCACCTATTCGACAACCGTCGGATGGGTGTTCCTTTTTGCTAAAAAATATTATCCACCTATGTCACGAATAACTGTAAACATTTTTTACAACAACTGTCTTGTCAGATGTAAAATACAGTGCTATAATGTGTCATATCTTTGGTTACGGAAGAGGGAGGAAACAGAGATGAAAACAGATATTCTGATTGCGGGATGCGGGTGCTCCGGACTGTATTGTGCCCTTCATCTGCCAGAGGAAAAGCAGATTACAATCATCACAAAATCCGATGCCGAGAGCAGTGACTCGTTTCTTGCGCAGGGCGGAATGTGTATGTGGAAAGAAGATGCTGACTATGACAGCTACTTTGAAGATACGCTGCGGGCGGGACATTACGAGAACGACAGGGAGTCGGTAGACATTATGATTCGTTCTTCCCGGGATGTTGTACAGGACTTAGTCGGATACGGTGTGCAGTTTGCGAGAAATGAAGACGGCTCCTTTGCGTTCACCAGAGAGGGCGCCCATTCCGGAAAACGGATTTTATTCCATGAGGATATTACAGGTAAAGAAATCACCGGCAAATTGTTAGCAGAGGCGCGCAAGAGAAAAAATATCACGCTGATAGAACATACGATGATTGTCGATGTGATTTCCAGAAACAATATCTGTTACGGCGCAGTCATCCGGAAAGAGGACGGAACAATTGAGAAGGTGGAAGCTGATTATACGGTGCTTGCAACCGGCGGAGTCGGTGGACTTTACCGTTATTCCACCAATTTCAAACATCTGACCGGAGATGCGCTTGCCATTGCATTAAAGCACGGTGTGGCATTAAAGGATATCCATTATATTCAGATTCATCCGACGACACTGTATTCCAAGAAGCCGGAGGACAGAAGCTTTTTGATTTCCGAATCAGTCCGTGGGGAGGGCGCAAAGCTCTATGACAAACATATGAAACGGTTCGTCAACGAACTGCTGCCGCGTGATTTGCTCACAGATGCGATTCATGAACAGATGCAAAAAGACGGAACCGAGTTTGTATGGGAGGACTTACGGCCGATTCCGGCGGAAGAGTTAGAACATCATTTTCCAAATATTGTGGCACATTGCATGGAAATGGGATATGATGTAACAAGGGAATGTATTCCGGTTGTGCCTGCGCAGCATTATTTTATGGGCGGCATCAAGGTCAACCACAGAAGCCGCACTTCCATGGAACGGCTGTATGCAGTCGGGGAGACCGCATGCAACGGCGTTCACGGAAGAAACCGCCTTGCCAGCAATTCACTGCTTGAAAGCCTTGTGTTTGCCAAACGTGCGGCAAAAGACATGGAGCTTCAGTACCCGATGGTTCAAAAAGACGAGGAAGTTTTTGCAGAGACGAATTTAAGAGCATATGAGGATGAGGAAGCAATTTCCGAGGAGTATGCGTCTCTTGTCCGTGCCGAAATCGAACGCGCAAGGGAAGAGGAAAAGCGCCAGAACGAGCAGACGAAGAAAGAACGCAGTGCATAATTTAAGAAAAAGAAAAGAGGAAAAACGATGTACGATCCAGTGACAATGAAATTAAATGTGGAGCCGTTAATTTTATCCGCATTAAAAGAAGATATCAGCAGTGAGGATGTATCCGCAAACTGTGTAATGAAGGAAGCCGTAGAAGGAGAAGTGGATTTAATCTGTAAGGAAGACGGAATTATCTGCGGACTTCAGGTGTTTGAGAAAACTTTTACCTTATTAGATGAGAAAGTGACAGCAGAGTTTTATGTGACAGACGGAGATGAGGTCAAAAACGGACAGCTTATCGGAAAGGTGCACGGCGATATCCGGACCCTTTTGTGTGGCGAGCGTACCGCTTTAAACTATTTGCAGCGGATGAGCGGAATTGCAACCTACACCCATTCAGTTGCAGCGCTTCTTGCAGGAAGCAAGACGAAGCTTCTCGATACCAGAAAGACCAGCCCGAACAACCGTATCTTTGAAAAATATGCGGTCCGCGTCGGAGGCGGCAACAACCATCGCTATAATTTGTCAGACGGTGTTTTGTTAAAGGATAATCACATCGGGGCAGCGGGCGGCGTAAAAGAAGCCATCACAATGGCAAAAGAATATGCACCGTTTGTCCGCAAGATTGAGGTTGAGGTAGAAACGCTTGCGATGGTCAAAGAAGCGGTGGAGGCAGGCGCCGACATTATCATGTTAGACAACATGAGCCACGAGGATATGGAGGAGGCAATGCGCATCATCGCAGGAAGAGCAGAAGTCGAGGTCTCCGGCAATGTGACCAGAGAAAATATTAAACGTCTGGTGGATTTAGGCGTCGATTATATCTCAAGCGGGGCACTGACCCATTCCGCACCAATCCTTGATTTATCGTTAAAGCATCTGCACGCGGTCTAAAACAGAATCATTCTTGATTTGAAAGAAAGGCATGGGGACAAATGACAGGAGAGGACAGGAGAAAAGAAATTATTGCAGCTTTACAAAAGACGAACAAACCCGTTTCCGGTCTGGCTTTCGCAAAACAGTTTGCAGTGAGCCGTCAGGTCATTGTACAGGATATGGCACTTTTACGCGCAAACGGTTGTGATATCATTTCAACGAACCGGGGTTATCTGTTACAGCAGGGAGCGCAAAAAGAAGCGGAACGCATTTTTAAGGTTGTTCATTCCGATGAGGATGCAAGGAAGGAACTGACCATGATAATAGACATGGGCGGCAAAGTCGTGGATGTGTTTGTGTACCACAAGGTTTACGGAGTGCTCCGGGCGGATATGAACCTCAAATCCCGGATGGATATTGAACGATATATGGAGGAAATCAAAAGCGGCAAATCAAGTCTGCTTAAAAATGTGACCTCCGGCTATCATTATCATACGGTGCGGGCGGAAAGTGAAGAAATTCTGAATCTGATTCAGGAAAAATTACAGCAGATGGGATTTTTAGCAAAGCTTCAGGACTATGAGCCGGTGGATTTCTGGAAAAACAGCGTGTGTTCATAAAGAAATACATGCAAACTACTTGCAATTCCCTACAAATCATATATAATGTCAAAGATGGTTAAAAAATTAACAAGTTAGAGATGAGCGAGGTAAAACACGATGTACGCTGATGAAAATGTGATTAAGATCAAACACGACGTGCTGTATGAGGTTGCAAAGCTTGCCTTTGCAGGTGAGTTAGAGGAGAAAAGAGACCAGATCGCGTTTGAACTGATTCCGGGACCGACACCGCAGTTCCGCTGCTGCATTTACAAGGAAAGAGAGATTATTCGACAGAGAGTCAGACTGGCTGAAGGAAAGGCACCGGGACCGGTAGATGATGGAAATGTTATCCAGGTTATCAGCTCTGCCTGTGAGGACTGCCCGATTTCCAGTTATACTGTTACGGAGAACTGCCAGAACTGTCTGGGAAAGGCATGTATCAATGCCTGCAAATTTGGTGCAATTGAGCCGGGACGTCTTCGTTCCCATATTGATGCTTCCAAATGTAAAGAGTGTGGCAAGTGTGCACAGGCATGTCCGTATAATGCAATTGCACATTTAAAGAGACCGTGTAAATTCAGTTGTCCGGTCAATGCAATTACATATGACGAGCATGGCATTTCCGTAATTGACGAGAAGAAATGTATCCGTTGCGGAAAATGTATCCATAGCTGTCCGTTTGGTGCAATCGCATCTAAGACCTATATGGTAAGCATTATCAATGCAATCAGAGAAGGAAAGCATGTGTATGCAATGGTAGCACCGGCAACAGAGGGACAGTTTGGTGCAGATATCACAATGAACAGCTGGAAGAAAGCTATGAAAGAGGTTGGCTTTACAGATCTCGTTGAGGTTGGACTCGGCGGAGACATGACCGCTGCTTATGAGGCAGAGGAGTGGGCTGAGGCTTATAAGGAAGGAAAGAAGAAAGTAACTTCCTGCTGTCCTGGATTTGTCAATATGGTGAGAAAACATTATCCGGAGTTAAGTGATGCAATTTCCACAACGATTTCTCCGATGTGTGCAGTATCCCGTATGATTAAAGCAAAAGATCCGGGTGCAGTGACTGTATTTATCGGACCATGTATTGCAAAGAAATCCGAAGTACAGGATCAGAAGATTGAAGGAAATGCAGATTACGTACTGACTTACAGTGAAATCCGCGCAATGATGAAGGCAAAGAGTGTCACATTAGAGCCGGATACCAATGATTATCAGGAATCTTCCGTATACGGAAAAGAATTTGCAAAATCCGGCGGTGTAACAGCAGCAGTATTGCAGAGCTTGAAAGAGTCAGATGAAAACATTGAGGCAACTGTATGCAAGGCAAACGGGGCAGCAGAGTGTAAGAAAGCACTGCTTTTATTAAAGGCAGGAAGACTCCCGGAAGACTTCATCGAAGGAATGGCATGTGAAGGCGGATGTGTCGGCGGACCGAGCGCATTCTGTGACCAGATTTCCAGCAAGAAGTCCCGTGATGCGCTGATTGCACAGGCTGATAGCCGTGGAATCCACGAGAATATTGCAAAATACGAGATGGACAGCTTCTCAATGCATCGTGATTAAGTGTATATCGTGAATAGAGATAGAGCCCCCGCAGACTTTTTGACAGTCTGCGGGGGTTTTTGCTTGCGCTTCTTTACAGTTTATGAGAACATAGAAAGGAAAAGGAGAAAAAGGCGATGAGAAAAGCAGTATTTTTTGATATAGACGGTACACTCTGGGATGAAAAGATGCAGATTCCGCAGAGCACGAAAGAAGCGTTAAAGCGTCTTCGGGAAAACGGACATTATGCGTTTTTGTGCAGTGGAAGAAGCCGCTCGAACATTCGCAGTCCACGACTTTTAGAACTTGGATTCGACGGTGTTGTGGCAGCATGTGGGACACATATTGATTTTCATAAAGAAACGATTTTTGAGAAACTTCTCTCAAAGGAACAGGTGGCACACATTTTAAATGTGCTTGATGAGCATGGAATCCTTGCCGTACTTGAGGGACCACAGTACATATATGTGGATGAGGACAGCTTTGAAGATGACCCGTATGTCATTTATCTTAGAAGAGAGCTCGGAGAATTTTTAAAACCAATTCACGGAAATAACGAAATTGTAATCAATAAGTTAAGTATTGCGGCGAAAAAAGAAATGATGGAGCAGCTGCTTTTAGAACTTGGAGAAGAATTTACCGGAATTTATCATGAAGAAGAGGTCGTAGAAATTATTCCATCCGGGTATTCGAAGGCAACCGGGATTGAAAAAGTATGTGAAATTCTTGATATTCCGCTTGAAAATACCTATGCGTTCGGCGACAGTGCAAACGATTTGGAAATGCTTCGCTATGTAGCGCACGGAATTGCGATGGGAAACGGAACAAAGGAGGCAAAGGAAAGCGCCGGATATATCACGGATGCGCTGTGGGAGGATGGAATTCAAAACGGACTGGCACATTATGGACTGATTTAGGGAGGAGAAAGAATGGCAAATGTATTGGATTATCTGGAATGGAGGGGCGATTTATCCATCCAGGCGGCACCTTTTAATGAGGTGGATAACCTGATTTTGTCACAGCTTGTGTATGTAGATTTTGAAGGAGTTGTTCCGGGAGAGGACAGTGAAGAAGAAATAAGCCTTTTGGAGGCCTCGCGGATATTCTGGGAAAAACATACGGAAGAAGAAATTTTAGAGAAAGTTTCCATGACAAAGAGTGCACCGTTTTTAATGCGTGAGATGGCACGCACCCGCAGATTTGAAAAAATCCGGCTCTCAAAATACGTCAATGATATCAGTGATGAGGAGCAGTCTCAGTTTTCGGTCGTGAAAGTGACCATGGAAGATGAAAGCATTTATATTGCGTTTAGCGGAACGGACAATACGATTGTCGGCTGGCGTGAAAATTTTAATATGGGATTTTTAGCAGAAACGCCGGGACAGTTAAAGGCGGTTTCCTATCTGAACCGTACGGTGACAGAGCAGGATACGGTTATACGCGTCGGCGGGCATTCTAAAGGAGGAAATCTCTCCGTGTATGCTTCTGTTAAGTGTAATCCGCAGATACAGGAAAAGATTGTTCATGTCTACAGTAACGACGGACCGGGATTTAAGACGGAGATGGTGGAAAGCAGCGAATATCAGAAGATGCTTCCGCGAATCACCACGATTTTGCCGGAGTCTTCCGTCGTGGGAATGCTGTTAGAACACCAGGAGACATTCGAGGTGGTAAAAAGCAGTCAGAGCTTCATCCAGCAGCATGACGCAATGTCCTGGGAGGTGCTTGGAACTTCGTTTGTCCATGTAAAGGGAGTTGCAGTCCAGAGCATTCTTCTCGATGAAACATTGAAAAACTGGCTTTATCAGCTGACAGAAGAAGAGCGGGAACAGATTGTGCAGACCGTATTTGAAATGCTTGAAGAGGCAGATATTCATACAGTGGACGATTTTTATCACAGTACCTGGAAAAAGATTCAGGAGCTGCTGCGCGCAAAGAGCCGGCTTCCGGAACAGACACAGAAGCTGTTTGGACGCGCCATGCGTCTTTTGTGGAGCAGCGTGCAGAAGACCAGACGTGAAAAAATGGGTTCTAATCTAAATAAAACCTTAAGAATTTCCTAAAAAAAATCCGCTTGCTTTTTTTTGAAATTCTTTTATCATTGTATATAACGTAGTAAATAATGGGAGGCAGAAATGAGAAAGAAGCAGACAAAACAATTTGTAAAACGCAGTGCGGCACTGATGCTGTCCGGCTGTATGGCAGTAGGACTTAGTGCCTGCGGAGGAAAAGATTCCCAGACCGCCAGCAATGGAAAAGGCAGTGACGATACAGAACATTACTTTAAGACAACATTCGTAGATAGTCTTCCGGCGACAGCAGGAAACAATATGAGCGGCGAAGGAGTGATAAAGAACGATACTCTTTATTATGGTGCTTATGATGATGCCTATACCAATTTTGGACTGTATGCATACAATATTCTGACCGGCGAGGAGAAAACACTCTGGCAGAGCCAGTCAAGCAGTGGAAACAGCCAGAATGTGAGCTGTTTTGATGTATCCGATAACGGAAATATTTATATGACAGTGCAGACTGGTTGGATTGATACCAGCAATATGACAGAGGATACCTCAAATGCTACGCTTGATGATGTATTAAATTACATGGTGCAGGAATGGGGCTACGAGAGCACGGATGCTGCACAGAAGGACTGGGATGAGTACTATGCATCAGATTATACGGATGCGGACGGTAATCCGGATTACAAACAGTTTTTAGACAATATGTACGGAGAATACAAATCCAAATACAGCGTGCAGGCGTATGATGCGGACGGTAATCAGATTTATGATGCAGACTTATCGGAACTGATCGGTGATAACGGAAATACCAGTTCGATTCTTGCAGATGCAGACGGAAATGCTTATCTTTCCTTAGAAAGCTGGGGGGAAAATGACAGCAGCTATTTTATCGAAGTATTAGATAAAGATGGAAAAGATAAAGGAAAGATTGCATTGGATAACTGGAGCGATGGACTTGTAATGTTATCTGATGGAAGAATCGGTGTCAGCAGTTATGGAGATACCGGCCGTGAAATTGACATCATAGACAAAGATACAATGGCTCTTAGCGACGAGAAGATAGAAATTGGTTCTGATTTCAAAGGAATCAAGGATGAAAATACCATGTATGTGTCTGACGGAAGCAGCATTTATCTGTATAATGTGAAAACCGGAGATAAAGAAAAATATCTGACATGGGTAGACTGCAACATCTTAAGCTCAAGCGTTACATCCTTTGGAAGTCTTTCGGATGGCAGAATGGCAGTTTTAACCCGCAACTGGAGCAATCGTACGAACCAGACGGAGACAGAAGTAGCACTGATTGAAGAGGTAGACAAGTCAGAAATTCCGGAATCTACAAAGATTAATGTTGCATGCCTGTATATCGATTCCGATTTAGAGGAGCGTGTCATCGAGTTCAATAAGAAGAGTCAGGATGCCAAAATCAGCATTAAGAGCTATTTTGATGACAACATGGAATACGAAGATATGGTAAATAACTTTACCACAGCCGTTGCCTCCGATAAGAGCATCGATATGGTAGTGTTTGACAGTTATGCACAGATGGCAAATTATGCATCCAAGGGACTTTTGACAGACCTTTATGCACTGATGGACGGAGACAGTGATGTGACAAAGACAGACTTTATTCCATCAGTATTGAGCAGTTGTGAATTCAGTGGAAAGCTTGTAGCACTTCCACAGACATTTTCTATCAATACAGTTGTAGGAAAAACATCTGACGTCGGAGATACACCGGGATGGACCTTGGATGATGTGAAAGCACTTTTAGCATCCAAAGAGGATGGAACACAGTTATTCTATGGAATGACCCGTTCCGATATTTTAGATTTCTGCTTAAACCTTGGTTACAAAGAGTTTATCAATATGGAAGATGCAACCTGCTCCTTTGATAACGAGGATTTTGTAGATGTGCTTGAATTTGCAGCAATGTTCCCGGAAAACTTCGAGTATGAGGAAGATGTAGATGAGACAGTATTGTTAAATACTGGAAAAGTGCTTCTTTCTGCTTATGGAATTTCTGATTTTGACCAGATTCAGATGTATCGTGAAATCTTTGGAGGAGAGCTGACATATATCGGTTATCCGACCAATGAAGGAAACGGGGCAATGCTGAACTTAAGCAGCTTGATGGGAATCACCGAAAACTGCAGTGACAAGGCGGCTGCATGGAGTTTCATGCGTCAGTTCTATACTGCAAAATCCGATGAAGAAATACAGCAGCTTTACAACTTCCCGGTACGTCAGAGCGATTTCGATAAGTTTTGCGAGAACGCAATGAAAGAGGACGAAAACGGCGGAAGCAGCTGGGGCTGGGGAAGCTTTGATGTCGAGATTAAACCGGCAACCCAGGAAGATATCGATGCAGTCAAAGATTTGTTAAACAACACGACGGCTGTTTACGGAGCACTTACAAGCGATGTGAAATCCATTATAGAAGAGGATACTGCAGCATTCTTTGCAGGACAGAAATCAGCCCAGGAAGTAGCAGAATCCATTCAGAGCCGTGTACAGATTTATTTAAGTGAGACGAAATAATGAAAAAAATAAAACGCAGTAAGAGGCTTGATAAAAATACAAGAAGGGTGTCAGGATTTTTCCTGACACCAAGTATTTTGGGGGTACTGACCTTTTTTGTAGTGCCCTTTTTTGTTGTAATTTATTATTCTTTTGTTGATAATCCAATCAATGGAGAATTTGTTGGTTTTCAGAATTATGTGAATGTGATACAAAATCAGGCATTCCGGACAGCGGTTGGAAACACGCTTTTGTTTTCGCTGATTGCAGTACCGCTTGTCATGGTGCTTTCTATGCTGATGGCATTCATGATGGATACAGCGGTTCCATTTAAAAGCCAGTTTAGAAGCTTTTTCCTAAGCCCTCTCATGGTGCCGGTAGCATCGGTAGTATTGATCTGGCAGGTCGTATTTGACTATAACGGAATGTTAAACCACATCACAAGTTATTTCGGAGCGGAACCGGTAGACTGGCTGAAATCGTCATGGGGCATGGCGGTCGTAATTTTACTTTTCTTATGGAAGAATCTCGGATATGATATGATTCTTTTTATGTCTGCGATTGCGAATATCCCACAGGATATCATCGAAGTAGCAGAGTTGGATGGAGCGAGTACCATGCAGGTATTCTGGCACGTAAAAATCCGTTATATGTCACCGGCAATCCTCTTCGTCATGATTTTGTCCATCATCAATTCCTTCCGTGTGTTCCGGGAGGTATACCTGTTGACCGGAGGATATCCGGACCAGTCGCTTTATATGTTACAGCATTATATGAACAATACGTTTGCCTCCGCAGATTATCAGAAGCTTTCCACGGCGGCGATTTATATGTCCCTTGTGATGATTGTCATTATCGGACTGCTGTTCTGGGTTGAAAATCGGTTTGGAAAGGATGTGGAGGAAGAATGAAAGCAAAATCAAAGAAAAAGAAGCAGAAACGGCAGGCTGTCTGTTTTACCATACTGGCGATTTTATGCTCTGTATTTTTCCTGCTGCCAACTGTGCTGACAATCACAAACTCATTTATGTCAGCATCCGAGATTAATGCGAACTACGGTGCGTTATTTGCAACGACGGAGTCAGGTGGAAAAGGTTATGTGTCACAGATGGTCAATCTGAAATTTATTCCGGACATGGTGACATTTTCCCAGTATGTAACGGTTTTATTTAAAAGCCCGGATTATCTGTTGAAATTCTGGAATTCAATGATTCTTGTAGTCCCAATCGTGATTTTCCAGCTTGTGGTAGCGGTGTTAGCGGCATATGGATTTACCCGTACCAAAGGAAAGGCTTCTGCAATCGTATTTTTTGCATACATTATTCTGATGCTGATGCCATATCAGGTAACCCTGGTGCCAAACTATCTGGTGTTAAACTGGATGAAACTTTTGGATACCAATTGGGCAATCTGGCTGCCGGGTATCTTTTCACCGTTTAGTGTTTACCTGATTACCAAATATATGAAGCGTATTCCGACACCGCTTATCGAGGCGGCAAAGATGGATGGCGCCGGAGAATTGCAGATTTTCTCTAAAATCTGTCTTCCGCTGTGCAAGGGTGTAATTGCTTCCTGCGCAATTCTGGTATTCATCGATTACTGGAATATGGTAGAACAGCCGCTGCTGTTTTTCACGGATACGGACAAATATCCGCTGTCAATTTTTCTCTCCAAAATCAATAAAGGGGAAATCGGACTGGCGTTTGCGGTAGCGACCATCTACATGCTGCCAAGCTTATTTGTATTTTTATATGGAGAAGACCAGCTCGTAGAAGGAATTACCTATCAGGGCGGAGTAAAAGGTTAAAATAACGAAAACGGAGTGAGGAGATTACAATGAAAGAGCGCAAAGACAAAATAAAAAATGTTGCCATCATATTTCTGATTATCATGTTGCTGCTGACATTCTTTTCTAATACCATTATGAACTATTCTCTGGTAGAGGTCAGCACACAGATGGTATCAGACGGAAAGATTACCAGTAAGGTCCGTGGAAGCGGCACAGTGGAAGCGAGCGAAACATATGCAGTGACCATCAGTGAGTCACGTAAAATTGCAACGGTGGAAGTAAAAACCGGTGACACGGTACAGACCGGAGATACCCTTTTTACATTAGAGGATGCAAAGAGCTCCGAACTTCAGGAGGCAGAAAAGTCGCTGGCATCTTTAAAGAAGGATTATGAGACCGCAGCGTTGCAGTCCGGTTTGACGATAAGCGAGCTTGAAGCAATCGAGCAGGGAACGACTACTTCCCTTAAGGATAAGATGAACCAGCTTTCTTCCCTTCAGGCGGCAGTCGATAATGCGGAGGCAGCAGTTACCGCAGCACAGACGAAGGTAAACGACCTTGAAGCGAAGAAAACAGAGGCGGAGAGCGCAACCGTAGATACCTCTGCTGAGCAGAAAGCATTGAATGATGCCACTGCAGCACAGACAAGTGCAGAGAATAAAGTGGAGCTTCTTACGATTGACGTGGAAAGCAACAAGTTTTACAGCTACACAGACGAACAGATTGCTGCGTTAAAAGGCGATGACAAAAAGGCATACAAGAAGTTTGTTGCATTAAAGGATGATCTTACAAAGGCAAAGAAGGATTTAGAGAACTGTAAGACGGCAGTGACACAGGCAACTGCCGCACTTGAGAGCAAGAAAGAGAGCGGAGACAGCTCCAATACCTCACAGGTAAACAGTATTAACAATCAGCTTACACTGGCAAACCAGGAACTGACTGCGGCACAGAAGGCACAGGAAGATGCAGAGGCAGCGTTAAAAGAAATCAGCGAAGGACAAGTGACAGAGGTTACACTTGCATCCCAGTACAGCGATATTCTTGAACAGCAGAAGGTGGTAGATGATTTACAGGATAAGAGCATTGATGCGGTAATCACTTCCCCGATTTCGGGTACCATCACAGAGATTGCCTATACAGCAGGACAGACGGTTGCTGCGGATGAGGCAATTGCACAGATTCAGCCGGAGAATAAAGCATTTACCTTAAGCTTTACCGCAACTGCAAATCAGGCAAAGAAATTAAAGGTTGGTGATAAGGCAGAGATTTTAAATAACTGGTATGGAGCAAATATTTCTGCCCAGGTATCCTCTATCCGCCGTGACCCGCAGGATAAACAGAACTGTACCATCGTCTGCACGATGTCCGGTGATGTATCTTCCGGTGACAGCTACACGCTTTCCGTTGGCGAACAGAGCGCAAACTATGATTATATTGTTCCAACGAGTGCTATCAGAGAGGACTCCAACGGAAAATTTATTCTGACCATCCGGGCAAAGAGTACGCCGCTTGGAAACCGTTACTATGCGCAGCGTGTGGATGTGGAAGTCATCACTTCCGACGATTCCCAGTCTGCGGTATCCGGTGCACTTGATTCCTATGGCGTTTATGTCATTACAACGACAACCAAACCGGTTGAGGCAGGTCAGCAGGTGCGGCTTGCAAACGAACAGGAATAACAGCATGACTGAGCAAATGGAGGTTTCATATGGAAAAATTAAAGCGATGCCGTAGGCTGCTTTGCATTGCCGTTATGCTGCTTCTCGTTCTGATTTTAGAGCTTGTGATTCGTGGGATGACAGGAAGCCTGTCGTCCCAACAGACGGCATCACGCTGGTCTGAGGATGGCACTTATGCCCAGGTGTCAGCCTTTTTTACCCCGGAAACAAATGTGACGGAATCGCAGATGCTTCCTTTCTCGATACAGCTCAAGGAGGCACTAGACGAGGCGGGTGTTGAGGCGGACAGTGCAAATGGAAGAAATTATGTCTGTGCATACAGTACCAGAAGCACAATTACGCTGACAGGAAACAAAAACAGCATTACTACAACTGTCTACGGTGTGTCAGATGATTTCTTTTTGTTTCATCCATTGAAATGTGTGTCCGGAAATACTTCTTTTGCGGGACGCGGAGAAGATGCAAATACGGTCATTTTGGATGAAAATGCAGCATGGCAGCTCTTTGGTGCAACAGATGTAGCCGGAATGTGTGTAGAAATCGGAGATACCAGCTATATTATCAGCGGAGTGGTAAAAAGCGAAAAAGGAATATATGCGGAAAAATCCGGCGCAACAGAGGTTACGGTCTATGTCCCGTACTGGATTCTTGCTGCACAGCAGGGAGATGAGGACAATACCCTTACGGTCGGCAATCTGGAAGTGCTTGCCAAAAATCCGGTGAAAAAATTTGGTTATGACACGGTGGAAAACCTGCTGAAAACCCATCTGGGAATGGAGGAAGGCGATTATGTACTGGTAGAAAACAGCAGTCGTTACGGGCTGTTAAGCCGGTTTGCCATCTTAAAGAATTTTGGTACAAGATCGATGAACACGGATGGAATCGTATATCCGTACTGGGAAAACCGTGCAAGAGCATTTGAAGATATTACGGGTGCCCTTTTTGTGGCAGAAATCCTGCTGCTTGTTTATCCGGTCATTTGCGCAGCGCTTTTTATTCATTTTTGCTGGAAAAAGAAGGGTGTGGCATGGAACTGGTTAAAGGAGCATGCTGTCTGGCTGTTTCATCAGATAAAACCGGCACTGCGCAGCATAAAAAAGGCTTCTTCACCAAAATCTAAAAAAAGTATGAAAATTGCGAAAAGAAGATAAGATATAAAAAAACGAGAAAAAACGAGAAAAAGACAAAAACAATAAAAATAATCGGTCATAAATAGCTCTCAATCCGGTTGCAGAACAAATGAGAAAAATCTATTATATGACTATCAGTTAGCACTCAAGTTAATTGAGTGCTAATAAATTATTCAAAAGAAATAAATCAGAATAGATTGGAAACAAGGAGGAATTGAAATGAAATTAGTACCATTAAGCGACAGAGTTGTTTTGAAGCAGTGTGAAGCAGAAGAAACTACCAAATCCGGAATCATCCTTACCAGCAGTGCACAGGAGAAGCCACAGGAGGCAGAGGTCATTGCAGTTGGACCGGGCGGAATGGTTGATGGAAAAGAAGTTACCATGCAGGTAAAAGCAGGACAGAAGGTTATCTACTCCAAATACGCAGGAACAGAAGTGAAATTAGACGGGGAAGAGTATATCATCGTAAAACAGAATGATATCCTTGCAGTTGTTGAATAAATCAAAAAGAAAGAGGTAACGAATTATGGCAAAGGAAATTAAATATGGAACAGAAGCCAGAACAGCATTAGGAGCAGGCGTTGACAAACTGGCAAACACAGTAAGAGTAACAATTGGACCAAAAGGAAGAAACGTAGTACTCGATAAATCTTATGGCGCACCGCTTATCACCAACGATGGTGTGACAATCGCAAAAGAAATCGAGTTAGAGGACCCGTTTGAAAATATGGGCGCACAGCTTGTAAAAGAAGTTGCTACCAAGACAAACGATGTAGCTGGTGATGGTACTACAACCGCAACTGTTTTAGCACAGGCAATGGTTCAGGAAGGTATGAAGAACCTTGAGGCAGGCGCTAACCCGATTATCCTTCGTCGTGGTATGAAGAAAGCAACCGATACCGCTGTAGAGGCAATCGTTAAGATGTCTTCCAAAGTAACCGGAAAAGACCAGATTGCAAAAGTTGCAGCAATCTCTGCCGGTGATGAGTCCGTAGGAAATATGGTTGCAGATGCAATGGAGAAGGTATCAAACGATGGTGTTATCACAATCGAAGAGTCAAAGACCATGCAGACCGAGCTTGACTTAGTAGAAGGTATGCAGTTTGACCGCGGTTATGTATCCGCTTATATGTGCACCGATATGGATAAGATGGAAGCAGTCCTTGACGATCCATATATCCTCATTACCGATAAGAAAATCAGCAACATTCAGGAAATCCTTCCGTTACTTGAGCAGATTGTACAGAGTGGTGCAAGACTGTTAATCATCGCTGAAGATATTGAGGGTGAAGCACTGACTACATTAATCGTAAATAAATTGCGTGGAACCTTCAATGTTGTTGCAGTAAAGGCTCCGGGTTATGGCGACAGAAGAAAAGCAATGCTTGAGGATATCGCAATCTTAACCGGTGGTCAGGTTATCAGTTCTGATTTAGGACTTGAACTGAAGGACGTTACCATGGATCAGTTAGGACGTGCAAAATCTGTAAAAGTTCAGAAAGAGAACACCGTTATCGTAGATGGTTCCGGTGATAAGGATGCTATCCAGGGACGTATCAAACAGATTCGTGGTCAGATTGAGGAGACCACTTCTGAGTTCGACAAAGAGAAATTACAGGAGCGTCTTGCAAAATTAGCAGGTGGTGTTGCAGTTATCCGTGTAGGTGCAGCAACTGAGACCGAGATGAAAGAAGCAAAACTTCGTATGGAGGATGCTCTTAATGCAACAAGAGCAGCCGTAGAAGAGGGAATTATCGCAGGAGGCGGTTCTGCATACATCCATGCAACCAAAGAAGTTGCAGCTCTTGCAGAGACACTTGAAGGTGATGAGAAGACCGGTGCAAAGGTTATTTTAAAAGCACTTGAGGCACCGCTTTACTACATCGCTGCAAATGCAGGATTAGAGGGTGCCGTTATCATCAACAAGGTAAAAGAATCCAAACCGGGTGTCGGCTTTAACGCAGCAACCGAAGAATATGTAGACATGGTAGAAAACGGAATCCTTGATCCGGTGAAGGTAACAAGAACAGCATTACAGAATGCAACATCCGTTGCTTCCACACTGCTTACAACAGAATCCGTTGTAGCAAATATCAAAGAAGATGCACCGGCTATGCCGGCAGGCGGAGCAGGTGGAATGGGAATGATGTAATTTATCGCTCCAAAACCGCATAAATAAAACGGGGACACCCGGAAAATGCAGAGAGATTGGACTCTCACATTTTCCGGGTGTTTTTTGGAAACGGAAGCTGGAATATGAAAAAAATCTGAAAATTGATTGCAAATTTATAAAAATAATGGTACTATTTTTATCACATTAGGAATAAGGGACACACCGATAAGGTTGGAGGTACAGGGATGGAATTAAAAGCAAAACAGAGAATGGAGTGTAATCATATTGCATTTGTTATCAGTGTGATTATTCTTGCAGTACTAGAAATAATTAATCTGCTGCCGTATTTGTCTGCAACAACACGGAAAGATATGGCAACAATCCGTCTGGTGATTGATGCGGTTCTGCTGATTATATTGATTGCCGGATATGTTAAATTTAAGGCGGAAGAGACGTTTGTACATATCTGCCTGATAGTACTGACACTTGCCTATATTGTGATGCTGTTTTTAAATCGTGATATGGTTGCATATTACGCATTAATGTTCCCGATTATGCTGTTAATTATGTTGTATATTGATATACGCTATGTCGTCCGGGGAATTGTGTCGGCGTCTGTATTAAACATTATCAGCTGTATTATGAACTGGGTCAGAGACCCGGGTGTTGCGGCAATTTGTGTGCTGCAGTTATTCTTTGCACTGACAAGCTGTGTGATTGCGTATATTGTGGTGAAAACGCAGAGCAGACACAACAAAGAAACGGTGGAACTGATTACGCAGCAGATGGATGCGAGTGAAAAGGCAGCATTTGAAATTATCCAGATGTCGGAACAGCTTGCATCGAAGTTTGATGTTGCACGTGAGAAGTCAGAAAAATTGACGGAAACAATGGGAAACAGCCATAATGCGGTAGGTGAGATTGCAGAAAGCGTGAAACTTACAGCAGAAGCCGTAGAACATCAGACGGTGATGACTGGAAGTATCCAGAATAATCTTCAGAATGCGGAAAAGGAGACTGAGAAAATGGAGGCAGCGTCCAAGACTTCGCAGGATGCCATCCGTGAGGGAGCTAAGATTATTCAGGAATTGAAGGAGCAGGCGGTTGAGACGGCTGAGATTAATCTGTCGACAAAGACTACAACTATTGAATTAAATGACCGGATTAAAGAGGTTGAGGTTATTATCGGAACCATTTTAAGTATTTCAGATCAGACAAACCTGTTAGCATTGAACGCTTCTATCGAAGCGGCGAGAGCCGGGGAAGCAGGAAAAGGTTTTGCTGTGGTTGCGGATGAAATCAGGAAACTTTCTGAGGAGACGAAGGAATCAACCGGAAAGATTACAGATATTATCGAAAAATTGACAGTTAATGCAGAAAAGGCGTCTGCTAATATGCAAAAGTCAGCGGAGACTTCTGATAAACAGAATGAAATGATTGAAGTGACCCGGGAAAAATTTGAATTGATTGAGAATAATGTGGATGTACTGCACAGTTCTGTATTGAGTCTTACAGGCAGAGTGGAAGAAATACTTGAGGCAAACACACAGATTAATGACCGTATTACGAATCTCTCTGCTACAAGTGAGGAGGTTGCGGCCTCCTCTGAGAACAGCCTTGAAATGTGTGACAGGAGTATGGATTCTTTGAATGAAATGAATAATGTATTGAATGAAATATTTGATATTTCAGAGCGAATGAGAAAATTAGTAGAAAAAAAGGACTAAAGGATGTATGAAAAATAAGACGGGAATCTGACCGTCTTATTTTTTTCTGGAACATTAAAGCAGGGTATGGTATAATGTGAAATAGCAATGAGCAGTGCCAGCCAGCGGTTTTTCCTGCTTGCACGGTGAACTTACAGAAAATATAATGCAGAACAACAAAACCGGGAGGAGTTTACTTTATGAATAGAGTAGCAATTGTATCGGACAGCAACAGCGGCATTACACAGGCACAGGCAAAGGAGCTGGGTGTGACGATTCTGCCCATGCCTTTCTTTGCAGGTGACAAGACCTACTATGAGGATATCGATTTGAATCAGGAGCAGTTTTACCAGCTTCTGACCGACAATATTGATATCTCCACATCCATGCCGCTTGTCGGGAATGTGACCGACACCTGGGATCGTTTATTAGAGGAGTACGATGAAATCGTACACATTCCGATGTCTTCCGGACTGAGCGGTTCCTGTGAGACGGCAATCATGCTTTCACAGGACTATGACGGCAAAGTGCAGGTGGTAAACAATCAGCGGATTTCGGTTACCCAGCGCCAGTCGGTAATGGATGCCATGGAGCTTGCCAAACTTGGAAAAAATGCGGCAGAAATCAAAGAAATTTTAGAGCGTGACAAGTTTGAATCTTCCATTTATATCATGGTGGATACGCTGTATTATCTGAAAAAAGGCGGCAGAATCACACCGGCGGCAGCAGCACTTGGAACACTTTTAAAATTAAAACCGGTTTTACAGATTCAGGGCGAAAAATTAGATGCGTTTGCCAAGGCAAGAACCGTAAAACAGGCAAAGAATATTATGATTGAAGCGATGAAAAACGACTTCGCAAAGCGTTTTAACGACCCAACCGGAGAACATATTCATCTGGAGATGGCTTATACGCACGATAAGGAAGCAGCAGAGGCGTTTAAGGCAGAGGTACAGGAGGCATTTCCTGGAATGGAGATTCATATGGACCCGCTTTCTTTGAGTGTTTCCTGCCATATCGGACCGGGGGCGCTTGCAGTGGCATGTTCCAAAATATTACCGGAATTAGAGAACTAAAATGAATGTAAGTCTCGAATATTATAAAATATTTTATTATGTGGCAAACTATCAGAGCATTACGCTTGCAGCGGATACGCTCGCAATTTCCCAGCCGGCAGTCAGTCAGGCGGTAAAGCATCTTGAGAATGACTTAAACTGTGCACTTTTTGTACGCACCTCGAAAGGTGTCCGGCTGACAAAGGAGGGGGAAGTGCTTTTTTCTTATGTCCAGAGAGGATATGAGACCATTCTCTCCGGGGAGCGTAAACTCTCAGAGATGTTGAATTTAGAAGAGGGTGAAATCTGCATCGGCGCAAGCGATATGACGTTGAAATTTTATCTGCTTCCGTATCTTGAGCAGTTTCATGAGCGCTATCCGAAAATTCGTGTGAAGGTCACGAATGCACCGACACCGGAGACGTTAAAGCATCTTGCAGACGGAACGATTGATTTTGGAATTGTCAGCACGCCGGTCAAAGGGAAAAATGATTTGCGTTTTTTTCCGGTCAAGGAAATTCAGGATGTGTTTGTGGCGGGCAGACGCTTTGAAGAATTAAAGGGCAGGCGGCTTTCCTATCAGGAACTTACCGGTTATCCGGTGATGTGCTTAGAAGGGAATACCTCGACGAGAAGCTACGTGGAAGAATTTTTGCGGGAGCGCGAGGTGAAACTTCAGCCGGAATTCGAGCTTCCGACAAGCGATATGTTAGTGCAGTTTGCCATCCGTAACCTTGGAATTGCAAGTGTGGTTTCAGATTTTGCGGACGAATATTTAAAAAACGGCGAGCTTTTTTTGCTGGAATTTGAGAAAGCAGTTCCACACCGGCAGTTCTGCATCGTGTCCGATGAGCGGATTCCGATGTCTGCGGCGGCTTCAAAGCTGCTTGCGATGATGCAGACGCCAAAATGAGATAAATACAAATTATATAAGGTATAATGAAGATTAATTTTACTTATACCAGTAAATCGTGTATAATCATGAAGTAAAAGGTAATGAGAAGCAGGAAGACAGCGGCAGGCTGTTTTTTTGCGGGATGAAAACTAGGAGGATGAACAAAATGGTTAAAGCAGTAGTTGGAGCTAACTGGGGCGATGAAGGAAAAGGAAAGATTACCGATATGCTCGCAAAAGAAGCAGATATTATCGTCCGCTTCCAGGGAGGCGCGAATGCGGGACATACCATTGTCAATGATTATGGAAAGTTTGCACTTCATACGCTTCCGTCCGGTGTGTTCTACGGACATACCACAAGCGTCATCGGAAACGGTGTGGCATTAAACATTCCGGTGCTGTTAAAGGAGATTCAGTCAATTGTAGACCGGGGAGTACCGATGCCGAAAATTCTGGTATCTGACCGTGCACAGATGGTGATGCCGTATCACATTCTGTTTGACCAGTATGAGGAGGAGCGTTTAGGCGGAAAATCTTTCGGTTCCACAAAGTCAGGTATCGCACCATTTTACTCTGATAAATACGCAAAGATCGGTTTCCAGGTCAGCGAGTTATTTGACGAGGAGCTGTTAAAAGAAAAAGTTGTCCGTATTGCAGAGACAAAGAATGTACTCTTAGAGCATTTATATCATAAACCACTGATCAACCCGGATGAATTATTAGAGACATTACATGAGTACCGCGATACCATCGCACCTTATGTATGTGATGTTTCTTCTTATCTGGATCAGGCAATCAAAGAAGGAAAGACTATTTTATTAGAGGGACAGCTTGGAACTTTAAAAGATCCGGATCACGGAATCTATCCGATGGTTACATCTTCCTCTACCCTGGCAGGATATGGTGCAGTAGGAGCAGGTCTTCCACCATATGAGATCAAACAGATTGTTACTGTATGCAAGG
>ENA-ORNF01000193-ORNF01000193.1-human-gut-metagenome-genome-assembly--contig:-NODE-193-length-62327-cov-8.945899_pt1 | contig 62327 bp, 61 predicted proteins | sample MGYA00242110_ERZ509012 | MGnify/ENA primary metagenome ERZ509012 (study PRJEB26280, sample SAMEA2338714) | human gut metagenome | biome: human gut; feature: human-associated habitat; material: faeces... | reverse complement strand
GACGATACGTCCACGGCCATATGTGTCAGGAAGACCTGTAAGGATCTTTGCATGACGGACCTTCATCATCTCAGGTGTGTATGCATCGAATACTGCTGTGTTGTGTGTCTTATGATATTTTGTGAAAATTTCCTTGAGCTTGTCACTTACCTCGTAACCATATGTCTCAGCAGCCTGTACCGCCATCTTGATTCCACCGTAAGGCATGAATGCTCTCTTTAACGGCTTATCTGTCTGAAGACCTACAATCTGCTCGAGATCCTTTAATGACTCATCTATATATCCAGGGCCGTAAGCTGTGATTCCTGTTACAACCTCTGTCTCCATGTCAAGAACTCCGCCCTTGGCACGCTCCTCTTTCTGTAATTTCTGAAGCGCATCCCACAGCTTGTTTGTAGCATCTGTCGGATCAGCTAAAAAGCTCTCATCTCCGTCGTATGGAGTGTAGTTGTCCTGAATAAACTGACGGACGTTGATTTCCTCTTTCCAAAGACGTCCTTCAAATCCATCCCACTCTTTCATTTCTATCATTGTAATATCCTCCTTAAAATGCGTGAATGTTACTTCGTTTGATTAGTTTTGTTTAACTGTGGTTAGTATATACTTACTACAGTATTTTTGTCAATATCCATGTTGTTTCTTTTGAGATACATTCCATGGTTATTTATACGACTATGGCTGATTTTATAATCAAAAAGAGCCAACTGTCCGGGTTTATCGCCCAGACGGTCGGCTCTTATTTGTTATATTTCATGTGGTTATTCCACTTATCCGTCAGTCATATAACACGTTCATAGTAGACTATTTTTCTCAATAACGCAATAGTGTTTTAGAACTATTTTTATTCTTTTCTATTCCGCACGAACCGCCCAGCGCATCTTCGTAGACCTGGCACGTCCGTTCTGAGCACATTCCTGTGCTGATGGACGAATCACATCCTTGGAATAGTCGCTGTATATTCCTGCTTTATATCCTGCCTTGAGTGCCTTTTTGACCAGCTTGTCCTCTCCTGAATGGAAGGTAAGGATGGCAGCTCTTCCGCCGGGCTTTAATGCTCCCGGAAGCTTTTCCATAAACTCATATAGCACCTCAAACTCATGGTTTACGTCTATGCGGAGCGCCTGGAATGTGCGCTGACAGGTCTTTTTGATGATGTCCTTCTTATCCTTTTCAGGCAGAAAATCAAGTGTCTGTTCTATAATGTGACGAAGCTTTGTGGTCGTATCTATGCGGTTGCCCTTCCTGATCTCGTCTGTGATTGCCTTTGCAAGCTCCTCGCAATACGGCTCATCTGAGTTCTCATAGAGCATACCCGAAAGCTCCTCACGGGATATATTATCAAGACGCTCTGCCGCACTGATACCGGCATTTGGATTAAGACGCAGATCCAGCGGTCCATCCACCTTAAATGAAAATCCACGCTCAGGATTATCTATCTGCATTGATGAAACTCCCAGATCGGCAAGTATGAAATCAAAGCCTCCTACTTCCTTTGCAATCTCATCTATTGTGCAGAAGTTCTGAAGCTTTATGGTGAGAATATCCTCTCCAAAGCCGGCTTCAGCGAGACGCTTTTTTGTCTTTTCAGACTCGATTGGGTCAACATCGGTGGCAAACATATGTCCCTGTCCTTCAAGCTTTTCAAGCATTGCCCTTGTGTGGCCACCGTATCCGAGTGTGGCATCAAAGCCTGTCTGCCCCGGCTTTATGTCCAGAAAATCTATGATTTCTTTTACCATTATGGATATGTGCATGCCCGCAGGAGTATTTCCCTTGCTGATGACATGCTCAATCGTATCCTTGTATTTCTCCGGGTTTAATTCCTTGTATTTTTCCTCAAATTTTTTGGGATATTTTCCGCTATAATGCACGCGGCGCTTGTGCTGTTTTTCTTCGCTCATTTTATGCTCCGTTTCATTCTAGGTTAGAACTGTTATGCTGACTTTTGCTACAGTATAACTTTTATTTTACTTTTCCGCAAGATAATGACTTACATTCCTATACCATCTGCACGAGCCACACGTCGCTTTTCACCATGAAGTATCCGATGACTACCTTTATCAGCTCTGTGGCCTGCACGAGGAAGTACACCGCTACTATGCCAAGTGCAGTGTATTTGGCGAGCACAAATGCCACCGGCACCACTATCACCCACGTAAATACGGAGTCAAACAGAAATGTGACCAGTGTCTTGCCGCCTGAGCGGAGTGTGAAATACGACGAATGTGTAAATGCACAAAACGGCATAATTATCGCTGATACCGCTATGAAGCTTGTTGCAAGTGACTTGATTTCATCTGTTGTGTTATATATCTGAGGGAAAAATCCGCCTACCAGAAGCATGACCGCCGCCATTATAGAACAGCAGAACACACTGAACACTATCATCTTGTTATCCGCATCCTTTGCCTTTTCAAGCTCACCGGCTCCAAGATACTGCCCCACAACTATGCTGATGCATGCGCCAAGCTGTATAAACACGATATTGAAAAGGTTTGTTATCGTTGTCGCAATGTTTAAACCTGCGATTACCGAGAGTCCTCGTACTGAATAGCACTGTGTAACCGTTGTCATGCCTGCTGCCCAGAAAAGCTCATTGAGCATGAGTGGCAGTCCCTTGATGAATATAGTCTTAAACTCACCAAACGGCATTCCTATTCCTCTGTAAGCGCCCTCGAGATATCTGTTCCTATCCCTGTTTTTATGTGCCCACAGCACAACTATTATTGTCTCAATATATCGCGACATCACCGTAGCAATAGCTGCTCCCGCCACACCCAGCTTTGGTATCGGTCCTATTCCGAAGATGAGCAGAAAATCAAGCACCGCATTGCTTCCAACTGCTGCAAAGCTTGCAACCATCGGTACAAAAGTCTGTCCTGTTTCCTTTATGTTTGTCGCATAGGCCTGTGTCACCGCAAACGGTATGAGGCCTATCATAACAATTTCCAGATATTCCTTTCCATATGCCAGTGCTACCTCCGTGGCACCGTTTCCTGCCGTATCTGTCAGATAAAGTGATATGAAACCTGTTCCGTTCGTGATAAACAGTGTCATCGCTATTGCTGTAACAAGCAGCGCTGCATACAGCTTGAATCTGAAGGAATACATATGCCCCTTATGATTTCCCTTGCCAAAATACTGTGCTCCGAATATACTTGCCGCTGACACCGCCCCAAATACAGCCAGATTGTACACAAATATGAGCTGGTTTACGATTGCTACTCCTGACATCTGCTCTGTACCAAGCTGTCCTACCATAATGTTGTCCAGAAAGCTTACCAGATTTGTGATTGCATTCTGGATTATCATTGGTATGGCCAGCATGAGATATCGCTTATAAAATGCCTTGTCTCCTATATATTTTTGTCTAAATTTATGCATGTTTGTCCCCCTTTTGATTTCTCCATGGTTCTTTCGTGTAATGCTACTATTCTACTACGTCAGACTTTATTTTTCAAATATTTTATGTGTTTTTCCTTAACTTATTTTAAATAAAAAATACATTAAAGCTCCCGGCTGACAACACTATTTGCGCTGTCACTCGGGAGCTCTTAATTTAATTCTTTATTATAGTTTTACTTTTTATGTCAATATCCTGTTTATTTGTTTACTGCCGGTTCATATCCTGTGTTTCCTGATACTTTCTGATTACGAAAAACATAGTAGTTCCATCACCCTCTTTGCTGGTAGCCCATATCTTGCCGCCGTGATCCTCTATAATCTTCTTTACGATGGAAAGTCCTATGCCGCTGCCTCCGGTAGCCGAATTTCTCGACGCATCCGCTCTGTAAAATCTGTCAAAAATATATGGCATATCTCTCTGGTCGATTCCTCGTCCATTGTCCTCGATTTCAACCTGTATGAAGTCACCAACATCATTTATCCTGATATTTATATAGCTTTGTGTCTTGTTCATATACTTCACCGAATTGCCGACTATATTATTAATCACACGGCGAAGCTGCTCCGGATCAGCAATGATAAGCACGTTGCTATCCACATGATTCTCATATGAAAGCCTGATATTTTTTGCCTCAAGATCGAGTCCTATTTCCTCAACACAGTCGTTAAAATAATCTGTGACATTTATCTTCGCAAAATTGTATGGAATCCTGTTCGTATCAATCTTCGAGTAAAGTGTCAGCTCATTAATGAGCTTATCCATATCGTTTGCCTTATTGTAAATAGTCCTGACATATTTATCGACCTTTTCAGGGGTGTTTGCCACTCCGTCAAGTATGCCCTCGGCATAGCCCTTTACCGCAGTAATAGGAGTCTTTAAATCATGTGCGATATTGCTGATTAACACTCTGTTTTCAGACTCATTCGTCACCTTTTCCTCGGCATTTTTCTTGAGGCGCGCGCGCATCTGCTCAAACGCAGTACACAGCTCGCCAATCTCTCCGTCGCTCGGACTCGTCTCAAGCTCAAAGTCCAGATTGCCATCCTTGATATTTTCAGCGGCAATACGCAGCCTCTCTATCGGTGTGATGATACTCCTGTATATCCACACTATAAGCATGGCAGCCGTAGTAAGAAGTATAAATACAAGCGCAAATGCTCCCTCTATCAAAACAGTCCTGACCTCAGGGATCACGCACGCGGTTGATGTCACTATGTAAAGACTCGCCTCGTCACCATCACTGTCACAAAAATTAAGCTGCTTTATGAGCACCTTGTCATCACTGTCCATATAGCTGCTCACATCAGAGCTGCTCTGCTTATTGGATATTCGCGGAAGCTTTCTCAAAATATCATCATTGTCAATTCCACCATTGAAAACGAGCTCTCCTTCACTTTTCACTATGAGATATGAATACTTCTTCTCCAGCTTCTTATTTATCTTAGTCAGATAATCACTATCAAGAAGCTTGGATGGTTCTATGAGCGATGTCTTCTCGAGCTCATCATATGTGCGCCCTGTCACCTTGTTCAGAAACTGCACCGTGTCAGTTAGCGCGAGCATGCCCGCATCCTCCATGCCATATGTCTTGTTTATGGCCTTTAGCTGAATCTTATTGAAACCCACAAGCACTATACTGGTGAGCACAACAGGCACAAAAATAATTATGCAGAATGATATAGCAAGTTTTGTTTTTATCTTCATAGTATTCTCCATTTGAATAAATTAATAAGCCAATTTATATATACAACAAGGACATATCCTTTTGAATTTGATATGTCCTATTAATACTACAATATCTACTATATTTTTTAAAAATCACTACAGCTTAAAACGGTATCCAACACCCCAAATAGTCTCAATATACTGTGGCTTTGCAGTGTTCATCTCGATTTTCTCACGAATCTTCTTGATATGTACAGTGACTGTCGCGATATCTCCGACCGAATCCATATTCCAGATTTCCTTGAAGAGCTCCTCCTTGGTAAATACATGGTTTGGATTCTCAGCAAGGAATGTGAGCAGATCAAATTCCTTTGTGGTAAACTGCTTTTCCTCTCCGTTTACCCAAACACGGCGGGCTGTTTTGTCAATCTTGATGCCACGAATCTCAACGATATCATTTTCATGTGTAGCGCTTCCGATCAGGCGCTCATATCTGGCCAGATGAGCCTTTACCCTGGCAACAAGCTCTGATGGAGAAAACGGCTTTGTGACATAATCATCTGCACCGAGTCCGAGTCCTCTTATCTTGTCGATATCATCCTTCTTGGCTGAAACCATGAGTATCGGTGTATTCTTTTTCTCACGAATCCGCTTACAAATCTCAAAGCCATCAATGCCCGGCAGCATAAGATCCAAAATAAACAGATCAAAATCCTCCGCCAAAGCCCTTGCGAGACCGCTTGTGCCATCATTCTCCACCTCTACCTCAAAGCCGCTCAGCTCCAGGTAATCCTTCTCAAGATCAGCAATTGCAACCTCGTCCTCTACTATCAAAATTCTGCTCATATCCGTTCCTCCTGAAAATTTATTCGTTATCGTCTGCCTATAGATATGTTTATAGTTACATTTAAAATTTTATTATTCGCGTATCACCTATACCTTCGATATGTTACCTAATAATCTCAGGTTATTATAAATCATTATAATCATCATTTGATTAATCTCTTACAACTAAACCATATATAAAAAAGCCATGGAAACCGACTCAATGTCAGTCCCATGACTTGATTATATCATATATCCGATAACTTCTGTCTAAATTTTCTCTAAATTCTTTCTAACTTTTTCTAAGAAATATAATGTATACTATCCGGCGCTCACAACCTAAAAAGCGCGAAGCCCCACATATTGTTTAGAGATACTTCTTAAGGTCCTCAACCTTATCAAGTGCCTCCCAAGGCAGCTTGATATCTGTACGTCCGAAGTGTCCGTATGCTGCTGTCTGGCGGTAGATAGGTCTTCTGAGATCAAGCATCTTGATGATTCCGGCCGGACGAAGGTCGAAATTCTCCCTTACGATTTCAACGATTCTGTCATCTGCAAGCTTTCCTGTGCCGAATGTATCAACCATGATAGATGTTGGCTGTGCAACACCGATAGCATATGAAAGCTGAATCTCACACCTGTCAGCAAATCCTGCTGCTACAAGGTTCTTTGCTACGTAACGTGCTGCGTATGCTGCTGAACGGTCTACCTTTGTACAGTCCTTTCCTGAGAAAGCTCCGCCGCCGTGACGTGCATATCCACCGTAGGTGTCTACGATAATCTTACGACCGGTGAGACCTGCATCTCCGTGTGGTCCACCTATTACGAAACGTCCTGTAGGATTGATAAAGAACTTTGTCTCATCGTCAATCATATCCTTTGGAAGAATTGGATCAAATACATATTTCTTGATGTCCTCATGGATCTGCTCCTGGGTAACATCCTCGTCGTGCTGTGTTGAAAGTACAACTGCCTCAAGTCTTACCGGCTTTCCTGCCTCATCATACTCTACTGAAACCTGTGTCTTTCCGTCCGGACGAAGATATGTAAGTGTGCCGTCCTTTCTAACCTTTGTGAGCTGGAATGCAAGCTTATGAGCAAGCGCGATTGGGTATGGCATATACTCCTCAGTCTCGTTTGTAGCATATCCAAACATCATTCCCTGATCTCCGGCTCCGGTGTCAAGGTCGTCTGTAAGGTCGCCCTCTTTTGCCTCGAGTGCCTTGTCAACTCCCATGGCGATATCAGCAGACTGCTTGTCAATTGAAACCATTACTGCACATGAGTTTCCGTCGAGTCCCTTCTTTCCGTCATCATATCCAATCTCAAGTGCTGTTTTTCTGACAATTGCAGGGATATCAAGCTGTGCCTTTGTGGTAATCTCTCCTGTTACAAGGATGAAGCCTGTGCAGCTTGCTGTCTCACATGCGACACGGCTCATCGGGTCCTGTTCCATACATGCATCAAGGATGGCGTCTGATACTGCATCGCAGAGCTTATCCGGATGTCCCTCAGTTACTGATTCTGATGTAAATAATAATTTCTCCATTAGTTTTCGGTTACTCCTTTCCTGTTATGTCACCAATTTTCCAATAAAAAAACCACTTACTGCAAATAAGTGGATTAAAATTAAGATAATAAAAATCCTCTTATTGTTCGATTACTCGCTCAGGTTGGCACCTTCCTGTTTTCTAACGGGGTTGCCGTGATTTCATAGATCCTTTGTATCTCCATCACTCTGAATAAGAGAAGTTACAATATAGAATTTTTCAAATCTCTGTCAGCTATGTTACTACCACATGATATATATGTCAAGTATCATTTTCGATACAGATTTATCAATAATCCATTTTCGATACCCTATTCATTTTTATAATCAAAAGGATTACGGAGTAGTTACTCAAAAAAATTATAAAATAACCAAAAATAAGAACCGTACATCTACAGTAAGATGCTGCCGGTTCTTATTTTATATATACCTATCTATTACGATACCTTGAGTATGAACTTCTGAAGCTCCTTCTCATCCTCTACCCTGGCAATCTTTGCACCAATCTTTGTAAGCTTCTCCTCGAGTGCCTCATAGCCTCTCTGGATATAATAGATATCATCAACCACTGTGATGCCATCTGCTGCAAGACCTGCTATAACCAGTGCAGCTCCTGCTCTTAGGTCAGGTGCATTCACTCTGGCACCTGTGTATCTTTTCACGCCGCTGATGATTGCTATATTGCTCTCTACCTTTATATCAGCTCCCATTCTGGTGAGCTCGTCAACATACTTGAAACGATTCTCAAATATGCTCTCTGTCACTGTACTGGTGCCCTCAGCGATACCCAAAAGCACCGCCATCTGTGGCTGCATATCTGTCGGGAAGCCCGGATATGGAAGTGTTGTGACCTGTGTATGCTTTAAATGTCCGTCTGATATTACTCTGACTGAGTCATCAAACTCCTCTACCTGGCAGCCTACCTCCAACAGCTTTGCTGTGGTGGCCTCAAGATGCTTTGGAATGACATCCTTTACCAGCACGTTGCCTCCTGTTGCCGCAACTGCAAACATGAATGTACCGGCCTCAATCTGATCCGGAATGACAGAATACTCTGTCGCATGTAATTTCTCCACACCTACAATTCTGATGACATCGGTTCCTGCGCCCCTGATATTTGCTCCCATGCTGTTTAAGAAGTTTGCCACGTCAACGACATGAGGCTCCTTAGCCGCATTCTCGATAACAGTCTTGCCATCGGCCATGGCTGCAGCCATCATAATATTGATTGTGGCACCTACAGAAACCTTATCCATATATATGTGTGTGCCCTTAAGCTCCTTTGCCCTGGCGATGACAAGGCCATGAGCTATGTCTATGTCTGCTCCCATGGAGCGGAAGCCCTTCATATGAAGGTCAATCGGCCTGCTTCCGATATCACAGCCTCCCGGAAGCGCAACCTCTGCATGCTTGTATTTTCCAAGTAATGCACCAATCAAATAATATGATGCCCTGATTCGTCTGATGAATTCATTATCGACATTTACGCCCCTGATAAATGAACCGTTTATCTTTACCTTGTGTATATCCACGCGCTCCACATGTGCGCCGATTTCTTCGATTGCCTGAAGTAAGACATTGATATCCCTTACATTTGGCAAATTATCTATTGTTACAGTCTCGTCTGTCATTATGGCAGCGGCCAAAATAGCAAGTGCAGCATTTTTAGCTCCACCAATTTCAACTTCACCGTATAAAGGATTTCCACCTTTGATTACGTACTGTTCCATATTCCACCTCTATGAATTCAGGAGTATACTTCCTCCTAATATACTATTCTCAATTTACACTATTGTTATACATCCAACTACAAATTTCATTTATGACGACGTATTTAAGCCGCCATTTGTGCCGGTGCTGCTTTTAATAAATGACGCAGCAGCTACTATTATCTAATCATATCACGATAAATAAGCACTATAATTCAAGTGCCTCCACCAGCTTCTCTACTGTCTGCTCCACATCAAGCCCCTCCTCGGAAACCTCGATGTCTGCATACTGCTCATACAATTTTGAGCGCTCTTCAAAAAGGGTCTCTAAAGTCTGCCCTTTCTTTAATACTACACCTCTACCCTTTATATCTGCAAGTCGTTTTTCCAAAATAGCATAAGAAACCTTGAGATACACAACTCTGCCTATCTCCTTAAGATGCTCCATGGCCTCTTTTCCGTATACCACCGAACCGCCTGTAGCTATAATGGCCCTATCAGCCCTGATAGAGGCATTGACACGGTTCTCTACCTCTATAAAACCGTCCGTGCCCTTTTCCTCAATTATCTCACGCAGAAGCTTTCCCTCCTGCTCCTGTATCAGTAAATCCGCATCCAGGAAGCTGTATCCCAGCACCTTTGCAAGTATTACGCCTATGGTACTCTTTCCAACTCCCGGCATGCCTATAAGTACGATATTAGTTTTCTGTTCCATCTACTGCCTCAGTATTCTCTGTATCTGTACTATTGGTGCTTTCTGACTGCTGTGTGCTCTCTGTAGCGCTTGTGTCTGCTGCCTTTTTGTCCTTCTTGGTAGTAGTAAAATAATTGTGAATCTTGATCTTGTCAAGCTGCTTCTGCTTTACAGACCATTTTTCATCGTCCTGCCATCCTGAAAGGATGCCATTGTAATATTTGTCCTCTTTATTGCCCTTTACGGTTTTTCTGTTTGACTCTGTTGCTTCCTCATCGGTCTTTTTGTCAAGCCTTACGATATAGTAAGTACTGTCTGTAGTGATGAGGTCTGAAGTCTGTCCCTCCTCGAGGGAATTGAGTGCATCTACAACGCTCTGATCAAGATTGTTTGTAGTATATACACTGTCCTTTGTCTTGCTGTTCGATGACTCTGAGCTCTCTTTAGACTCGGTATCGCTTACAGACTCGGTGGACTCTGTGTCATCTGATTTCTTATCTGAATCATCTGTCTTCTCCGCATCCGGATCAACGTATGTGGCGTATGTGCCTGTTGTGGCTGTAGTGCCTGCTGCCTTGGCTGCATCCTCTAAGGATGATCCTCCTGCAAGCGCCTCTACCACTGCATCTGCCTGTGCCTTTATCTGTGCTGACTGCTCATCTGTATATGTCTGATACTGGTAATTAGAGTCATATGCACCCTTGTAATCAAGCTTCACAATGGTGTATGCAGCCATATTGGCTTCCTCATCCGTCACGCTTGAATCAGCATTTTTGATGATTGCAGCATACATCTTACTCTTTATGAGGCGAAGCTCTAAATATTCCTCGACAATCTCCTCTGTAGCACTCATCTCGTCTATCACATCATCGGAATTTGCCTTCATAAACTTCTCTGCGGCCTTTTTGATTTCCTTTTTCTCATCATCAGAAACCTCTACATCGTAATCTGACTGATGCGCCTTTAATGTGTAAAGCTCATGAGCCTCCTCGATAGCATTTTTCTTCCATGTTTCAAGTACAGTATTATTGCCTGATACTGTCTTGTCCCAGTAGCCCTCGCCCATGTACTGTATATACATGTCATCATAACCGGCCTCCTGGTACCTTATCATAAAATTAACAAGCCCAAGCTTGATATCCTCTTTATCTAATGTCGCAACTGTTGCGGTTTTATTTATTGCACATCCTGTAAAAGCTGTAACTGAGAGTGTTGCAGCTAATAACATGGCTATTACTTTTTTCGCTTTCATTGTATCTATCCTCTTTAAAATTGGTATAGTATCGCTCGTATATTATAGAGCTTTTCAGGCCTGCTGGCAAGCATTTTCTAAACTTTGTAAATTATCGTCAATTTCGCGTAAAACATGTGGTGTTTCCTATGCTATATGCTACATGATTCCAAAATTCGGGTAACTATTCAGCCGTAATCAGTTCCTTACGCATTTGCGAAATCAGTTCCTCCACCACATCAAGCACATCCCGCTTCTTTGCCACGCTGCCATTTTTTAAATCAAATGTGAAATATGGGTTTTCTGCCATATTAAATTTGAGTGAGGATTTATACTGGGCAATAAGCTCCGGTATCTTCTCCGCATTTATCTTTGCCCGTTCAAACATGGTAAGCTTTATCAATGAGCCGGTCTGCTTTATCTCAGTGATATATACGGCATGTGCCAACGCCTTAAGCCTTGCCACGCGAAGCAGGCTGAGCACAGATTTTGGTGGTTCACCAAACCTGTCTATGAGCTCCTCGAGCATCTCGTCCTTTTCTTCCTCTGTCTCTATGCCTGCAATACGCTTGTATATATCCAGCTTCTGGAATTCGTTTGCAATATAACCTGCCGGAATATAAGCATCGGTAACAATATCCACGGTCGTATCAAATTTGTCACTGATATCCTCGATGCCCTTAGCCTCTTTTACAGCCTCGCTCAACATCTTGCAGTACAAATCATAGCCCACTGCCTCCATATGGCCGCTCTGCTCCGCTCCGAGCAGATTGCCCGCACCACGGATTTCAAGGTCTCTCATGGCAATCTTAAAGCCGCTGCCAAGGTCTGAGTACTCCTTTATCGCTGCAAGACGCTTTTCTGCCACCTCTTTTAGCATCTTGTTGCGCCTGTACATGAGAAATGCATACGCAGTACGGTTAGATCTGCCGACTCGTCCGCGAAGCTGATAAAGCTGTGAAAGTCCCATGTTGTCCGCATCGTGTATAATCATTGTATTGACGTTTGAGATGTCAAGTCCGGTCTCAATAATTGTCGTGGATACAAGCACATCTATTTCACCATTGATGAAACGGTACATGATGCGCTCAAGCTCCGTCTCCTTCATCTGTCCGTGCGCAAATGCAACAGTCGCATCCGGCACCAGCTCCTGCAGCTTTGCCGTTATGTCAGCTATGTCGCGCACTTTATTGTATACGTAGTACACCTGTCCGTTTCTGGCAAGCTCCCTGTTTATCGCCTCTCTGACAAGCTCATCATTGTACTCCATGACATATGTCTGAATCGGCACACGGTCCATCGGCGGCTCCTCAAGCACGCTCATATCCCTTATGCCGATTAAACTCATGTGAAGTGTTCTCGGAATCGGTGTAGCGGTCAGTGTGAGCACATCGACATTGACCTTCATCTGCTTAATCTTCTCCTTGTGAGTTACGCCGAAGCGCTGCTCCTCATCGATTACCAAAAGTCCCAGATCCTTAAACTGCACATCCTTTGAGAGTATGCGGTGTGTTCCGATAATGATATCGACCTCACCCTTTTTAAGCTTCTCTATCGTCTTTTTCTGCTCCGCCGGACTTCTGAAACGACACATCAAATCCACATTCACCGGAAAATCCTTCATCCTCTGCGAAAACGTATCGTAAATCTGCTGTGCCAGAATGGTTGTCGGAGCAAGATACGCTACCTGCTTGCTGTCCTGCACCGCCTTGAAGGCTGCACGGATTGCAACCTCCGTCTTGCCGTAGCCCACATCCCCGCAAATCAGTCTGTCCATTATTTTATGACTCTGCATATCAGTCTTTGTGGCTTCAATTGCAAGAATCTGATCCTCAGTCTCATCAAAAGGAAAAAGCTCCTCAAACTCTCTCTGCCACACCGTATCCTCGCCGAAGGCATAGCCGTTTTGCTGCTCACGCTGGGCGTACAGCTTCACCAGATCTCCTGCAATCTGCTTTACCGCACCTCTGACACGGTTCTTCGTCCTGGTCCATTCCTGACCTCCAAGCTTGTTGAGCTTTGGTTTTCTGGCATCCTTTCCGGCATATTTTTGTATCATGTCAAGCTGGGTGGCAAGAATATAGAGATTGGAGCCACCCTGATACTCTATCTTGATGTAGTCCTTTACCTTTTTATCCACCTCAAGCTTTTCAATGCCGCGGTAAATACCTAGTCCGTGGTTTTCATGCACTACATAGTCCCCCACCGACAAATCGGTAAAGCTCTGTATTTTTTCACCCTCATAGGTGCGGTGACGCTTCTTTTTCTTCTGCTGCGCCCCAAAAATATCTGACTCCGTAATCACTGCAAACTTTAGGATAGGATACTCAAAGCCTCTTCTCACCTTGCCGTAGCAGACCATAATCTGCCCCTCAAAAAGCTCATGGTCGTAGTTTTCAGTGTAAAAGCATGTGATTCCCTGATCTGTGATATCCTCTGAAAGCCGCTTTGCCCTTGTCCTTGAACCGGATAAAAGAATGACTCTGTAGCCGTTTTTCTTATAGCTCTTTAAGTCCTTTATCAAAAGCTCAAAGCTGTTATTGTATGGGCTGACACTCTGACAGTGAATACCATAGCTTCCCAGCTGGTGCAGTCCGTTTGCTTTATTATCGAGCGCACCGAGTGCGATACACGAATACTTCTCGAGCTTTGCCACAATCTCCTTCTCTGTAAAAAGACCGTTCATCTGCCCCGGAAGTATATATCCCATCGCAAGTCTCTGCTTCATGCTCTCAGAAAACTCAGTCTCTGTAAGCTTTCCCTGCTCTGTACATCTTGTCAGCTCATCGAAGAAAATAAGGCTGTCCGATGGTTTAAAATAATCCAAAAGCCCGACTCTCTCGTCAAAAAAGTACGACAAAAAAGCATCCATGCCTGCATACATGGACAGCTCTCCCCATTCCTCGGTAAGCTCGTCTGCCATCACACTCACTCTGTGGGCTTCCTCTGTCTTCATCTGCTTTCTAAGCTTGTCAGACACCCTCTTTGCCTCTGCCTTAAGCTTGTCAATTCCCCCGGCCTTTTCCTCATCACTAAGTACAATCTCTGCCGCCGGATATATGCTCACCCGGTCTGTATTTTCGATGGATTTCTGGCTCTCGCAGTCAAAATATCTGATAGTGTCTATCTCGTCTCCCCACAGCTCGATTCGGATAGGATTCTCCTCCGTCAGCGGAAAAACATCAAGAATACCGCCCCTGACAGAAAACTGTCCCATCGTCTGGACCTGATACTCTTTTTCATAGCCCATCCGGATAAGAGCAGCCTGAATTTCCTTCAAATCCAAAAGCTGTCTCTGCTCAAGTGTAAGCACATTTTCCCACATCTTTTCTATCGGCGCCATTGTATTCATCAGCGCGTCGAAGGTGGTCACAAGCGTCACTCTCTCCTGCTCACGGATAGCCTTCAAAGCCCTGATGCGCTCCGCTGTCAGGAGATTGCCCCTGATATCCGACTGGTAAAAAAGCACATCCTTTGATGGATAATACACCACCTCTTTGTCAAAAAAACTGTACTCATCGTACAGTTCCTTCGCTTTCTGCTCTCCAAAGGTCACAATAAGCTTGTTTTTCCTGTGACCTCCAAAGGCATATATCATCTGTGATTTTTGCGCATCTATACATCCCGTGACAGATATAAGTCCGGACGATTTTTCTGCCGTTTTTGTCATCTCCTCAAAGCCCGCAAGGGAAAGGAGTGGCTCTGTAAATGCTTTCACTTTCAATTCTCCATTTCTGTCTGTTCAAAATCACCTTGTCGATTTCCAGCTAGTTATATATGTTCATAGCCTTATCCGTCTCGCCCTGCATCATAAGAACTGCTGCATCCATCGCATGACCTATAGCTTCCTCTACCTTTGCCCTGTCCTCAGAACTGAAACGCCCGAGCACATGGTCAGCAAGATCCCAGCCCTGCGGCTTCTCTCCAACACCGACCTTGATACGGCTGAAGCCCTGTGTGCCGGTCATTGCAATGATACTCTTAATCCCGTTGTGACCGCCGGCGCTGCCCTTTTTGCGGATACGGATACGCCCCGGCTCGAGCGAAATATCATCAAAAATAACAATCATTTTCTCATCCGGATCAAGCTTATAAAAATTCATCACCTCAGCAACAGACTCGCCGCTTAAGTTCATGTATGTCTGCGGCTTCACAAGCAGCACCTTCATGCCCTCAATCACTCCGCTTCCACAGAGCGCCTTGTGCTTTTTGTCTGTCACACTTATATTATATTTATCCGCAAGCGCATCTATCACATCAAATCCGATATTGTGTCTTGTGTGCTCATATTTTTTGTCAGGATTTCCAAGTCCTACTATAACGTACATCGTTTATCCTTTCTCTTTCTCATATCATTTACAATTCAAAATAAAACAAATACTGCTGGATAATTCCCGCCACACCCTTGTAGCGCTCAAAATCAAAACCGTCACTATAATATTTGTCCAAAAGCTGCTTTACATGCGTATCTATCGGAAATGCATCCACATGATGCAAACCGAAAAGACATATGCAGTTCGCCACCTTTTTGCCAATTCCTTTGCGAGTAAGCAAGCTTTCCATCGCCTCATCATAGCTCATTTTGCGTAGATTATCAAGCCAGTCAGGATTATTAGCACCATACTCATATATTTCCTTCAGATACGGTGCCCTATAGCCAAAGCCCATGCTCCTGTCATCAAATACCTCATCCGGCACCTCAAGAGGCTTTGGAAATGTATACAGTTCTTCCCCCTCTGCACTGCCGTCTATTTTATGTCCGCACCGCCTGCAAAGTAAATCCACACTGTTTGTGATTCGCTTTATGTTATTATTCTGGGAAATCATAAAAGTAACAATCATCTCCCACAAATCCTGCCTTAAAATGCGCACACCACTGCCATATGCATACGCCTCCTTCAGATGCGCGTCATCTCCGTCTGCTATAAGCTTTGCAATCCCCGCATAATCCGTATCCATATCCAGATAACTTTTCCATATATTGTTCCAGTCAGCCTCATCACAGTCCAGCTCAAACTCATTCCCGTCCTGTTTAATCCGAAGTGCCCTGTCAAATGCCACTACCGTGTATTCGTTTTCTCCTGTGTTCTTCCATCTGAAGCACTGACCACTGTCAGCAATCTGTTTTAAATCCAGATTATCTATTTTCGTCTTGTACATATCTGTTTGTCTATCCTCTTTTATTTTAGCTATACTCTAAAAAGCCGGTCTGTCTGTGGCTTATTGTACCACGGATAGACCGGTTTGTGTGAAATATATTTGGATTATTATACCAGCTCAGGTATTTTATATCCCGCCTTGCTCATCGCTTTTTCAAAGTTATTGTTTGATTTTATGCATTCTCAATCTCTGTCTTATACTTTTCAAGAATCATATTCTGGATCTTCTCGCGTGTGGCAGAGTTAATCGGATGGGCTATATCCCTGTACTCGCCATCGTTTGCCTTACGGCTTGGCATGGCGATGAAAAGTTCCTTTTCTCCTTCGATTACCTTGATGTCATGTACCACGAATTCATCATCGATTGTAATTGACACAACCGCCTTCATCTTGCCTTCCTTTTCTACCTTACGAATTCTGATGTCTGTAATCTGCATATTTTTGTCCCCCTGGTCTGTTTTTAAATTACATATCTTACATTTTTTTCTTTTACTATTCTGACTCCATCCTCACCACAGTAGTATGTGTTTGGACTGATAGTTCCGCGACTCTCTACAATGCAATTCTCAAGGTGCACATTGTCGTCTATGTAGACATCATTGAGTATCACGCAGTTCTTCACTGTGGTGTTTTTGCCCACAAATACCTGCTTGAAAAGCACCGAATCCTCCACTCTGCCGTTTATGATACAGCCACTTGATACGAGGCTGTTTGAAATGTCTGATCCCGGATTAAACTTGGCCGGTGGCAGGTCGTCCACCTTTGAACAGATTGTCGGCTCCTCCCTGAAGAAATAGCTTCTGACGTCAGGTCTTAAGAAATCCATATTGGTCTTGAAGTATGCATCAATATCGGCGATATTGTTCCAATATGAATTTATCTTGTAGCCATATATTTTCTTTACATTTTTGTAGCGCACGAGGATATCATTTACGAAATCGAATCTGTTTTCCTCAGCTGCTGCCTCCAAAAGCTCTATGAGCTGTCGTCTTCTGATGACATAGATACCTGTGGAAATGGTATTGGATGAAGCCTCGATCGGCTTTTCATCAAACTCTGTGATTCTTGACTCCTCATCCATGCGTACCACACCAAAACGGCTGACATCGTCGTTGTACATCATGTCCTTGCATACCACTGTAATGTCTGATTTTTTCTCGATATGAAAATCAAGCACTCTGTTGAAATCCAGCTTGTATACACAGTCACCGCTGCTGATGATGACATATGGCTCATGGCGTCTCTTGAGAAAATCAATATTCTGATACATGGCATCTGCCGTACCCCTGTACCAGTCACTGTTGTCCGCTGTGACTGTAGGTGTAAAGAGGAATAATCCTCCCTGCTTTCTGCCAAAATTCCACCATTTTGATGAGCTTAAATGCTCATTCAGTGAGCGTGCATTATATTGTGTCAATATCGCAACTGTCTGTATATGTGAGTTTGACATGCTGCTGAGTGAAAAATCTATAGCCCTGAAGCTGCCTGCTACCGGCAGGGCCGGTACTGCTCGTTTTGCTGTCAGTTCCTTCATCCTATTATTGTTGCCGCCGGCCAAAATTATTCCTATTGCCTTCATTTTCCGTCACCTGCCTTGATAATAACTTCTCCGCCCTCAAGCACACCATCTTTGTAATCCTCTTCGTATGTAACACCGGAGATTGCTGTATTTTTGCCTATCTTTACCCCGTCCGGTATCACAGAATCTTCTCCTATAGTGACAAGCCCAAATGAGTATATGCTCTCATTTAATACGTTCGGCTTCTCCTGTCCGAAGCCAAGTGTCACATTGTCGCCCACCTTGCAATTTTCGGCAATAATGGACTTGTCTATCGTGACATTGGAGCCTATCTCCGTGTCACGCATGATGATGGAATCACGTATTACTGCGCCTCTTCCAATCTTGACGTTGGCACCTATAACAGAATGCTCCACATGACCATAGCATTCACAGCCCTCACCCATGATGCTTCGCTCCACATGACCTCCTTTGGCTATATAAAGTGGCTCGATTGCATCGTTCCTTGTGTAAATCTTCCAATACTCCTCGTACAGGTTGAACTCCGGAATGATGTCCACAAGCTCCATATTGGCCTCCCAGTATGAGCCCAGTGTACCTACGTCCTTCCAGTATCCGTTGAACTCGTATGCAAACATACGTCTGTCGTTTTCAAAGCAGTATGGTATGACATGCTTGCCAAAATCACAGTTTTCCTGATTCTTTAGTGCAAGTAAGGCTTCCTTTAGCACCGGCCATGAGAATATGTAAATGCCCATTGATGCGAGATTGCTACGCGGATGAACCGGCTTTTCCTCAAATGCATTGATGCGCTTATCATCATCGGCTATGACGATACCAAATCGACTGGCCTCCTCGATAGGCACCGGCATTGTTGCTATGGTCACATCTGCATTGTTTTCCTTGTGGAAATCAAGCATCACCTCATAGTCCATCTTGTAAATATGGTCTCCTGACAGTATCAACACATAGTCCGGGTTGTAACTGTCTATATACCTCATATTCTGGTAGATTGCATTGGCTGTACCTGTGTACCACTCGCTGTTGCCGCTCTTCTCATAAGGAGGCAGTATTGCCACTCCTCCGTTATTCCTGTCGAGGTCCCACGGAATACCTATTCCTATGTGGCTGTTAAGTCTGAGTGGCTGATACTGTGTAAGTACCCCAACTGTATCAATGCCTGAATTGATGCAGTTGCTAAGCGGAAAATCTATGATTCTGTACTTTCCACCAAACGAAACTGCCGGTTTTGCTACGTCCGCTGTCAGAACACCAAGTCTGCTGCCTTGACCGCCTGCTAAAAGCATGGCTATCATTTCTTTCTTAATCACGTTATCACTCCTCGTCTGTCCTAATTTTTGTTGTGCCCATCCGGTACCCACCACTAGTTTCTGTAATAACCGTATCTGTAATGCTTCTATAATAAATCACAATTGTTTCCATATAAATTATAGTTGCCGCTGCATAAATTGCAGTTACTGCCATATACTTTAAACCCATCAAATTCATATGGTCCGGATGAATTATTTTTATAAAAAAAATTATACCACAGCCGCATTATCACTTCAACATTTTTCACAAAATCAAATAATATTTTTCTTTTTTTTTGACATTTTGCACAAGTGTCATTTATCGTATATCTGTTTAACCTGCAAGGGTTCTTATCATTTGAAAGTCATGCCTGCTTTCACCTTATTTTTTCTTTGCAAATACTGTATTTAGTTGTATAATTAATATAAAGTAACTATTCAGAACAAGAAAATCTGTCGCTTACATGCAATCATGACGCATCGGCTTTTTGTTCTCAGCAGTTCTTAATAGTTACAATATAAATTATAATAAATCAGGCAGGTAAAATAAATGTATAAAATAGATTTCAGCAAACCAATACACATCCATTTCATAGGCATCGGCGGTATCAGCATGAGCGGTCTCGCAGAGGTTCTGCGGGAGGAGGGCTTCCGGGTTTCCGGATCGGATAAGCAGAAATCCCCTCTCACGGAAATGCTGGAGAGCAAGGGAATCCGTATTTTTTACGGTCAGGAGAAGAGCAACATCACACCCGACATCGACTGCGCCGTGTTTACCAGTGCGATCCACCCCGACAACCCGGAGTATGTTGCCGTGCATGAACTCGGTGTCCCCGCGCTTTCCCGTGCGGAGCTTTTGGGACAGATGATGCGCAACTACGAGATGCCTGTGGCTGTAAGCGGCACCCACGGCAAGACCACGACCACCTCCATGCTGTCCGAGATCCTGCTGGGCGCGGGTCTGGATCCCACGCTTTCCATCGGCGGTATCTTAAAGTCCATCGGCGGCAACATCCGGGTGGGACATTCCGGCTATTTTGTGACGGAGGCCTGTGAATATACCAACAGCTTCCTGAGCTTTTTCCCGAAAATCGGTGTGATCCTTAATATAGAAGAAGATCATCTGGACTTCTTTAAGGATCTTGCGGATATCCGTTCCTCCTTCCATCGTTTTGCAGAGCTGCTTCCCGCGGACGGAGCACTTGTCATAAACGGCGGAATCGACCATCTTTCGAAGATCACGGAGGGACTTTCCTGCCGTGTGATTACCTTCGGCAGCAGCCCGGACTGCGATTACCATCCCGCCGACACGGTCTTTGACGAGAAGGGATGTCCTTCTTTCACAGTGTGTTCACCCGCGGAGGGAGAACCGCTCCGTATAACGCTCGGTGTTCCCGGAGAACACAACATCCTGAATGCGCTGGCAGCCCTTGCGGTCTCCGACCTTCTGGGTGTGGAGCGCGCTACGGCATGTACCTCTCTTTCCGGCTTTCACGGTACCGACAGACGCTTTGAATACAAAGGCCGTCTCGGCGGTGTCACCATAATAGATGATTATGCGCATCACCCCACGGAAATTACTGCAACCCTGCGTGCGGCGGCAAACTATCCGCACAACCGCATATGGTGTGTTTTCCAACCTCATACTTATTCCAGAACGAAGGCATTTATGAAGGATTTTGCAAAAGCGCTCTCCCTGGCGGACCGGGTCGTGTTGGCGGACATTTATGCCTCAAGGGAGACCGATACGCTGGGCATCAGTTCGAGGACATTGCTGTCCGAGCTGAAGGCGCTGGGCTGCGAATGCAGTTATTTTCCTTCCTTCGATGAAATTGAAAAATATTTATTACAAAACTGTATCAACGGCGACCTGTTGATAACCATGGGTGCCGGAGATGTGCATAAAATCGGAGAAAACCTGTTGGGAATTTAGTTATCCACATTATCCACATTCCTTAGCCCACCCCGGCGCACTTTGGACTGTGGATATTTTATTGTTTTATGTGGATAAAAGAATCCTGTTTTCGCCTTGGGTTTTCTGCAATTTCTGTATTTTATCCACACTATCCACAGTTTCCACAGCTGTCCGCAAAGCCAGTGTTTACAAGGCTTTCCGGCAGAAAAGCTATTTCTTTTTTTCAGAAGGTGTGCTATACTTGTCCTTGCTTTCCGAATATGGCAGATACCCGGAAAAGCATAGAATTTTGGCAGGTGTAATTATGGGGCAGTTTACGATTTACAAGGATGATTATCAGGATTTTACCGTCATATCCAACCGTTTTATCGATATGTATATGAGGGACGCCAACGACGCGCAGATCAAGGTCTATCTGTACCTGATCCGTATGCTGGGCGCCAATCTGGCTACCAGTGTGTCCGAAATTGCGGACAAGTTCAACCATACGGAGAAGGATGTAATGCGTGCTTTGAAATATTGGGAGAAGGCACAGCTTCTTTCGCTGGAGTATGACGAGGACAAGTCCCTGACGGGAATCCGTCTGAGATCCTTCCCCGCCGTGCAGTCCGACGCTTCAGATCACGCAGTCGCGCAGTCTGCCTCCCCCGCAAATACCGAAGCCGCTGACCACAGTCCCGCAAAGAGCCGGAGCACTGCCGCTTCGGTCGTTCCGCTGGTGCCGAGGCAGCCGGAGGAGCTTTTTGCCAAGCCTTCCTACTCCGCGGACGATCTGCGTGATTTCAAGGAACAGGACAGCACCTCACAGCTTTTGTTTGTAGCCCAGTCCTACATTGGGCGGCCGCTGACCGTCTCCGACATGAAGTCCATCCTTTACTTTTCGGACTGCCTGCATTTTTCTGACGACCTGATCGATTATCTGATCCAGTACTGTGTGGATCGGGGCAAGCGGGATTTCAAATACATAGAGGCCGTGGCGCTCAACTGGGCGCAGTCCGGCGTCACAACGCCCAAGCAGGCGGAACGCTTTGCGGCAAAATACGACAAATCCGTATATACTATTATGAAGGAGCTGGGAAAGAACAGCAATCCCACCTCCAAGGAGCTTGAATATATCAACCGCTGGCTGAAAGAGTACGGCTTCTCCATGGATATTATTTCCGAGGCATGCGGCCGCACCGTCATGGCTACGGACAGCCACCGCTTCGAGTACGCGGAGGGCATTCTGAGCAGCTGGAAGAAAGAGAATGTTCACCGCAAGTCCGATATCCAGCGCATTGACGACGTGTACCAGAAACGGCGTCAGAGCAAGCAGACTCCGGCCGCACCCGCTGCAAACCGTTTCAACCAGTTCAGCAGCTCCGGTTTTGATTACGCCGGGCTGGAAGCGCAGTTACTCAGCAAATAAAGGAGAGACCCTTGAACCTCAGTAATACACAATACGATTCCATACAGCGAGAATATGACGCCATCCGGACCCGCAACCGGCATCTGTCGGAGCGCCGCAGGGATGAAGTCTACCGCACCGTTCCCGGCTACGAGGACGCTGCCGGTGCGGTTGCCTCCCTCTCCGTCCGTTACGGGCGCATGATGTTGGAGGAGCCCTCCGAGGATCTTTCCGCACGCTACCGCGAGGCGCTCTCGGCGCTCTCCGAAAAGAAAGCAAAGCTGCTTACGGACGCGGGATTTCCCGCCGATTACCTGGAACCGATCTACGACTGTCCGGACTGCCGGGATACCGGCTATGCGGACGGTGGGCGCTGCCACTGCTTCCGTCAGCGCATGATCCGGCTCCTGTATGCGCAGAGCAATTTACAGGAGCATCTCGCAAAAGAAAACTTTTCCACCCTCTCCTACCGTTTCTACGAGGGTGAGGACCTGGTCAACTTTAAAAAGGCTGTGGAAACCAGCCGTTCTTTCGTCGAAAATTTTAAGACAGACTATCGGAACCTGATCTTTTACGGCACGGTCGGCACCGGAAAATCCTTTTTGTCCGGCTGCATTGCAAAGGAGCTGTTGGAACAGGGCTGTTCCGTCATTTATTTCTCTGCGATCGGTCTTTTCAATCTGCTCGCACAGTATTCTTTCCAGTCAAATGACAAAGAAATGCTTTACAAGACCTGCGAAGACTTGTACAATTGTGATTTGGTGATTGTGGATGATCTGGGCACGGAGGTTACGAACAGTTTTACCAACTCCCAGTTCTTTTCCTTCATCAACGAGCGCCATCTTCGCAGAAAAGCAACGGTCATCAATACCAATCTGGGCATTGAGGATCTGAAGAACCGCTATTCGGAGCGTATTCTTTCCCGGCTTGCAGGCGACTATATCTTCCGCAAACTGACAGGCCCGGATATCAGGTTATACAAAAATATCTGACACACAGAAAGTGAGGACTTTATTTCATGGGCAATCGAGAAGAAAAGCGTAATCTGGAAACCATCCCCGTCGGCAGTCTGGGCATTATCGCACTGAAGAGCTGTCAGCAGCTCAGCGAAAAAATTGACCAGTATCTGGTAAAATGGAGAACCGAGCGCGAAAATGAGCACAAGGACAGCCTTGCCTTTTCCGGCTATCAGCGTCCCTCCTATCTGCTGGGCGCAAAGGTGCCCCGTTTCGGTTCCGGCGAAGCGAAGGGTGTAATTCTGGAATCCGTGCGCGGTTCCGATCTTTACCTTTTGGTGGATGTTGCCAATTACAGCCTGACCTATTCTCTCTGCGGACATGAAAACCATATGTCCCCCGACGATCATTATCAGGATCTGAAGCGCATCATTGCGGCAGTCGGCGGTAAGGCAAGACGCATTACCGTAATCATGCCGTTCCTCTACGAGAGCAGACAGCACAAGAGAACCGCCAGAGAGTCTCTGGACTGTGCGCTTGCCCTGCAGGAGCTGGTTCGCATGGGTGTGGACAACATTATCACCTTTGACGCTCACGATCCCCGTGTGCAGAACGCCATTCCCCTGCACGGCTTTGAGACGGTGCAGCCCGCATATCAGTTTATCAAGGGTCTGCTTCGCAACGTGAAGGATCTGCAGATCGACGCCGACCACATGATGGTCATCAGCCCGGATGAAGGCGGTATGTCCCGCGCCATCTATATTGCCAATGTTCTGGGGCTGGATATGGGTATGTTCTACAAGCGCCGCGACTACACCAAGATTGTAAACGGACGCAACCCCATTGTGGCACACGAATTTCTGGGCACCAGCGTAGAAGGAAAGGACATGATCATCATCGACGACATGATTTCCTCCGGCGAGAGCGTGCTGGAAGTAGCTGCCGCATTGAAGGAGCGCAAGGCGAAGAACATTTTCGTATTTGCCACCTTCGGTCTGTTTACCAGCGGGCTGGACAAGTTTGACAAGGCGTATGAGAACGGCATCATCACCAAGGTATTGACCACCAACCTTGTATACCAGACGCCTGAGCTGCTCTCCCGCGACTGGTACATCAACTGTGATATGAGCAAATATATCGCCTACATCATCGACACCCTGAACCACGATTCCTCCATCAGCGATCTTTTGAATCCCAATGAGCGGATCCAGAACATCGTGGCACGTTACAAAACAGGCGAGCTTTCATAAGCTTTCCATAAAGAAAAAAAAGAATCGTTTTGGGTCACTGACCCGGAGCGATTCTTTTTGCTCAAATTGTAAACTATTTATTTTTAAGGTTGACAATCCATATGTGAAAATGTATACTGTGTCTTGTTCCGGGTTTACAATCAATATTACACCCCATTTTCTTCCCGGAACGGAAAGGAATCCCCATGAGTCAGACTACTTCTTCCAAATGGAGCATCAAAACAATTGCCCTGATCGGTCTTATGACGGCGGTGATCTGTGTTATCAGTCCCTTCAGCATTCCCATCCCCATAAGCCCCGTCCCCATAACCCTCGGCATTTTTGCCATCTATCTTTCGCTGTTTGCCCTAGGCATGACAAAAGGCTTTCTCAGCTGCGTCATCTATCTCTGCCTCGGTCTGGTCGGTTTGCCGGTTTTCGCGGGTTTCACAGGCGGGGTCGGTAAACTGCTGGGGCCCACCGGCGGGTATCTGCTCGGCTATCTGTTTCTGGCGCTGATCGCAGGCTTCTTCATTGAGCGTTTCGGAAACAAATGGTATCTGTCTCTGCTCGGTATGATCCTCGGCACCGCCGTATGCTACGCATTCGGTACAGCATGGCTTGCCATACAGATGCACCTCACCTTCATCAAAGCCCTGTGGGCGGGCGTTATCCCCTACATCCCCGCAGATCTGGTAAAAATGGCACTGGCGCTCCTTGTTGGGATTCCACTTAGAAAGGCATTGCGAAAAGCAGGGCTCGTATAGCCCGGGCTTGCATAGCCCATACTCTCTACCAGGAAATATCGTCGGACAGCATGACCATATGGACATTCTCACAGCCGAAGCCTACGATCTTCAGCCGGTTCTCACCGGAGGACAGCCCTATGGTCATGTCCACCGCCTCCTCTATTGTTGTTTCGGGCGTACATTCCAGCAGTGTGGTCACATTTCCCTCCGCATCAATATGTACCAGCTTGACCTTGCCGGCGGTCAGGCTGAGCGTGAAGCTGATCTGAATGTCACAGCTCTCCTCGGCATCCAGCGCCCATAATGTCTCCCGTCCGTTAAACTCACCCATGGTAAGCTCATACCCGCCGTCTACGGGATTGAACATGGAATCCTGTTTTGCGAACCGATCCGCCTGTCCGGCGATCTTTTCGTCGGAATTATATTCCATCTCCGAAAACACATTTCCGCAGCCCGCTGCAAAAATACATATTGCGAGCAGCAGCATACAACCTATTTCCCTCATTTTTTCCTCCGTCCATTGTCCCCTTTTCCGGCGACTTCATCTTTTTTACTACATTTTTTCATGTCAATCCATCTGTTTTCGACAATTCTTCGGATTGACTTCTGCGTTTATGCTGATATACTGAATAAGTCGTGTGTTCGAAACCTTCCACACATTAAACAAAACTAAAGGAGAATCAAAAATGAAAAACAAAAAAGTTCTGTTCCTGACACAGGCAGCGATGATCGCTGCCCTCTATGTTGTGCTGACATTTCTCGCCAACGCCTTCGGGCTTGCTTCCGGCGTCATTCAGGTACGCCTGTCGGAAATGCTCGCTATCCTCCCCTACTTTACCCCCGCCGCCATTCCCGGCGTCTATCTGGGCTGTGTGCTGGCAAACCTCCTTACCGGAGGCTGTCTTCTAGACATTCTTCTGGGGAGCCTCGCATCCCTGATCGGCGCACTCGGCGCATACCTGCTGCATAAAAACATGTGGCTCATCCCTCTTCCAACCATTCTTGCTAACGCAATCATCGTTCCCTTTGTGCTGATCTTCGGCTACGGTGTCCCCGATATGTGGTGGTACCTTGTCCTGACAGTGGGTGCCGGGGAAGTGATTTCCTGCGGTATTCTGGGCATGGTGCTTCTCTTTGCCTTGAAAAAACATGCTGCGCGCATCTTTGGCACGTCCCGCTGACCCGCTCTATTCACTGACCGGCAGATAAGTGATAAACACATTGCCGTTTTCTTCAAACCATTTGGTTGCGTCATGGATTCCCATTTTGTAGACACAGTCTTTATCCGTCGTCTTTCCGGGATCCATGAGCACCACATTGTATTGATTGAAACCGATCACAAGCACCGCGCTGCCGTCCTTTAAGGATGCCAGCACGGGGATGTCACGGTTCACAAAATACAAAACCGAGTCCAGCGAACATCCTTCCAGATCAAGGATCTGCGCGCCATCCAGACTTTCCGTCAGAAATTCCATCACCGTTTCTCCCGCCGAAAGCAGATACTCCGCATTGCGCACGACACCCTCATACTGCAAAAGCGTATCGAGACACACGGCAAGTGAAGATTTACTTTCGCCTGCGGAGGTTCCTCCGATCGCCATGATCTGATTCTTCACGGAGCGGTTTCCCCTGATCCAGACATAGGCACCCTCATCATCCGTGACAACCCCCGAGGCTGCCTCCGCCAGAAGAACCGCCTTTGCAGGGCTGTGGTAAATTCCCTCCACCCCGTTCTCTCCATAGACATAATATCTGGGCAGGGAAGAATCCTGCATCAGATCCAGCCTTCGGCCGCCCTCGTAAAGCACCTCTTTCGGTGTCAGGATCTGTAAGGTCTTGGCATCAATGCTTTTCTTCACCGCTATCTGAATGAATTTTCCGTAGTTCTCCGTCGTTACCGCACTGATCGTGTTTTTTCCCGCAGTTGTCTCCGTACTGTTCATAATGTAATCCGGCGTTGTCACGGCATAGCCGCCCTGTTCTCGCCTGATAAGCCTCGTCAGCACAATCTGGTTGTTCTGTATGGTGCAGCCGCTTACATAAATGCCCTCCTGCTCATACGTTTTCAGCGTATTTCCCTTGCTGTCACAGATCCGCACCGTATACATTGGGAAGGTAACCCTGCCCGCCCGGTCAGTCTCCACATCCGCCTGCTTTGCCAGACCATACACCAGATCTTCTCCCATAAAGCCCATCGGCAGAATATATTCGTCGCTGCCCGCCGCAATGGAAACCGGCGCGCGATCACCCAGATCCGTCAACGTGAGCTGCCCGGAGCTGTATAGCTCCCCGCCTCTCTGCCATACTGCCATCCGCATGCTTGCCGACACCTGAATACTCTCGTCCTGCACCGCCTCAATGATTACACTGCAGATCCGGTCAATCAGGTTGATCTCATACACGGTATTATCCAAAGAAAGATACAGAAATCCCTCCCGGTTCAGGTAAAGAAGCTGTTCCACTTCCTTCTTGAGAATCTGGTAGGTCTTGTCGTAGGGAATATACACCACCTCTTCCACCGTGTTCATCGCACTGTCAAAATGGTACACCTGTATGCCCACTTCCCCCTCATGCGTTCCCCGGTTCATGTACCCGAACACTGCAAAGTCAACATTTCCGCCCTCATCAATTGCCAGAATGCGGATGTCGTGCTGGTTGTAGAGGGTGCGGGCATCCGCATGCTCCGCATCATAGAAGCCGTACACCACCGCCAGCTTGTTTGTGGTGACATTGTAGCTGTAGAGCCGGTTCTGCACCTCGAAGGCAAAGACATTTCCGTCCTCGCTCTCCACAAACTGCATATCCTCGGTTTCCACACCGATCATAATCTTGTCATTCACATAAATCTCATCCCGCTCATTCAGAATGCTGTTCATGGTTCGTACAAAATCCAGCAGGTACACCCTGTCCGTGGTGTAACGGATGCGGTAATATTCCTCAACGTAAAAATAACGCATGTCATTTTCAGTTCCGGCAGACACCACATAATGGCCGTTTATGGTTGCGGTCTGCGCCGCCAGCTCCGACACGTTAAAAACCGCGTCCCCGATCTGTGACACGGCGAGGTTTCCCCATGAAACCTGATTCAGGCTGCAATGGATATCCACCCGCTGCAGGGTGGAATTATCTCCCGTGGAATCTGTCTCCATATATCGTGCAAGTTCCTTCACAGCCTCCTTGTCAAAGGTCTTTTCGTGAAAATCTCTTACAAAGGCAAGTTTTTCGCCTGTGTAATAATCCTCTGCCCAAATGATTCTTGTATAATAACGTATGTTACTGTTTTTTTCGGTGGACAAAAGCAGAATCAATTCATACTCTGTATTCCGGTCCAGCAGATCCTTTAAGGCAACCGCTCCCACAACCTCGCTCCCCTGCTGTACATAATCCGTGATTTCGCCGTTCTCGATCAGTCTCTCGCCGTTTACACTCCTGACCTCATAGGCAATCTTTGTAAGGCTTTCCCCGTAGGTCTCAATGGCAAATTCAAACCCTCTCCCCGCGTCCAACGCCGTGATGGTATCGCGCATGTACGCCGTGTCCATGGACCGGGCATAGCCGTGCAGCTCATTGTATCTCGTACCGTCTGACTGCATATAGACCACCGGAAAACCTGCCGGCGCCATTTCCGCCGTCATGTCGTTGTTCCCGTGGTTCATGATTTTGCCTGCCGTCAGCAGTACGGCAAAAAAAGTCAGTGCAAACACCGCACCCTTGATCACTGCCTTTTTCATTGACATCCTCCGTTTTCTTCCTGCAAGAGCCTCTGAAGTGTCGGATTAATATGCAAAAACTCCGTGAGATCTGTCACGTTCCCGTCTCTCTTTCTCATCCCATCGCTTTTCACGGCGCGGATCAGCAGATTTTTCGGCGTATGCTCCATATCGATAAATTCCAGAATCTGCGTATCGTATCCCATGGACTCCAAAAGATTTGCCCGCACGGCATCCGTAACCAGCGCAGATAGCCTCTCTTTTATTAAACCGTATTTTAATATCTGCTTCAATTCTGTGCACCTTATCTGCCGGTTCACTTCATGCTGACAGCACGGCACTGCCATGATGACCTTCGCTCCCCACCTGACCGCCTTCTCCAGCGCATAATCTGTTGCCGTATCGCAGGCGTGGAGGCTTACCACCATATCCACCGCATCCGCTCCCTCGTAAGTGCTGATGTCCCCTCGCTCAAAGTGCAGACCGTCATAACCGTACTCCCGCGCAAGCCGGTTGCAGAGTTCGATCACATCCTCCTTCAGATCCAGTCCGGTCACACTCACATCATAACCCTTTAACTCATGCAGATAATAATACATGGCAAAGGTGAGGTAGGACTTTCCGCAGCCGAAATCGATGATTCTGACTGTCTTGTCATTGGGCAGCTTTTGCAGCACATCCTCAACGAACTCCAGATAGCGGTTAATCTGTTTGAATTTGTCATATCTTGATTTAACTATTTTGCCATCCTCTGTCTGGACGCCCAGTCCGATCAGGAAATCGACCGGCCGTCCTTCCTCCAGAATATACTTCTTCTGTCTGTTGTGTTGCAGTTCGCGTTTTTCCTTTTCTCCCGCAACCTGTTTTCTTTTGATGGTAATCTTTCCCCGTTTGCTCACCAGCACTGTCGTCTGCTCTGTCACAGAGGCAACCTCTGCCTGACGGAAGTTCCCGGATAAATAAAATACCACTCGTTCTTTTATTTCATCCGCGGTACAGTTGGCATGAAACACTTTTGTTCCGCGATACAGCGTTTCCTGAAACAGCAATTCTTCCTTTATCAGTACGGGACGGATTTTCACCTTGCTCCCGCTCTCCCGATCGATGGGATTGCTCAGTATGATCTGCTCAAGCCCATCATTGATCGTCTCATCCAGCATTCTTTTCAATTCCGTCATATCACCCAAAAGCTCCTTTGTATCACACCTGTATCAAAACTTAAGATATCCCCGTCTCTTCCCATGTCTGCGCCTGTAAATCTCATAATACAGCAGAAGAAGAACCATATCCTTTATCCATTCCCACTTTTCGGATGGGGTTTTCTCCCCCTCCTCCGCCTCTTCTTCCTCTCTTTTTAGGATTGCCACAATCGAATCTCCCAACCGGTAAAGCTGCCATTTGTCCGGATATTCGTCATAAAGGAGGCTTCCCTCGTAGTCCATCCGATCCAATATCTGTGAGATTCTTTTCTGGAGTGCCTTCGCCTGCGCAGGATAAAGCTGCTGCAAATACTCCAGATCGCGGAGAACACTGGTCTCCTCACGCATGAAATAAGGTTCCGGGTATGTCATATAAAAGGGCAGAATCCTGTGTTGATCGTCCATACTTCTTCCATCCAGCCTTTTTCTTTAACATATGCATCCCAAATGAAAAATGCCCCAAACCGTCCGGTTCGGGGCCTCCTCTTATCTCAGTACGGTAATTCTTGCAATCGCTCTCAGAAGTGCGGTCTCCGCACGCGCCATATCAGTCTCCGGCGTATGGCTCTTGATCCGTTCCTCTGCACGCTCGCGTGCCGCCTCTGCCCTGGCAAGATCAATCTCTTCCGGCCATTCCACGATCTCCGCGAGAATCGTGACCGACTCCGGCAGAATCTCCGCAAAACCCGCATGCAGCGCTGCCGTTCTGGTTCCGTCCGTCTCCGTGATGATCAGTATTCCGGGCTTTAGAATCACGGTCATGGGAATATGACCGGGGAGAACTCCGATCTCTCCCTCCGTCGTATTAAATTCTACCATTTCTGCATCATTCTCATAGAATATCCTGTCAGGAGTGATGATCCGCAGTTTGAACTGTTCCATAATGACACCGTCCTTACTTCACTTTTGCCAGTACATCGTCAATGCTGCCCGCATTCAGGAAATAGCTTTCCGGAATGTCGTCATGCTTTCCGTCCAGAATCTCCTTGAAGCCTCTGATCGTCTCGGCTACCGGAACATACTTGCCTTCCAGTCCGGTAAACTGTCCTGCTACGAAGAACGGTTGGGACAGGAATCTCTGTACCTTTCTCGCACGGGAAACCACCAGCTTGTCCTCCTCGGAAAGCTCATCCATACCCAGAATTGCAATAATATCCTGCAGTTCCTTATAATGCTGCAAAATCTCCTGCACACCGCGGGCAACCGCATAATGCTCCTCGCCCACGATTCTCGGATCCAGAATACGGGAGGTTGACTCCAGAGGATCCACCGCCGGATAGATACCCAGCTCTACAATGGAACGGGAAAGCACCGTCGTTGCATCCAGATGGGCAAACGTGGTTGCGGGTGCCGGGTCCGTCAGGTCATCCGCAGGCACATAAACTGCCTGTACGGAGGTGATGGAACCGTCCTTGGTGGATGTGATACGCTCCTGAAGAGCGCCCATCTCCGTCTGTAATGTAGGTTGATAACCCACCGCGGAAGGCATACGACCCAGAAGTGCGGATACCTCGCTTCCTGCCTGAGTGAAACGAAAGATATTGTCGATAAACAACAGCACGTCCTTTCCACCCTTATCTCTGAAATACTCCGCCATGGTCAGACCCGTAAGTCCCACTCTCATACGGGCTCCGGGGGGCTCGTTCATCTGACCGAACACCATGGTCGTCTTATCAATAACGCCTGACTCCGTCATTTCATGATACAGATCGTTACCCTCACGGGTACGCTCTCCTACGCCTGTAAACACGGAATATCCGCCGTGCTCCGTCGCTATGTTTCGGATCAGTTCCTGGATCAGCACCGTCTTTCCTACACCTGCACCGCCGAAAAGACCGATCTTGCCACCCTTCTGATAGGGGCAGAGCAGGTCGACCACCTTGATACCGGTCTCCAGAAGCTCCGTGTTGGTAGACTGCTCTTCAAAGGAAGGGGCTGGTCTGTGAATCGGCTCATAAGAAACATTCTCCGGAGCCGGTTTGTTGTCAATGGGTTTTCCCAGCACGTTGAACATACGTCCCAGTGTGTTCTCTCCCACCGGTACGGAAATGGGAGCACCCGTTGCCTCAGCCTCCATCCCTCGTATCAGACCGTCCGTCGTACCCATGGCAATACATCTTACCGTATCATCACCCAGATGCTGTGCGACCTCAACCGTCAGGCTGTCCCCAGCCTTAAGCGGAATAACAATCGCCTCGTTGATCTCGGGAAGCTGTCCTTCCGCAAAACGGATATCCAGCACCGCACCGATGATCTGTGTGATTTTTCCTTTATTTTTCTCTGCCATCTTACTCTCCATTCTATCTTTTAAGAATCTCGTCTCTTAAGATATCGCACCTGCACCGGCTATGATCTCTGTCAGCTCCTGCGTAATGGAGCTTTGACGCGCCCGGTTATACATGAGTGTCAAATCCTCAATCATTTCCTCAGCATTGCTGGTGGCGGAATCCATCGCCTGCATTCTGGCTCCGTTCTCGCTTGCCGCCGCCTCCACCAGACCACCGTAGATCAGACTTGTAACATACTTCGGAATCAGGAGGTTCAATGCGCTCTCCTCGTCCATCTCGAAGTTCATGGGCGCCTGCGCATTCTTCCTCTCCTCCTCACGCTCTTTCTCCTCCGGCATCTGCACCGGAAGAAGCTTAAGCAGTGTCGGGATATGACTCACTGTGTTTTTAAACTTGGTATATGCAAGATAGATCTCACGAATCTCACCTTTTGCAAAGGAATCCAGCAGCTTTGCGGACAACGCCATAGCGTCCGCATAGGCCGGCTCCTCCGCAATTTCGGAAGCGTCCGCCGCAATGAAATAGCCCTGTCTTGCCAGCGCATCGCGTCCCTTCTTGCCCACCGCGTAAATCACCGTATCGTCCTTGTCGAAGTTTGCTTTCACAAGCTTGACGATATTGGAGTTGTAGCCTCCCGCCAAACCTCTGTTGGAGGTAATGACGATCACGGCACGTTTCCCGGATTCGCCGCCATCCAGATAGGGGTGTTTCATGCCCATGGTCATTGCAAGGATGGATGTGACCGTATCGTACATACAGGAGAAATAGCCTGCGGACTGCTCCGCATTTTGTCTGGCGCGCTGCAGCTTCACCGTCGACACAAGCTTCATCGCCTTGGTAATCTGCTGCGTGCTCTGTATGCTGCCCTTACGGCGCTTTATATCTCGCATGGATGCCATAACAAATCACCGCCTGTCTACTTAAACTCTTTCTTGAATCCGTCCAGTGCCTTTTTCAGGTTCTCCTCCGTCGCCTCAGAAATCACCTTCTCATCTGCGATTGCCTTGGGAATATCGGGATATTTGGTATCCAGATACTCGAAAAACTCCCTCTCAAATCTGGTGATATCCGCTACGGGAATATCCAGCAGGTACTTGTTCGTCGCCGTGTAGATGATAATGACCTGATACTGCACAGGCATGGGAGCATACTGGGGCTGCTTCAAAATCTCCTTGATGCGCTCGCCCTGTGCCAGCTTCTCCTTGGTGTCCGCATCCAGCTCGGAGCCGAACTGTGCAAAGGCTGCCAGCTCACGGTACTGTGCAAGCTCCACACGGATAGGCGCTGCAATCTTCTTCATTGCCTTGATCTGTGCGGCACCACCCACACGGGATACCGAAAGTCCGGCGTTGACTGCCGGTCTGAAGCCTGCGTTGAACATTTCCGTCTCCAGATAGATCTGTCCGTCGGTGATGGAAATAACATTTGTCGGAATATATGCGGAAACATCCCCCGCCTGCGTCTCTATGATCGGCAATGCCGTCAGGGATCCGCCGCCGTATTCCTCGCTCATTCTCGCTGCACGCTCCAGCAGTCTGGAGTGCAGATAGAATACATCGCCGGGATATGCCTCTCTTCCGGGCGGTCTCTTCAAAAGCAGGGAGAGGGTTCTGTATGCGGCTGCATGCTTGCTCAGATCGTCATATACCACAAGCACATCCTCGCCATTCTCCATCCACTCCTCACCGATCGCACAGCCCGCATACGGCGCGATGTACTGCAAAGGCGCCAGCTCGCTGGCGGTTGCAGCAACAACCGTGGTGTATGCAAATGCACCGTACTCTTCCAGTGTCTTTACAATGGTTGCCACCGTGGAAGCCTTCTGACCGATCGCAACATAGATACACTTTACGTTCTGTCCCTTCTGGTTGATAATGGTATCGATCGCAATCGCGGTCTTTCCCGTCTGTCTGTCGCCGATGATCAGCTCACGCTGACCTCTGCCGATGGGCACCATGGAGTCAATTGCCTTGATACCTGTCTGCAACGGCGTATCCACCGACTTTCTGGTGATAACACCGGAAGCCACTCTCTCGATCTTGCGGTACTTGCTTGTCTGGATGGGGCCTTTTCCGTCAATCGGCTGTCCCAATGCATTGACAACTCTTCCCAGCATGGCATCGCCCACAGGCACTTCCACCACTCTGCCGGTAGTCTTGACCACATCACCCTCGTTGATGTTGCGCTGGCTGCCTAAAAGCACGGCACCTACGTTGTCCTCCTCCAGGTTGAGCACCATGCCGTATACGCCGCCGGGAAATTCCAAAAGTTCACCCTGCATGGCGTTTTCCAGTCCGTGTACGCGGGCAATTCCATCCGCAACCTGAATGACCGTACCAACCTCGGATACTTCCATCTCGGCCGCATACCGCTTGATCTGATCCTTAATTACCGAACTGATTTCTTCTGGTTTCAAATTCATGGATCCGTTCGCACCTTTCTTGTATTTTCTGCATTACTGCAATTTGATCTGATATAACTGTCTGCTCAGATTATCCAGTCTTGTCCGGATACTGTTGTCCACTACCCTGTCCCCAATACGGATGACGATTCCGCCGATCAATGCGGGATCCGTCTGATAATGCATCTCAAAGGACTTGTATGCCGTAGTGTCGAGCAGTCTCTTTTCTACGCTTTTTTGCTGTTCTTCCGTGATGGGCAGCGCCGTGGACACATACGCCACGCCAATCTTCTGCTCTTCCTTGATGCGGGCCGCAAAGTAATCCAGCACCTGCGTGACCTCACCGTAATGCTCCTTTTGAAGCAAAAGCAGCATAAGCCCGGTGATCTCTTTGCTGATGCATCCGTCCCACACGGTTTTCAGCACTTCTTCCTTCTCGCTCTCCGGAATGGCGGGATTCTTCATAAGCTTTGCAAAGTCCGGATTCTTGTCCAGCACCTTCCTGATCGTAAGAACCTCCTGCAAAAGCTCCTTCTCCCTGCCTTCTTCCACGGCAAGTTCAAACAGCGCTTCGCCATATACCTTTTCCGTCAGCTTAGCCATGTACTCTCACCCATTTCTTTCAGCGTCTCATCGATCAGGCTCTCCTGAACAGTCGTGTCGATGGCACCCGCAACTACCTTGCCGGCCATCATGGAAGCGACTGCGATCATTTCCTTCTTCACATCATCGACAGCCTTCTGCTTCTCCAGCTCTGCCTCTGTTCTGGCTCTCTCCAGAATGCGCGCCGCCTCTTCCTTCGCGTTATTCACGATCTGATTTTCACTGATCAGCGCTCTCTTTCGGGCATCCGCCATGATACCGTCAGCTTCCTTCTGGATGTCGCGGAGCTTATCCTCATACTCCTGCTTCATCGCCTTTGCCTGCGCCATATCGTCCGCTGCCTGCGCAAGCTCTCCCTTGATCTTCCCGGTACGCCCGGACAGCATCTTTCTGACCGGATCAAACAGAAAATACGAAAGTGCGGCAAACAAAAACAGCACCGCAATCATGGTAAGGACGGAATCCGCAACCAACTGCCAGTCCAAATTGAACAATCTGGTCATTGTCTCACCGGATGTCAATAAAATTTTCACCCCTCAAGCCTCCTTTCTCTCTTCCCTCAGGCAGCAAAGCCGCCGTTCTGCGCGGAAGCTTTTATTTTACTAAGGGCTGAACAAACATCAGGATCAGACCGGTAACCAGACCGTACAGACCTGTGGTCTCGGCAACAGCCTGTCCCAGAAGCATGGTGGAGGTAATCTCGGACTTAGCGCCCGGGTTGCGTCCCACAGCCGCTGCAGCATGTCCTGCCGCAATACCCTGTCCTACACCGGGTCCGATACCGGCGATCAACGCCAGACCCGCACCAATTGCTGAACAACCTCTGATAAAATTCTCGTTAAATTCCATTTTTTCCTCTCTTTCTGCCGCCATCGCGGCTTCACAGTTATTGTAAAACGATTTGACTACTCCGTATCTCCGATTGCGTTGGCAAGATACGTCATTGTCAGCATACAGAATACATAGGTCTGGATTGCGCCGGAAAAGATGTCCAGATAAACATGCAGGGCAGCCGGCCAGATCAGCGCCAGCTTCCCGAGCAGTCCGTACACAAGCGCCATCATGACAAGTCCAGACAGAATGTTTGCAAACAGACGCAGCGACAAGGAAATCGGCACCGCGATATCACCGATCAGGTTGATCGGCAGCCAGATCGGCAGCCACGGCGGCAAAGGAGAACATTTGTCCACCCAGATATCCTTCAAGGAATGATGCTTGACCGTGTTAAAATGGATCATCACAAACGTTGCAAGTCCAAGCGGCAGCGTCACACCGTAGTCCGCTGTGGGCGGTCGGAGCCCTACCAGTCCGGACAGGTTGCTGATCAGAATGAAAATGAAAACGGTTCCGATGTAGTTCCGGAACTTCACGGCACTCTTTCCCATGGTGCTGTCCACCATGCCGTCCAGTTTCTCCACGATCAGCTCCACCACATTCTGGAAGCCGGTGGGAATCTCTTCGGCGCGCTTCATCGCAATGTTAGCGGCAATTGCAAAGCCTATCAGCAAAAGCATGACGATGAGCAGACAGACATGGGTGGTCGTGATCCACACCTCGTGTCCGAAAAAAGAATATTTGAACAATCCCTTGATCATGAAATCCACATCGTTGCCCGACGACAACAAGATTCCGTATCCCACGCTCTCACCTCCTTACTCTTCCCCGTCATTTGTCTCCTCCTCCGCAAGCGGCTGAGGAACCGGATCCGTCTCATGGAACAACCGGTTGTAAAATTTATGTGTCAGGGGCTGCAGATACGCTCCGATCTTCAGTCCCATAACGCCCAGAAAGGTCGCCAGCACATAGCCGACATCCAGAAAATACACTGCCAGCAGCACGACCGCTATCAGAAGATAGCGCAGGATATAACCACCCGCCATCTGTCTGACCGCATACTTTTCATCTCCCAGAAAAGCCTTGTTCAGGGAGCGCCACATCAAAAGGGCATTGATCCATGCCAGCAGAATACCGACCCAGAGCCCCGCCGCATACCTTCCCTGATCAATGGGAAAAGGCAATGCAGCCAGCCAGCAGATCAGGCCGAACAGAAGCTCTCCTGTCATCAGCTCAAGCAGCGCTCTGAACTCTGTCGCCTTAAGCCTCTTTATCATGCCCGTCACCGTCCTTCTCTCCGTATATGCGCTTCGCTATGATATAGATGTTGCGAAACCCTGCCAGTGCGCCCACAAAAAAGAACACAATCATCAGCCATGAGGTGTGGAACTGCCTGTCCAGCCACAGACCGACGAAAGAGCACAAAAAAATGGGAACCAGCATACTGATGCCGAATTGAGAGATCAGTGCAAGCGACCGGTATACCGTTCTGTCATATTTTCTGCGCCGTGCCAAGCCCTGTCCTTTCCGGGGAAACACCGTACGTGTGCCCTGCATGTAATTTACTGTAAATTATACTAATTTTTCCCGAAACTGTCCAGTTAAACGGTCTCAGTTTAGGCAAATTTAATAAAAAATGTGTCCGCCGATACTGATTCCGGTCAGACCCTTAATGGGTGTCCGGAAATACAGGCAGTTTCCCACATTGGTGATGCCGGACATGGCTTCGTCCGCCGCCTTGTAGCAGTCCGCATTCGCCCTGTCCACGGAAAGTGCAAGCTCCAGACGCCCGCTCCGCACGGGAGAAAACTGGTAGGGCTGATAGATTACGCCTACCACTGTATCGGCATACTTGGAACTGAGCACGCGGTTGATCACAACCGCCCCCACAGCCAGCTTTCCGGCGTAGGGCTCTCCTCCCGCCTCGCAGTAGATCAGGTTTGCCAGCAGCTTTCTGTCCCCATCCGCAAACGAAACCTCGGAGATATCCCTCCATGCAGCCTTCGCCGCCTCCTGAGACAGCCGTTTTTCTTCCTCGATCTTCTTTTTCAGCGCCTCGATGCTGTCGTTCTTTTTCCGGAGTTCCTCCTCATAGGCGCGCATCTCCGCCTCCGCCTTGTCAATCTCGTCCCCATACCTAGAAATCGTGCCGGAGGTCTGGCTGACAAGACCGGCAACCTTGCTCTTTTCCGCCTCTGCGGCCACCCGCAGATCATCCAGATCCGCCTTCTCCTGCTGCAGTCTGGCTTCCTGCTCCTCCACCAGTATTCTTGCCTTCTCGTAGGCGTCCATCATCCTCTTATCGTAATCCGCAATAGCTGCAAAGTAGTCCCCGTATGTCAGGAAATCACTGATACTTCCCACAGAGAAGAAAAGCTCCAGATAGCTGCTCTCGCCCGCCTCGTACATGTATTGGATGTGCTTCACCACACACTCGTACTGCCACTCTTCATCCGCCTTCGCCGCTTCCAGCTCTTCCTGGGTGATGCGGATTTCCTCTTCCTTATCCGCAATCTGCCCTTCCAGTTCCGTCAGCCGGTTGCTGACCTCAGTCAGTTGTTCGTTTAAGTTTTTCAGCTCCTTCTGAAGACCGGACTCCGTGTTCCGCAGATCGTCCAACTGCTCTCCCTGCTCGTCCATCCTGTCCTGAAGTTCTTTTCTGTCTTTCAGCGCCTCATCCAGCTGCTCCTGCGTGGTCTTGGCATAGACAATGGACGGTATGTCACGCAAGAGAAGGACAACCAGCAGCAATATTGCAATTTTTCCGCGCCGCAAGGCCGCTTTTTTCATGTAACCGTTCCTCACCTTTCCATACACGCGCAAATCAGACCTCAAGATCTATCTTTCTTCCCGTCCTGCGGTACTGCACATACTCCACGCCCGCAGCGTCAAGCATCCTCTTGGACGCCACGGTGGACGGACTGAGCGCATACTTGTCGCTGTCGTACACGATTTTCTTTATGCCCGCCTGTATGATCGCCTTGGCACACTCGTTGCACGGAAACAGCGACACATACAAGATTGTTCCCTCCAGGGAACCGCCCCTGTAATTCAGGATCGCATTCATCTCCCCGTGCGTAACATAGGGGTATTTTGTTGAAAGCTCGTCCCCCTCGCGCTCCCACGGAAATGCATCGTCGGAGCAGCCGATGGGGAATCCGTTATACCCCATGGAGAGTATTTTATGGCTGCCGCTCACGATGCAGGCGCCCACCTGCGTATGCGGATCCTTGGAACGCATGCCCGAAAGCTGTGCGATCCCCATAAAATATTCATCCCAGCTAATATAATTCTCTCTTTTTCCCATTTTGATACCCCGCCCGGTGTTCCGTAACTTACTTTGTGCCGAAGATTCTGTCTCCCGCATCCCCCAGTCCCGGAACAATATAGCCGTGATCGTTCAGCTTCTCGTCAAGCGCACCGATATACATATCCACGTCCGGATGCATCTGCTTCATTTTCTCCACGCCCTCGGGTGCCGCAATGATACACATGAAATGGATGTTCCTGCAGCCCTTGTCCTTGAGCATCTGGATGGCAGCTACAGAGGAGCCTCCCGTTGCAAGCATGGGATCTACCACAAATACCTCTCTCTCTGCGCAGTCCGCAGGCAGCTTGCAGTAATACTCCACCGGATTCAGCGTCTCGGGATCGCGGTACAGACCGATATGTCCCACCTTTGCAGCGGGGATCAGCTGCAGAACGCCGTCAACCATGCCAAGACCTGCGCGCAGGATGGGAACGATCGCCATCTTCTTTCCCTTGAGCTCCTTTACGTTTGCCTTGCAGATCGGTGTCTCGATCTCCACATCGGAAAGCTTCAGATCTCTGGTCGCTTCGTAGCAGATCAGCATAGCGATCTCGCCGATGGTCTGGCGGAAATCCTTGGTTCCCGTATCCTTTCTTCTAATATACCCGATCTTATGCTGAATCAGGGGATGATCCATCACTACTACCTTTGCCATTTTAATGCCTCCGTCATCTGTTTGTATTTTGAAAAACTATCTGTTGGCAGTATACCACACTACGCGCAAAATCACAAGTTTTGCGCCTATTCGATCAATCCGATCCTGCGCTTATGCTTCTCCTCGTCAGAAAAGGGCGTATTCAGGAAAGTCTCCACGATCTCAAGGGCCAGACTCGGGCCTACAATACCGCCTCCCAGCGCCAGCATGTTGGCATCGTTATGCAGACGCGTCATCTTTGCGGAATAACTATCCTGACAGAGCGCACACCGGATTCCCGGCACCTTGTTCGCCACGATGGAAATGCCGATACCCGTGGTGCACACCACGATTCCTCTGTCGCATTCGCCGGACGCCACTGCCTTCGCCGCTGCCCTGCCAAACACAGGATAATCGCAGGAACTCTTGTCCAGGCAGCCGTAATCCCTGTACGGGATGCTCTTCTCCCTCAGGTATCCTATGATCACCTGCTTTAAATCAAATCCGCCATGGTCACTTCCGATTGCTATCATTTTCTTCTCCTTCCGCCGTTTTCCGGCTCTTTGGTTTACACCTCTATCACATGATGTCCGGCTGCCTTCAACAACCGATTCATGATTGCCTGTCCGATTTCTTCCCCGTCGAAGGCTTCCGCATACATGACCTCCACCTGCTCATCATCAAACTCCCGCAGAATGGTATACAGATTTCTCGCCACCGAAAGCTCGTCCTGCCTGCTGCCCGCAACCTTCACGCAGTCCGCCAGGTACGAGGCCGCCGTTTCCTTCGCGGCGATCACGCCTGTCCTTTTTCCTTCCGAGGAAGCCTCCGCAAGCTGCCTGTTGACATATTCCGTCACCCGCTCCGGTGCTCCCGTCACGATGGTCAGCTCGCCCTTGGGGGCATAATGCCTGTATTTCATGCCCGGCGCTTTCGGGGGTATCTTGCTGTGCTCACTCAATATTGCCGCGTCCGTCTCCACCCTGCCCAGCACCCCGGAGAGCATCTTCTTCGTCACATAGCCCGGTCTCAGGATCTCCGGCGGATCGCAGGTAAGGTCGACGATGGTGGATTCCAGACCGATTCCCACCTCCCCGCCGTCAATCACCATGTCAATGCGGCCGTCCATATCCTCCAGCACATACTTTGCCTGTGTGGGGCTGGGCTTTCCCGATGTGTTGGCGCTGGGTGCCGCCACGTAGCCGCCCGCATAGCTTATGAGTGCTGCCGCCGTCTTATGGGAGGGAAAGCGCACCGCCACCGTGTTAAGACCGCCGGTGGTCTCACGAGGCACCTCCTCAGACTTCGGCAGGATCATGGTCAGGGGACCCGGCCAGAACGCATCCGACAGCTTCTTTGCCTTTTTCAGGATATCCGCATGCTGCGGTGCATCCGAGACAATGCGGTAAATGTCCTCCCATCTGCAGATATGCACAATGAGCGGATTGTCGGAGGGGCGTCCCTTCGCCGCATAGATTTTTTTGGAGGATTCCCGGTTCAGCGCATCTCCGCCGAGCCCGTAGACCGTCTCTGTGGGAAACGCCACCAGACCGCCCGCGCGCAAAATCTCCCCCGCCTCACGCAGACAGCTTTTGTCCTCTTCCTCCATACATGTAATTACTTTCGTTTGCATTTGTCCACACATTCTGCCGTCCGAACGGCGAAATCTCTATTTTTCAGAATTTAAGTACTGCACGATGCCCAGATGGATCTGCCATGCCAGCTTCTCCCGGTATTCCTCCGTGCAAAGTTTCTCCGACTCTTCTGCATTGCTCAAAAAGCCGCACTCCACGATCACAATGGGAACGCGGGTCTTTTTCAGCAAGTAATAGCTGTCGTTTGCCTTGACCTGTCTTTTATTTTCCGGATCCACGCCTTCCACCAGACGCCTCTGGATTTTTTCCGCCAGCGCTTTTCCTTCCTCGCTGCCCGTATAATAAAAGACCTGCGCACCGTGCACATACTCCTCCGGGTAGCTGTTCTGGTGTATGCTCACCGTCACATCCGGGCTGTTCTCTTCGATTATGCCGATGCGCCGTTTCATATCCTGCACCTTCTTGTTGGACGCCCCTGCATCGTAGAGCCCTTCCGAGGTTTCCCTCGTCAGCACCACCCTGATGTCGCTCTCCTCCAAATATTGCTTGACCAACAGTGTGATAGCAAGATTGACATCCTTCTCCAGCGCGCCGTTGATCCCGATCTTTCCGGGATCATCGCCTCCATGTCCCGCATCCAGCACAACACAGCGTTCTCCAGACGTTCCTCCCTGTGCCGAGGTAAGCTTTCCTCTGTCCCATCCCATTACGGCAAGCAGCGAGGCTGCCGCCAGCAGTACCGCCGCTGCGGCAGGAATATACATTCTTTTCTTTATACGGAACATCCGGTTTCTTCCTTATACACCATATACCGTTCACCAAAGTATATGTGAAGGCAGATGCCATTATGCACCTGCCTCCCCTCTACTGCTGCAGGTAAGCCCCGATCATGTCCCACACTGCCGCAGGCTCATAGCCCAGCCGCCATGCAGCCACACCGCCAAGATCGTAGTTCTGCATCACATTCAGTTTCACGCCGATGGACTGCACATCCTCCACCCACATCTGGTAGAAGGTGTCTCCCACCGTAATCTCCGCATAGTTCTGGCTGGTCGTCTCGTCCCATGTCTTTTCCATGCCATAGGTCGCCAGCACCTTGTCCACGCTGGTCATGGGATACGCCTCGCTGGATACCTGCGTTCCCACCGTCTTCCACAATCTTGTATAGAAAGGCAGCGCCGTGATGATCTTCCTGCTGTCCATGTAGCTCGAGGTCTTTTCAATGGAATAGCGGACATAATCGATGGAGGACACGCTTCCCGCCTCCGGGCTGCCCGCCCAATGCTCGTCATATGCCATGATGATCACATAATCCGCCACCGCGCCCTGCTCCTTCAGATTGTATCGTGCGTTGAACTCGTAGGGCACATAATTGTCGATGGAGAACACAAGCCCTGCCTGTCTGCAGCGGATGGACAGCTCCCGCAGGAATTGCACAAAATCCTCCCCCGTCCGGGCATCATTGATCCTCTCAAAGTCGATATTGACGCCATCCATGCCGCACTCGGCAGCCGCCGCCATGATGTTGTCGATGAGCGCCGTCCGGGTGGTGGTTGCAGCGAGAACCGCCGGAACATCCACATCAGTTCCAGCCGTATCCTCATAGTTGAAATCGTCTACCACGCCCCACACTTCAAGTCCTTTTTCGTGAGCCTTCTTCACATAGGAAGCCTCCGCAAAGCTCCGCAGCCCGCCCATCCCGTCGGAGACGCTGAACCATGTGGGCGCGATCACATTCAGACTGCCCGCATTTCCCGCAACCTCATTCAGGGTTCCGTTGCCGGAGGTGGCGTAGATGGCATGCCAGCCCAGACTGATCTTGTGATCCTTTGTCAGGGAGGTGTACTCGGGAACGACATAGTCCGTCACCGGCGTCTGTGTCTCGATTCTCTCGTTTTCCAGAAATTTATTTTCAACGTAGCCGATATAGGCATCCTCCGTCTTGACCTTGCACCATGTTTCCATCTTCTCAAGGATCGTCACGGTCTCCCCTGCCGTAATCTGACGCAGGATGGGGCTTTTCACGCCGCCCAGGATGCGCACGGCGGTATTCTTCGTAATATCCGCAGCCTGTCTCTCTCCCCATTCCGTATAGATCTGCATATGGCAGGGCTCCTCGAACACTTCATAGGAGAAATTTGTGTATTGTTTCACGAAATCCGCCGCAATGTAATAGACGGTCTCTTCGCCCGCGGTGCGCGCAAAAGCAATCCGGTAACCCGCGTCCGCCGTCTCGCCGTTCACCCTGTATTCGCTGCTCTCAAGCTCCGTGCGGATCACTTCCGTCGGCGTGGTATAGAGGAGGAGCTGCTCCTGCCTGTCGATGTAAAATCTTTCATTAAAATAGGTATGCACAGTATCCAGATTAAAATAGCAGACGCCGTCCGACATCACCGCTTTCTGTTCGATCAGGGCATCCTGCAGGATGATGGGAACCTCTTCCTCCTTCACGATATGGAAATACTCGTAAAGATCCGCCTTCTCCTGGGAATAAGAATATTTCTCCACGATTTGCGAGCCGAACGCGACTCCTCCTATAATAATGATCAGCACAATGGCTATCAATACCGGTATGATCTTTTTCATGCACCCGTCCTCCAATCACGCCTTTTATTATAGCAAACTCTTCCGCCTGCGTCATTACCAATTTTGACAAATTCCGCATTACCGCAAATTATGTCCGGTACAGCCTTCCGCAGCCGTCACGGTCGAGAGGCATTCCCATACCGTGTTCCTTCACTGCGGAGGCGGCCGGAACCGACTTGTTTCGGAAGGGCACTGACATGTATCCTACTTCCAGTCGGTCACTTTATCGTATCGAAGCTCTTTCAGGATCCCGGACTCGTCCAGAATATAATCCGCCATATAGACTGTCTCCTCCCGGACGCATTTGTATGCAATATCCTCCGGTGCGGCAGGTCTGCCCTCAAGAAAAAGGCTTACGCCGCTTTTTTCCACCTGTCTGAGCTTCTCTGTCATTTCCTGTTCGCTTTCTTCATACACACGCTTCCCCCCTTTCTTTTCCGGCGCGGAAAACACAGCCGACATTCCATAAGGATCCCGTGATATACTGCCCCTCTGTTATCCACGCTGCTTGTGTCAAAAGAAATGCCCCGGCTGTACTTTGTTGTAACCTCCTGTAAATCGAATTAAAACGAGCAAAAAATTTGGAAATAATTGAATCAGAAACAGACACATAAGCCTGTAAGACATCCGCATACTATTACTGTATCAGCCTATGCGGACAAGAATAATTTCACAAAAAAATTAAAGAAAAAAATAGATAAGTACCGCCATGCCTCCTCCCCGTACCGATTGCCGGAGACATCTCAGGATTTCATTATATGCAATTCTTCGTTCTTTTGCAAGTGAAATATTATAAAAATGGAAATTTTATTAAAAAACGTTAAACTGTTTCATCTCTCTTGACTTAGATGCACGAAAAGTATAATATACTTTTAATCAGATTCACGGGAGTTTCAGTCACCGACCAACAAGAGTGCAGTATCTTAATAGTAAGGATGTGATAGCATGAAAATTGAAAAAGTGAATGAAAACCAAATTCGCTGTACACTGACCCGCGAGGATCTGGCCGACCGCGAATTAAAAATCAGTGAACTTGCATATGGAACGGAGAAGGCAAAGAATCTGTTCCGCGACATGATGCAGCAGGCATCTTTTGAATGTGGTTTTGAGGCGGAGGACATTCCGCTTATGATAGAGGCGATCCCGCTCAACTCAGAGTGTATCGTCCTGATCATTACGAAAGTAGAGGATCCCGAAGAACTGGATACCCGTTTTTCCAAGTTCGCCCCCTCCGTCCACGACGAGGAGGACAGCGATGACGACGGTATCGACGAGCCCATGGACGGAACCGATGAGGTTCTGGATCTGTTCAAGAAGCTCCATGAGGGACGCAAGGCGGCTGAAAAGCTTGCCGCCGGGGAAAACAGAGAAAGCTCCAAGACGCCCTCCGACGAGGAGAACGATGTATCGGGGCTGACCCGGATCTTCCTCTTCCGCTCTCTCTACGCGGTTACCAGCATAGCCGGCATGCTGGGCAAAAATTTTGTCGGCGAGAACTCCTTATACAAGGATGAATCTGATGGCATTTACCTTCTGGTGGTGTCCGGCAAGGGGCTGACCCCCAAGGAATACAACCGGATCTGCAATATCTTATCCGAGTACGGTACGCCGAGAAAGAGTTTTCCGGCAAGCCGCTCCTATCTGGAAGAGCACTTTACCGCCGTTGTGGCAGGAAACGCCCTGCAGGTGCTCTCCGTTCTGTAAAGTCAAAATGCCGACAGGCGCCGCGGGTAAAATCCGTGACGCCTGTTTTTTTACTGTTTTTTACTTTTTTCTCTTTTTACAGCTCTGCTATTGCTTTCATCAGCTCATCGATATCCATTCCGTGAACCATAGCCGCTTCCTCAAGCGTCTCTCCCTGTGCGGACGGACAGCCAAGGCAGTGCATTCCGGCCTCCATCAGAACGGGGGCTACCTGAGGTGCCTTTCTCAAGATTTCTCCTATCGTCATATCCTTCGTAATATTTTCCATTGTTTCCTCTCCTTCTGCCGGTTAAGCAACTCATGTGTCCGGATGCCCGAGGGCTCCTTTTGTATGTCTCAGTATATTACTTTCCCCCTCTGTTGGCAAGTCATTCCTTCTTTATGAAAATTTTTTGTCTTTTTTCTAAAACATGCGTAAAATTGCGGATTTGTACCAAAAAAAGTACACGGGCTCACTTGACGGTTATACACCTTTTCCATATAATGAAACCATAGGATTAGCTGTAATTTAACATACATTATCAACCTAATTCAAATTTTAATAGGAGGCTATTTCAAAATGAGACCTGAATGGAACGATTTTGTAGGCGGCAAGTGGGATTACGAGATCAACGTGCGTGATTTCATCCAGAAGAACTATACTCCGTATGACGGAGATGAGTCTTTCCTGGCTCCGGCTACACAAAACACAAAAGACTTATGGGCACAGGTACTTGACCTGCAGAAGAAGGAGAGAGAAGCCGGCGGTGTTCTGGATATGGATACCAAGGTTGTATCTACCATTACTTCCCACGGCCCCGGATACCTTGACAAGAGCAAGGAGACCATCGTTGGTTTCCAGACCGACAAGCCCTTCAAGCGTTCTCTGCAGCCTTACGGCGGTATCAGAATGGCTGAGAAAGCTTGCTCCGACAACGGCTACGAGGTAGATCCCGAGATCAGCGAGTTCTTCTCCGTACACAGAAAGACCCATAACGCAGGCTGCTTCGATGCTTACAATCAGGAGATGAGAGCTTGCCGTTCTTCCCATATCATTACCGGTCTTCCCGATGCTTACGGCCGCGGACGTATCATTGGCGATTACAGACGTGTTGCTCTGTACGGTATTGACAGACTGCTTGAGGACAAGCAGGCACAGAAGGATTCCACCGGACGTGTTATGACCGATGACGTGATCCGTCTTCGTGAAGAGATTTCCGAGCAGATGGTTGCCCTTAAGCTGATGAAGGAGATGGCTGCATCCTACGGCTTCGATATTTCCAAGCCCGCAGCTAACGTAAGGGAAGCTATCCAGTGGACTTACTTCGGATATCTGTGTGCTGTTAAGGAGCAGAACGGTGCTGCTATGTCCCTTGGACGTACTTCCACCTTCCTTGACTGCTATGCACAGAGAGACTTAAAGAACGGCACCTTCACCGAGGAGCAGATTCAGGAGTTCGTAGATCACTTCATCATGAAGCTGCGTTGCGTGAAGTTCGCTCGTACACCTGAGTACAACCAGATCTTCGCAGGTGACCCTGTATGGGTAACCGAGTCTCTGGGCGGTGTAGGCGTTGACGGACGTCCCATGGTTACCAAGATGAGCTTCCGTTATCTGCACACCCTGACCAACCTGGGTGCTTCACCCGAGCCCAACCTGACAGTTCTGTGGTCCACAAGACTTCCTGAGAACTGGAAGAAATACTGCGCTAAGATGTCCATCCAGACCTCTTCCATCCAGTATGAGAACGATGATCTGATGAGACCTATCCACGGCGACGACTACGGCATCGCATGCTGCGTATCCTCCATGGTTATCGGTAAGGAAATGCAGTTCTTCGGCGCCCGTGCTAACCTGGCTAAGTGTCTGCTGTACGCTTTGAACGGCGGTGTTGACGAAGTTACCAAGAAGCAGGTTGGTCCTAAGTACCGTCCTGTTGCCGGCGATGTCCTTGATTACGATGATGTACTGGATAAGTTCACCGACATGATGGAGTGGCAGGCAGATGTTTATGTAAACACCCTGAACATCATCCACTATATGCATGACAAGTACTGCTATGAGAGAGCAGAGATGGCTCTCCATGACAGAGATGTAAAGCGTTACTTTGCAACCGGTGTTGCAGGTCTTTCCATCGTAGCAGACTCCCTGTCCGCTATCAAGTACGCTAAGGTTGAAGTAATCCGTGATGAGGACGGCGTTATCGTTGACTTCAAGACCACCGGCGACTTCCCTAAGTACGGAAACGATGATGACCGCGTAGACAGCATTGCCCGTGAGGTCGTTCACAAGTTCATGACCGCTGTCCGCAGACATCACACCTACAGAAACGGTATTCCTACCACCTCCATCCTGACCATTACCTCCAACGTTACCTACGGTAAGGCAACAGGTAATACTCCGGACGGACGTAAGAAGGGACAGCCTTTCGCACCCGGTGCTAACCCGATGCACGGACGCGATACCCACGGTGCTATCGCATCCCTGTCTTCCGTATCCAAGATCAACTTCGAGGATGCTCAGGACGGTATCTCCAATACCTTCACCATCATCCCGAACGCACTTGGTAAGGAAGATAAGGTATTCTCCGGTGACATCGAGCTGGATCTGAACAAATAATTTTGCAGTAAATTCTACTTACAAGGAGGGAACACCATGGATGAGGAAAAAATGATTGAGGATCTGGTAAAGATGCTTGACTCAGGCATGGGTCAGGGCGTCGGTCACATCAATGTGGACACCGACACTTCAGGCATCAAGCACGTTCAGACAATGGGCTGCACAGACTGCTCCAGAACGCCTTTGGCATGCAGTGTTCCGACCCTTACCGAGGGCCTTGACGATTACCGATAATAAAAAAGGAGGATTTTATCATGGCAGCAAACACACAGCAGGTTGACAACCTTGTTTCTTTGCTTGATGGTTACGCTACAAAGGGCGGACATCATCTGAATGTAAATGTACTGAACAGAGAGACTCTTCTGGATGCTCAGAAGCATCCTGAGAATTATCCTCAGTTGACGATCCGTGTTTCCGGATACGCTGTAAACTTCATTAAGCTTACACCGGAGCAGCAGGCAGACGTTATCTCCCGTACATTCCACGAGTCTCTGTAACGACGAGGATTCATCGAGAGCTTACAATGTAAAGTCAGAAAGGGGTTCGGAGAGATCCGAACCCCTTTTCATAAAAAGAAGTGAAGTTTCGTGTGAAAGGAACACAGTATGAAAGGAAGAATCCATTCTCTTGAAAGCTTTGGCACCGTGGACGGCCCCGGTGTGCGCTTCGTGGTATTTGTGCAGGGCTGTCCCATGCGCTGTGCTTATTGCCACAACCCCGATACCTGGCCTATGACCGGCGGCACCATGATGGAGCCCGCCGAGATTATCGATCAATACGAGCGGAATATCAGCTTTTACAAGAGCGGCGGCATTACCGTGACCGGCGGCGAGCCCCTGATGCAGATCGATTTTCTGATCGACCTTTTCACCCTTGCAAAAGAGAAAAATATACACACCTGTATCGACAGTTCCGGCATTGCCTTTAATCGGAGCAACGCTCCTCTTCTGGCAAAGTTCGACAAGCTGATGACTCTCACCGACCTTGTCATGCTGGACATCAAACACATTGATCCTGAAAAGCATATGGAGCTTACCGGCCAGCCCAACGTCAACATTCTTGACTTCTGCAAATATCTGGACGAGAAACATGTGGATATGTGGATCCGGCATGTGGTGGTTCCGGGTATCACGGATGATGACAAATATCTGGAACAGCTGGGATATTTTATTGGACAGTTCCACAACCTGAAGGCTTTGGATGTTCTTCCCTACCATACCATGGGTGAGAAGAAATACGAATCCCTGGGCATTCCCTACAAGCTGCACGGTGTTCCGCCCATGGATAAGGATAAAGTCATCGAAAAAAAACAGGTCATTCTGGAAGGCATTAAAAAACGCCGCGCCGAAGGTTTTTAATGCATAAAACTCTTGTATTTAGGCGAATTGTATATTAAAATAGGGCTAATGATAAAAATATATCAATACATTGGTCTATCTTAAAGGAGGATATTATTATGGCATTTCAGGTAAACGATACTTGCGTAAGCTGTGGCGCTTGCGAATCTCAGTGTCCCGTAGGTGCAATCAGCATGGGGGACGGCAAGATGGAAATCGACCCCAACACCTGCATCAACTGCGGTTCCTGCGCAGGCGTATGCCCCGTAGGTGCAATTTCTGAGGAATAAGCGTATTTATACAGAGAGGGCGTGTGAGGATCTTCACACGCCCTTTGACGTTGTCAAAATTATTCTGCCTGCATCACATACACATAGCTTTCCATGGTTCCGGCATACCGGCCCCATTTCACTTCCTTACCGCCGCAGGCGGTGAAAAAAAGTCTATTTTTTCAGGAGATTCCGTTTCTTGCGCAGCAGCTCATCGATGCGCTTAAAATGTTCCTCGTCCCGTTTGCTGCGCCTTTCCTCTCTTTCCTCATCCCGTTCCTCCTGCATTCTGAACTGGTAATCCAACTCCTTCAATATGCTCTCCTTCACGTCCATGCAGAGCTGCTCGTTGTTCTCCAGAAGCGTTTCCCTGAATAACTGCTTTAACAGCCATTGCAACCTCGCTGCCTTTTCCTCCCGGCTTTCTTCCTGCATCAGACGCTGCGCCGGATGCACCAGTTCGCAGCTCTCCTTCGGCAGCACCTGTGCCTGTTCTGCTGATTCCGTCTGTTCCTGTCTCTCTGTGGCTTGTCCCGCCATCTCAGCCTGCCTTTCCCATCCCTGCTGCGCTTTTGTTGTCTGTCCCTTTACCGTCTGCCCTTCTGTGTCTTCCGCCTGCCCTTCCCGTACCGTTTTCTCCTTTGTTGTCTGTCCTTTTACAGCCTGTTCCGGCTGCTCAGCCTTCTCCCCGCTGTCTTCCTTTTCCGTATGTACACCGATCACATCCAGTCTTCCATTTTTCAACACCATTTTAATCGCTTTCAACTGCAGTCCCTGCTCCTTTAATTCCTTGATATTCTGAAATCGTTTGATATCCTCTTCCGTATAATACCGGTGTCCCAGCTCGTTGCGCTTGATGGGAAGCCCAAGCTCGTCCTCCCAATAACGCAATACATGCGTCTCCACCTGTACCTTCCTTGCTGCGTCTGAGATCAAAAATACATTGCTCATCTTTCTTCTTCCTTTCTTTTATACTTTATGTTGAGGTACAAAAAAGCAGATCCCGAAAAAGGAGCCTGTCCTCTTTCAAAATCTGCCTTCGTACTCTGAATAACCTTTTATTTTTCCAAATTTGCAAATTTGGTGTAGTTGGGAAGCCATGCCAGTTCAATCGTGCCGATGGGGCCGTTTCTCTGTTTGGCAATAATGATCTCCGCTACATCCTTCTTATCTGTATCATGATTGTAATAGTCATCGCGGTAAATGAACATTACCACGTCGGCATCCTGCTCTATGGCACCGGATTCACGCAGATCCGACAGCATCGGGCGGTGATCCGGCCGCTGCTCCACCGCACGGGAAAGCTGGGACAACGCCAGAACCGGGACGGAAAGCTCTCTCGCCACCGCTTTCAGCGAACGGGAAATATCCGATATTTCCTGTTGTCTGGAATCCGTTCTTCCGCTGCCCGACATAAGCTGCAGGTAGTCGATGATGATCATGGATAGATTGTGTTCCAGTTTATATTTTCTGCACTTGCTGCGCAGCTCCGCAATGCTGATGCCGGGCGTGTCGTCTATAATCAGGTTGGATTTGCCGATCACACCCGCACTCTCAATCAATTTCTCCCATTCCTGATCGGAGAGCTGACCCGTTCTGATGTGCTGGGAATCCACTTTGGATTCCAGAGAAAACAAACGGTTCACAAGCTGCTCCTTTGACATTTCCAAACTGAAAATGGCAACCGTCTTGTTCTGCCGGAATGCCACATGCTCGGCAATGTTAAGCACAAACGCCGTCTTTCCCATGGAAGGACGGGCTGCGATCAGCACCAGATCCGACGGCTGCATACCTGCCGTCCGGTAGTCCAGATCCACGAAGCCGGTGGGAATACCCGTGACGGCTCCCTTGTTTTTCGCCGCCTTCTCGATCTTGTCCATGGCGTTCATCACGACCTGACGGATCGGAACAAAATCCCCGGTATTGCGCTTTTGCACCACCTCAAAGATCTTTTTCTCCGTTTCCTCCAAAATGATTTCCAGACTTTCCTTTCCGGCGTAACAGGTATTGGCAATCTCCTCATTCAGACGGATCAGCTTGCGCAGCGTAGACCTCTCCGCCACGATACCGGCGTAGTATTTGATATTCGCCGATGTGGGCACCGCTGTGATCAGATCACGGACAAACTCCAGACTGCTGACCTCCGGTGGAACATCTTTCTCCTTCAGCCTGTCCTGTAATGTCACAAGATCCACCGGTTTTCCCTCGTCATTGAGCTCTACCATGGTATCAAACAGAATGCCGTATTGCTTATTGTAAAAGTCCTCGGCGGTGATCAGCTCAGAAGCGACCACGATTGCTTCCCTGTCCATGATCATTGCGCCGATCACGGACTGCTCCGCCTCCACGCTGTGCGGCAATATTCTTTTTAAGACTGTTTCTTCCATTGTGGGCATCGAAAGCTCTCCCTATTGTTTATCAGCACTCGGATACATGTACGTTCAGCTTGGCGAGTACCTTCTGATGCAGCTTTACACTCACCTCATACACGCCGAAGTTCTTGATTGCATCTGCAAGTACGATCTTTTTCTTGTCCAGTTCGATCCCGAACTGCTCCTTGCATGCAGTCGCAATTTCCTTGGAAGAAACGGAGCCAAACGCCTTGCCGCCCTCTCCCGCTTTCATCTTGACCTCAACCGTCTTTTCTGCCAGCACCTTCGCAAGCTCCTGTGCCGCCTCCAACTGCTCCTGCGCTACCTTCGCCGCATTGGCTTTCTGCAGTTTCAGATCGTTCATATTCCTGGAGGTCGCCTCCACGCCGATCTTCTTGGGCAGGATATAATTTCTTGCATAGCCCTCGCTCGCCTCAATGATATCGCCCTTCTTACCCAGCTTTTTCTCGTCCTGTAACAAAATTATCCTCATAAACTCACCCTGCCTTTCCATGGTCTGCATGCCTCGCACCGCAGACACACCCTATCTGTCAAACCGTCCCGTGGGCTAGATTGCCCCCTCCTCCACCATGGTATCTATGGTTGCTTTCAGGCTTCCGATGGCTTCCGCCATACCCACTCCCTCAAGCTGGCAGCCCGCAATGCTCATATGACCGCCGCCGCCCATGCGCTCCATGATGATCTGGACATTCACCTCATCGATGGATCTGGCGGATACATAGATCTTACCTTGATACTCCGTCAGCACGAAGCTTGCCTTGACTCCCTTTATGTTCAGAAGCTCATTCGCCGCCTGCGCGCCCACGACCGTCGGGCTCTGTATATCCTCGCTGGTACATACGGAAATCGCGTAGGACTGCCTGTATATCTCTGCCTGGCTGACTGCGTCCGCCTTCGCCTTGTACTCGTTGGCATCCTCTCTGAACATCTTCCGCACACGGGTCACATCCGCACCGTTACGGCGCAGGAAAGCCGCTGCCTCAAAGGTTCTTACGCCCGTCTTGCTCATAAAGTTGCTGGTATCGATCATGATGCCGGAGTACATGCAGTCCGCTTCCTCCGTGTGGATCTTGATATTGTCGCTTGTATACTGCAAAATCTCGGAAACCATCTCACAGGCGGAGGACGCATACGGTTCCACATAGGAGAGAGTTGCATTCTCAATGGTCTCCGTTCCCTGTCTGTGGTGATCCAGCACAACAATGGATTTGCACACACGCAGCAGCTCGGGACATTCCGTAATGGTGGGACGGTTCACATCCACCACCACAAGCACCGCATTGTTGCCCGCCATCTCTATCGCCTGAGCGCTCCCCACGATCATATCCGCATCATATTCCGGGTTATTCTTAAACAGGTCAACCAGCGGCTGCAGCGTGTTGGAAATATCATTCAGCACAATATGCGCCTTCCTGTCCAGCGTCTGTGCGATCCGGTAAATACCTACCGCCGCGCCGAAGCTGTCCACATCCGCAAGTCTGTGCCCCATGATGAGAACCTTGTCTTTTCCCGCGATGATTTCTTTCAAGGCATGCGCTTTTACACGCGCCTTCACTCTGGTATTCTTCTCTACCTGCTGGCTCTTTCCGCCGTAGTAGGTGGTACTTTCCGGCGTCTTGATCACCGCCTGATCGCCGCCACGCCCCAGTGCAAGGTCGATGGCATTCCGGGAAAACTCATAATTCTGCGCATAGGTGAGACCGTCCAGACCGACACCGATACTGATGGTCACCGCCATCTCGTTTCCGATATTGACCGTCTTGACATCCTCCAGCAGGTCAAACCGGGATTCCTGCAGCTGTGCCACGGATTTCTTGCGCATAATCACAAGATATTTGTCTTTCTCAAGCTTTTTCACGATTCCGTCCAACGCGGAGATATACTTGTTCACCTTTCGGTCAATCAATGCGATCAAGAGCGATCTTCTGACCTCCTCAACGCTTTCAAGTGCCTCCTCGTAGTTGTCCAGATACAAAAGCCCCACTGCAAGGCTCTGATCGTCCACCTCCTGCAAGGCGATATGCAGCGCCGTCTCATCAAACAAGTATACCGCAATCAGATAGCCATTGTAGCACTCAGCCTCAATCATATCGCTGTTTTCCGCCATTTCCTTCAAAGAAATGCGCTTGAACTTTGCAATATAATCCTTGCCGTCATAGGTCATTTCGTACTGTGTCTCTTCCACGCCGTTGTCGTCGGGCAGACGATCCCTCGTGATGGAAGGGAACAGTGACATGATGGATTTGCTGTAACCCTTCGGCTGCCGGATCACATTTTCAAATGCCTGGTTCGTCCAGATCACCTTGCCGGTGTCGTCCAACAGGGCGTGCGGCAGCTCCAGCTCCCGGAGCAGGCGCTTCTGGATCTGTCCGTACTGTGTAGCAAAGCTGACCAGCTCGTTGATAATGACCGGTTTATTATAGAAATAAAGCGTCAACGTAACAGCGAAATAGAATACCGTGAAAAATCCCAGCAAAAGCCCGGCACGGTAGTCAATGGCAAGCATGCCCGCATTCACCACAAGTAAAAGTCCTCCCAGATAAAGAGAGAACTTCAGGTATGTTCTGATACGTCCTTTCAGTCTGATTCGTCTTTTCATGTAGCCCCCATGTAAATAGTTGTCCATTACATATCAAGTTATAGTATAACATTTTTTCTTTTATCTTTCCACAAGATAATTTGTCGAATAAAAAGAAAAATGCAAAGACCTTGCCTATAAAGCAAAGTCTTTGCAGCTTTTGTCAATCTTTATCAGTCCATTTTGTAAAGGTAAAAGTCGTCCCATGCTCCCCAGCCGCCCGGACCGCTCTCCACATGCACACCGACCGTGACCTTATCGCCTTCCTTTACCGTGATGTCCGAAATATGGGGGTCATCCCACTTGAGCCAGCCGTTCACCGCACTGTCCGCAGTATACGTCTTATCTCCCACCGTAACGTAGAGCCGGAACACGGCGCTGCTGCCGGCGTCTCCGCCCTGCAGGAACGCGCCCAGTTCATAGGTTCCTGCCGCCAGATCCGTAATCTCCTGTTCCACCGTGTAGGAGAAAGCATCCTGACTCCAGAATTTGAGGCTGTACGTGCCGGTTCTCTTGTTGTTGTCATCCTCCCTGTCAACAGCCGTACCGTCAATGTCCCACATGGACATATCCGGCCCCTCAAATCCGGGATTCTTAATGTAGTTGACCCGCAGGATGTCTACCTGACACTGCACCTCAAATGCCGTGCCGTCCACATCCGCCGTACCGTCGATATAATATAACCCGGCTCCCGCCTGCTGCGCTGCCTTTGCCTGCTCCTCATTCCAGCTCACCGGAACCTCCTTCAGGCTTCCGCTTACCAGAACCGCATTTACCGTCTCCGGCAGGATGACTTCCTCGCCGATTCCGATCTCAACCGCCGCATCCTGTACGCCTGTCACGGTGAGGGGTGCCGTCGTCCCGGCAAACACGTATTTATAGACATTCAGGGAATCAAGCGGATATCCCCGGAAATCATACATAGCCTGATTGTCCCACGAAGCACCGCCGTAGTATTTGCCTGCATCATTGGGATCATAGGTTTTTGCAAAGCTGGATGCCCAGCCCGATCCGTAGGTCTCCCATTTTTCACGGTTGGATGCCAGCACCTCAGCCGCATCCGGGGCTGACGGATCGTAGACCTGCACCGGGATCCATGCCGGTTCCCAGTAGAACATGCCAAGGCCTGCATCTCCCACATCACTGACTGCCTGCATGACATCCCTGATGGCGTTGACCTGTCCCTGCTCACTGAATTCATAATTCAGCACCAGATTCTCCGTCTCCAGACTGACGCTGTTGGCAAAGCCGTCACCGTCGTCGTTTGTATACGCATAGGAGGTTTCCATCACCAGAACATCCTTGCCGTACCGCTCCGCGATCAGTGCAAGCTGGCTGGTCAGCTTCTCCGTTGTGCCATGCCAGAAAGAATAGTAGGAGGTTGCAAAAATATCGTAATCCACTCCATAAGTCTTTAAATTCTCCGCATAGTCAATAAAGCTCTTGGAACTGGGGTTGGTAAAGTGAACGGCAATGCGGATATCCTTGTCATTCTTCTTTGCAACCTTGCGAATTGCGGCGCTGCCAAGCTGCATCAGCTCGCACATTCTGTCCCATTCCGTCTCTCCGGCAAGTCCTGACACGGTCTCATTTCCCACCTGTACCATTCCCACGTTCACCCCGGCATCCAGAATCGCCTGCAGGCTGGTCTCCGTAAACTCGGTCATAGCCGCCTTCTTATCCTCATAGGTCAGGTGTGCCCATGCCTTGGGAGCCTTCTGTTTGTTGGGATCCGCCCAGAAGTCGGAATAGTGAAAGTTGATCAGAACCTTCATTCCGGCAGCCGTAGCGAGCCTGCCGATCCTGATGGCAGTTTCCACATCATTGTGACCGCCCCCGTAGCCGTTTCCTTTTGTATCATAGGGATCGTTCCAGACACGGATCCTCACCCAGTTGATGCCCGCCTGTGCCAGAACATGGAAGAACCCTTCCTCATCCACCACATTGCCGTCAAAATCCTTGAATGTTGCACCGCTCTCGATGATGGACAAATAAGAGGAAATGTCCACTCCGCGGATAAAATCGTTATCAATGCCGGTCACCGGCTCCACATACAAATCGGAGTCCCATGCCTGCGCACCGGTAAAGTCCGGGAGTTCGGAAATCTCTATGGTCCCGTACTCCTGCGTTTCCTTTTTTTCTTCCGTTCCATGTGTCTCCTGCGTTTCCCGTCCTCCTGCCAGCGAATCCTCCGTCCCAAGCGTCGGCTCCGTCTTTCCGCAACCGACCATGCCCAATATCATTGCCGCTGCGAGGACTGCTGCAACCACCTTTTTCTTTACTCTGCCCAATACCAACTTCCCATGCCTCCCTTTCTCAAAACCTGCCCCTCTGAACGCGTTTTATCTGTCTTTATTGTAGACTTTTTCGGGTTTTGCGGTCAATTGCCGTATTTCCCAATCTTTTGCGGCATGGATTTCATGTGATTAAGCACAAATAACAGATATGTGCGCAACCGTGTGCGCAGTGTGGTATATGTGGGTTTTATACAAACAAAAAACACCCCTCCGTTTATGTCGGAAGGGTGTTCATTCCTGTTTTGATTTAGTCGCAGGTATAGGGCATCAGTGCGACGTGGCGCGCGCGCTTGATTGCAACGGTAAGTGCTCTCTGATGCTTTGCGCAGTTGCCGGTGATTCTTCTGGGAAGAATCTTACCTCTCTCTGATACATATCTCTTCAGCTTGTTAACGTCCTTGTAATCAATTACGTTGTCCTTGCCGCAAAATACACAAACTTTCTTTCTTCTGCGCATGCCGCCTTTTTTTCTCATAGGCGCATCTGCTCTGTCTGCTTTATTAAATGCCATGTCAGTGCCTCCATTCTAAAAAGATTAGTTAAACGGCAACTCTTCGTCGATGCCGTCCGGGATGTTCATAAAGCCGTCGCCTGCTCCCGAAGGTGCCGGTCTTGAGCTTGTATTGCCTCCCGTGTAACCGCCATTGTCACCAGATGCATTTTTGCTCTCGGCGAACTCGATCTCGTCCACGATAATCCGAACGCTGTAAACCTGCTGCCCATCCTTGTTCGTGTAATTATCGTTCTGAATGCTTCCTCCCATCAGGATCTTGGTTCCTTTATGAAGGTAACGCTCGATGAACTCCGCCTGCTTTCCGAATGCGGTACAGTTAAAGAAATCAGCATCAGGCTGACCCTCTCTCTTGAACCTTCTGTCAACCGCGATGGAAAATCTTGCTACCGCCGTCTGGCTGCTTCCCTGAGAATATCTCACCTCGGGATCTCTGGTCAATCTACCCATAAGAATTACTTTATTCATACCAATTCTCTCTTTCCGGTATACCTGGGGATCCTTCTCGGATACTTTGGATACCCGGTACGCCTTTTACGCTTCCTGTTTTACGATTAAATATCTGATCACGTTGTCCATGATGCGGATACGGCTCTCGATCTCAGCGGGAGCGGTCTTCTCTGCGTCGAACTGGATGAAATAATAGAACGCTTCCTTCATCTTCTGAACTTCGTAAGCCAGCTTTCTCTTACCCCATTCATCAACGTTGGTGATGGTTCCGCCGAATCTCTCAACCAGTGCCTTGCACTTGTCGATTACGGCTGCTCTTTCATCATCTTCGATCTTCGCACTCACAACAACTGTCATTTCATATTTGCTCATGCTTTTACCTCCTTATGGTCTCTGGCCCCTGTCTGTCAGGAGCAAGGATAATATATCACGGAATAGTATATTACCATAAAATTCTCGCATTTTCAAGCCTTTTTGCGTATTTCGCGCAGATTTTTTTCCACCAGTTTCCTTGCGATCATAATCTGATGACCGCACCCCTCGCACTTCAGTCTGAAATCGGCTCCGATACGCAGAACCTCCCACTCCTGACTGCCGCACGGGTGTTGTTTCTTCAATTTTACAATGTCCCCTACCTGAATATCCATCCCTCACCGGTTCCTTTCCGTTCTATATTTACAAAGCTCCCAGCACCTCGCCGATGCTGTCCCTGATCACCAGATCCGCCATGTTATCCCGGGGCGTGGACGCCTTGTTGATCAGCACCAGATATCTTCCCAAGAAATAATCGATCAGCCCCGCCGCCGGATACACCGCAAGGGAGGTTCCTCCGATGATCAGCATGTCGGCCCCTTTGATTGCTTTTACCGCTTCATTCAGGGTATGCTGGTCGAGCCCTTCCTCGTACAGCACCACATCCGGTTTCACGATCCCCCCGCACTTTTCACAGCGCGGAATCCCTTCAGACTCCATGATGTATTTCATATCATAAAAGGCTCCGCAATCCTCGCAGTAATTGCGCAGGACGCTGCCGTGCAGCTCCCAGACCGTCTTGCTCCCCGCCGCATGATGCAGACCGTCGATATTCTGCGTAATGACGGCTTTCAATTTTCCTTCCTGCTCCCACTCCGCCAGTTTTCTGTGCGCCGCATTGGGAACCGCATCCGGGTACAGCATCTTGTTGCGGTAGAACCGGTAGAACTCCTCCGTATGTTTTCTGAAAAAGGTATGGCTCAATATGGTCTCAGGCGGATATGCGTACTGCTGGTGGTAGAGTCCGTCCACACTCCTGAAATCCGGGATCCCGCTCTCCGTAGATACCCCGGCTCCGCCAAAAAACACAATGGAACTGCTTTTTGCCACCATGTCCCTAAGTACATTTACTTTTTCTGTCTCCATGTCCTTCTCCGTTCCGCAGACGGGTCTGCTTTCCCTGCGTCCGCTCTGACAGTAGTATTATACCACAAAAACCATTTGCCGCAAAAGTCGGAATTTGATATAGTAGACAGTGTAGTGTAATCCTTGGGGAAGTGGGGAATTGTTATGAGCAACGATTCGATTATCAAGACCAACAAAAGAACGATTGTCAATATTATCTGTTCAGCTGTCGCATTCCGGCTTGTCGTCTACATCATATCCTTTGTGGGCATGACGCTCTTTTCTTCCGCTTACACCCTCACCTTCAACGATTTTTTAAACAACTGGAACCGTTGGGATGGGCCGCATTATCTGAATATAGCGTTAAACGGTTATGCCGGTGCCACGGAGTTCTGCGATACCTGCAAAGCGGCTCTTTTGGATGCGGGGATTTCGGCAAATGTTCTGGAAAACGGCGTACATCTGTTTCTGACTTTTTATCCGCTTTTTCCGTGGCTGATCCGGCTTCTTCATGTGTTTGTTTCAAGCCCCATCCTCTGTGCCATGATCATCTCCACAGCCTGCTATGCCGCCGGCTGTGTGTATACTTATCTCCTGATCTGTCTTGACTACAGCGAGACGATCGCAAGAAACACCGTGATCCTGCTCTCCCTGTTTCCCTTTTCCTTTTTCTTTGGAAGCGTACACACCGAGAGCCTGTTTTTGTTCCTGACAGCCGCAGCCCTGTATTACATCCGCTCACACAGATGGGGAATGGCTATTTTATTCGGTTCCCTTGCCACAATGACCCGGTCGCAGGGATTGCTGATCGGTCTAGCCGCAGGCGTGGAATGGCTTATGCAATACCGGCCGTGGGATATGATCAAAAACAAAAATTTTCAAAAGATGAGCGCTTTCCTTCTGAGAGGTTTGTCCCTATTTCTTATGCTGAGCGGTTATCTGGTTTATCTTCTCATCAACTATACGGTAGACGGATATGCTTTCAGTTATGTCATTTATCAGAAATCTCACTGGGGTATGAGTGCCCAGGTTCCCTGGAAGGTAGCCACATATCTGTGGAAAAACGCCACCTCTGTGCAAATCGACCCTGCGTCAAGGATGGCGATGTGGATTCCGGAGTTTTTGATCCTGCCGCTCAGTATCATTCTGTTTGTCTACGGCATCAAAAAGCTGCGTGCCTTCCATATGGCGTACGGCATCTCCTATATGCTCCTGACATACTCTTTAAGCTGGCTGATCAGCGGCGGTCGCTATACCGTGTGCTGTATCCCCCTGTTTCTGGCAATGGCACTGGTCGCTGAAAAGCGCAGATGGCTGATGCCCGCCCTTGCCTGTACGGGAGCCATGCTGCAAGCCGTCTATCTTACGGGTTATCTCACCGGAAAAATAATCATGTAATGATCCTCAAAAGTTTCCCACCAGAAAATCCTTTACGACGCCGAAAAATTCGCGCAGCATATTATTGAGCAGAAGCCCGGGATGAGATCCAGCCGCAATTCCGCAGACTGATTGATATCCGACGCCTTCTGCCAACCGCAATGCCCGGAATATATGGAAGTTGTTGGTCACAATGCCGATCCGGTCTGTCTCCTTATCAAAATAGCGGCTGCTGAATCGAATATTCTGACTGGTGTTTCTGGATTGGTCCTCCAGCAGGATGCGTTCGGGCGATATGCCCCTCGCTGTCAGGTAGTCATACATTCCCTGTGCCTCCGTGTCCGGCTCATCCTTGCCCTGTCCCCCGGAGACAATCACCTTGGTATCGGGATTTTCCTGCAAATAGACAAGTGCCTGATCCAGTCTTTTTTGCAGCACATAACTTGGACCGCCGTTCTTAAGCTGCGCCCCCAAAACAATAATATAATCAAGTTCCGGCTCACCCTTTGCTCCGAAGCCGCTCAACACCATTCCTTCAATCGTGGCAAAGAAAAGCAGTCCGATCACAGTGCAGGTTCCCCCTACTCTTTTTAACCACAGGGGGAAGTGGTGCCAGATTCCTCTGCCGAATATCCCCCACAGCAGAAAACAGATCCCCATCACACCCCAGATCAGAAAGAATTTCGTTCCATAACCCGCAAACAGGAGAACTGCCAGACAATAGAGCACGCAGGCAATCCCCAGAATCATCATCCCAATATACATCTCAATCTCCGTTCCGCTTCATTTGATAAATTTCCTATATAGCAAAAAGGCTTCAGAAAACAAATTTCTGAAACCTTTCAGAGGCGACAACCAGATTTGAACTGGTGATCAGGGTGTTGCAGACCCATGCCTTACCACTTGGCTATGTCGCCACGCTCCCCGAGTAGGGCTCGAACCTACAACCCCACGGTTAACAGCCGTGTGCTC
>ENA-ORNF01000189-ORNF01000189.1-human-gut-metagenome-genome-assembly--contig:-NODE-189-length-63206-cov-16.206996_pt1 | contig 63206 bp, 88 predicted proteins | sample MGYA00242110_ERZ509012 | MGnify/ENA primary metagenome ERZ509012 (study PRJEB26280, sample SAMEA2338714) | human gut metagenome | biome: human gut; feature: human-associated habitat; material: faeces... | reverse complement strand
GGGGAGGGGGTGCATTTTTCGCAGACCCCCCTCTATCCTTTTATGATCGTTCACATGGCCTAAGCCTCTTCTTTTTTCTCTCTTACAACTTTTTTGTAGATGTCTAAAGGATCAATCTCGATTAATCGATCAATTGCTCGTTCCTTTTCTTTTTCTACTTCGAATTCAGTCATATCATCAGACACATTGATGAGTCGATCAATACGACCACAACAATCATAACCTTTTTCCATATCAAACAAATACCAAGAAGTGAATTGTTCAAATGGATCAAAAGGATTGTCGATTGTCGTTAATCTACATTCTTTTAACATTTAGTTCACTCCTTTCAAATAGTTTGAAATAGTCGAAGGCGATTTACCCATCTTCTTAGCAATCTCTGCAATGGTATAGTTAGCACTGAGTGATTTGATTCTGCTAATCTGTGAAGATGTTAATGTAGTTCTGACTTTAGGTGTAGCTCTTTCTCTAAGCTTATCGATGTCTGTATTGTTCAGTATCTCAACCAACTTAGCATCAGAGATAGCACCAGCTTGAATAGCTTCCCATTCTCTATCACTAATCTCAATGTTTCGTTTCTTTCTAGAGATAGAACCAACTTCTTCTCTATACTTAGAAACTGCTTGTTGTGAGATCTTCTTAACATCCTTTGTCTTCATGTCTGGATCAGCGTCTCTTTTAGCTTTGATCTCGGCATTAGCTTTTCTTAAAACAGCTCTTTCTTTAATACTGTTAAGCTTTGCATCATTCAGTTTACTCATTAATGAGTCTACTTCTTTTCTATATGTAGACTTAGCAGAGCTAGAGAACTGTAATCTACCAGTATTCATCATGCTAATACGTGCTCGATTAGCCATTGACTTCATAGCATTGGCGTGATCAGCATATATGATTTCCATAGGGTGTTTAGCTTCTGATACTAAACTGTACGCATCATCTGTTTCAGCCATTTTAGTAGACTTCTGTGTTACCTTCTTACTCTTATATTGAAGGGTTCCAGCCTTATTGGTGAACTTAACAGCACCGGTGTCTGGATCCACCTTCTTTATAGGTGTATAATCAGCTCTTTGTTTAGGGTCTTTTGGATTATAAGCTATGGTTTTACCATCAGTGGTCTTAATCTCCCGGAGACCCGTCTTCTTATTAGTGGTGTAATCTGGCCTGTATAATTTCTCTGGGCGTGCCGTCTTATAAATGAGGGCGCCTTCCGGTCTGTTTGGATCGTACCAGGGCTTACCCTTTACATTGACAGACGGGGAGCCTTCTCGTTTATCCACATCATACTCACCACTACTTCTTGATAGGATAGTGGATGCACCACCATAACGAACCTTACCTTTAGAATCGACATGTCTTTGGTATTCTTTCCTAAGCTCAGCTATGTTATTGTCGATTGCACTCTGCTTGTAATCAAGCTTATGCTTCTCGGCATCAATAACTACCATACTGTGTCGAACGGCTCTCGCTAGTTCTTTATCATCAGCTCCGGCTAAAGTCATGTCGGTAATCAAGTTTGAAATCTTACCCATTTCCAGGTCAGTTCTCTTCATGATTGGATACTCAGCACCATTTCGATAATAGCGAGTCTTTCCATCAGTACCGGTTTTAGCTACACCGCCATATTCCACTTTAGGATCAAACCCTTTTAAACCTTCAAGCTCATTCTTAGATCTGATCTTTACCTTACCAGCAGGGTCATGAGTTGGTATACACATAACTGTATCACCATCGAAGTCTGCTCCCGACAATCGTTCAGCAACTCTACTGTTAATACCTACAGCATCAGTAATGTCTTTACCTAATAACTTCTTAGCTACTGGGTGTTTGTTGTTTACAGTAACAATAGGTATTTCAAATGTTCCACCATGTGGATATCGAATAAGTGCTAGCTTAGTTCCATTATCATACTTAGGTGCATAGATCTCAGTATCTTTCATGGATGTGATAGGTATAATAACATGGTACTTCTGACCAGGTAATGCTGCTGCCTTTAAATCAACGGCTGCTGCATCACAACTATCGGCAAATTTACCAAGCATATGTCTTTTGATTGTTGGATTATTAATAGACATGATGTCATCATACTCAGCTTGCTTGTCTATTCTCGCAAGTTTAAGTTGCTGTTTTGCCAATGAGCGAGATTGCTTTCCTAAGAACTGAGATGGTAATGCGTCTTTCCAATCTTCCCAATCACCTTCATCTGATCTTTTATTAATAAGACCAAGCTTTCTTTTACCCTTCGAATCTGTATACCAATACTGACCGCCTTGATCAGCATCTTTGATGAGGGAACCGAATGGGTTGTCTGGATCATCCTTAATATCTTTAAGAACATCTAACTTAGCAACCTTCTTCGATTTGTTGGTATTAAAAATAACATCAACACCATCTGGCATGTCATCCGAATATACTGCCATACCTTTTAAGTATTTCTTACCATCAACCATGATTCTTACCTGAGCATATCTGGATTCGCCTAAAGATAGGTCATCACATCCACGTCTAAGCTCAATGATTCCATCTTTATCGATTCCTCCATCTTCCATATAACGAATCTTAAGACGCTTTGAATCTAGACTTTCTGGATAATGGAATTTCTTTTCATATGTATCGCCACCATCACGTGAAATATATTCATTGATTGTGTGGACTTTATCAAAATCGTAAATATCTTTATATGGTACGTCTGGTTTAGCAAGAACCTTCTGATTGGTCTGTTGACCAGGATTCGTTGGCTGTGGAATACCGCCTGTATATATGTTGTATCCTTCGCCCTGTAATTTATATAAGGCTGTGTCCAACATAGTTCTTGTAACGTTGAGTTCCTTCTCTACATCAGCACCAACATCGATCATACCCTTTTCGTCTACTTGCTTTTTCAAGAAGTCAGCAGTGTTTGCTGCTGCTTTCATTCTTGATTCTGAGTCTGGATTAAGTAAGGATCGAACAGACGATTCATTGATACCCATTCTTCTACCAATCTCAGTGTTATTCAATCCTTCTTTATCTCTGAGTCTCTTAGCTGTTTCAACTTGACGAAGTCTTCTTTCATAGTTACACCAAGACTTTTCATTTCGATAATCATTCAGTGTAACACCTTCGCCAAATTCTTTCTTAATGTTTTCAGCTGTCTCGGTCCAACCGCTCTTTTTCAAAGCTTCCACTCGACTGAGGAAGTCACCAGATCCATGTTGATAAGGATCGTCACCAGATCCCCACGGATATCGTCCACTTCGACGAGGCATTCCATAGTGCATAAGAATATCTTTAGCCACTGGATTTATGGTGACATAATTTGACAATATTTCTTCCGCCACTGGATTCATAAATATCAAACCTCCTCGCTATCAAGTTTTTCAAGTATCTTATTAAGATGTACAATCTTATCCATAATTGGAACAATGTCTTCAGCCGTTGGATTGTGATAAAGAATTTCATCATTCTTATACACTCGTAATTCGATCTTAATGTCGCCTGGTTTTACTTTGTACTCTAAACAAAATAGAGCAGCATACACCTCCAACTGTTCAACATGATCCTCGATCTTTCCAGACTTTCCAGTCTTTAAGTCATGGATTCTTAGCATCCCATTTTTAAATGAAATAGCATCCGCTGTTCCAAAGAAACGATTAGAATAATATAAAACAACCTCAGTGCTCATCTGATAACCAATAGCGTCATTTACATACGCATAAAGAGTTTTCTTAGAACGAGGTTGTTTAATTCCTAAGTCTATTGTTGTCTTTGCCCATTCGTGCAATCTGGTCCCCATGAAAGCTGCTTGTTTATTTAAATATACTTCCACAGCTCGATCATCATCGTATCGTAACCAGCTAGATTGACTAGCACTGAACGGAGCATGCAGCCCTTCAAGATTTGAATGTTTTTCGAAGTTCATTTAATACTTCCTCCTTATTCTCAGGACAAATGAATCTAGAGAAAGACATCTTGTTCATCAGTCCAACATAATATTCTTGATTAGGCTGTCTATGTGCTTTCGCGCTTTTCTTACATTCCAAGGTGGCCCACATATTTTTAAACAGAATTAAAAGATCAGGAATTCCCTGAATATCACCAGAATCCATTTTGGTTACAATGCAACCTGGAAACATTTTTTTTAGATCTTTCTTAAGATCAGCCTGAAATTTACTTTCTTTCATATGTGGGTCTCCTTTCCAAAAATAAAAAGAGAACACACTAAAAAATAAATTTCACATATTCTCTCTATAATAGGGCCTGTAATTTTCGCGAATTTTAAAACAGCCTAAAAATAAAAGAAAGAGCCCTAGCTTAGCTAGAACCCTCTCGATTTTATAAGTATGTAAATTAGTGAATGAAATCGTAAAATGGTATTAAGTCATCAAGATCGCAATCTAATGCAAGGCCGATGTTAATCAAAGACTTAACCGTTGGCATACGCTCTTTTTTCAAATATCTTGATATCGCCGCATTGTCCACGCCAGATTCCCTTGATAACTCTCGCTGACTAATTCCTTGTGACCTCATTAGGTCTCGTAAGTTATCAGCAAAAATGTCAATAAATTCTACTTCACTCATAAATCAACTCCTTTCTTGCGAAAATACTATAGGTGTTGTCGGGGGTCAACACCCCCAATTAGTTCTTTATATATTTATTTTTTTCTTTATAATGGTTAAGGGTGTTGACTCTGAGCAACACAGGTCCTGAAACCCCCGGAATTTCGGGCTTTTTTTCAAGTTCAAACTGTTGTCGGGGGTCAACACCCACCATTTTTGAGGGTATTCGCCATAAGCCTGTTGTCATAAAGCAACAGTTTTTGACTACGTGTTGCTTTCGGTCAACACCGAATCAGCCTATTTTTCCTCATTTTTATACTCATCCGTAGCCATTTCCATGTACTTTTTGAACGTTTTTGCCATATTACACCGCTCAAAACACTTGCAAATACGATCTGCAATCGTAAAAATACAGAAGAAAACCAACACAACAAGCCCTAAAATTTGTAAATAACTCATAATCTATCATCCTTTCACGTTTTCAATAAAATCAATTGTTACTTCTTTACCGTCTAATTCTTTATCAGCTACGAGAATCACATTCTTTTTACCGCCTTTTTTCACAGCATCGAAGAAAGCACCATCGATCTCCACGACTGTATCCTCACTAGCTTTTTCGGAATTAATCATTATAGTATAATCTGGACACTTCTTCGAATACTTCAAAGTGTAATATTCAGGAAGCATCTCATCATACCTATCAAAACCATAATGCTCTATACTCCAAATGACATTATTAATATAAGGACCGGCAGGCTCACAATATCCTCCAGCAATAATCTTTCGAATCTGTTCACGGTAATCCTTTTCAAAAGGTGCGCCAGGATAACAACCATTATTAATAACAGTCAAATATCGCATTATACCAGCTTCTAGAGATGGGTATGATTCAGCGCAACTATTAATACCCCAAAGGTTATTCTCTGAACAATGCTCGCCTAGTGTACTCTCAACGAATGCCTGAGCTACTGCAACCGAAGGAAGTACTCCAAGCTCCTCATAATTTTCAGCAGTAACCTTAGCAATAGTATTAGCCCGCCGCCACTGATCTTTACTCAAAGCCAAGCATTCATAAGGTGTAATCAGTAATAATGAAAATATAAGTCCAAGTGTAATTAATCGTTTCATAGCTTATCTCCTTCCATGTCTCGCATCATACATGATGTTTTCGATTTGTTGGTCAGTTACAGCTTTTTCGAGTTTTGCAATAACCTCCGGTCCATAGTGCAACTCTTTAGCGGCCGTGATTGCCTTCTCTTTATAGCTTTCACCATTATTATGAAGTCTTTTATGCATATTCTAATCCTCCTTATTCTGTTGATTAAACAAAGTAACTTCAACACCATCAGTATCAATATTGGCCTCTGGAATATGAGGCATACCTCTACCGATATATTCAAGCGCGAAAGCAATCCTTTTTAATTGTTTTAAAATGTCAGTTTCATATCTGTCATGTGTAGCCATATGTATTTACCTCCTTATTCCATATTTACAGGTGTTCCGTCGACACCGGCCGAACCGTCCGAATCTGTTGGTGTATAATGATCTCCTGGAAGAGGAAATAACATACGGAACAGCAGATAGTTAATAGCATCCTGCAAATATTCAGTGTTCTTAGTCTTGTTGAATTTAATCAAGCAATTATCAAGAGAGCCGAGTGCATCCACACGACCCTCCCCAAAGTTCTTACGTGCTTCACCGTATTTGTAATACGATACATCCATGGCACGTTTGCAACGATTCACGATATCGTCGATCTTCTTTTCATTGATTGTCTTATCTTCCATATTTTTATTCCTCCTTAACTCTTTCGAATCTGTACTTCTGCTCAACATTAGGATACTTCTCATGATCTACCTCAGATATAAACATTCCCATCGGTCGATGCCAAACATATCCATCCTCGTCTTTATACACAACAACGAACTGTCCAGGCATCTCTGTGTCCTGACTTATCATCAAAATCTGCACAATCTTACCTTTGAAATGTCTGTATTTCTCGCCAACACAAAGAAGTATTTTTCTGTCAGTATCGATAGGCCAACCATCATCACCTTTAAAATATTTCTCACATTCATACAGATCACAGTTCTTCTGGTTTATTGGTAATTTATCATCCCATTTACCAATGCCTCTTTCTTCAACATGTAAATGCTGAGTAAATATACCAGGTCCGTAGTACATGTCTGATTCTATAGAATCTTTGATGTGATCTGCTGTATGTTGTCCATTAGGGTCCACCAAATACCCGCTAATCTTAAAAATCTTTGACATAACTTTAATCCTCCTTATATTTTAGATATTATTCCAGTTAAATATAATATTACGGTCAAACAAACACCGAATCCAATCGTACTGATCATCCAACCAATAAGATAAGTTTCGCTGTCTTTCTCCAAGAGATTCGACATGAATGTTACAATGCCAACTGCACCCACTATAACAATTCCAACACATAATTGTGTAAATGTAATAATCATCAATTTACCTCCTTTTATTCTAGATCGTCTATTTCGTTTGTATACTTACCTGTAATCAATTCAGAATATGGTAAGTTCTCGATCCATTTACAGAACTCTCGCCATTCATCTAACTTATGATTTTTTCGAGATTTGTAGATATTCGCCAGCACTTCATAATTTAGCATGACATTACGAGTCTGGTTATAGCTACTTGGAAGAAGCTGGATCATCTGCCACCAATATTTACTGCCTTTGGTTTCAAGATATTTTTCACGACATTCGTTCAATGTAATAATATCGTCATTAAAATATAAACTATATGGAGCAAACAAATGTTCCGTCGAGAAATCCTCTAGCGTAAACTCCTTCTCCTGAATTTTGTGCATAGTTGAGCAAGAGTTTGCAACAGTACCTACTTTGTAAGTATCGAATTCTTTCCCATTAATGGACTATCTTTTACTATTGTTTTTGTGTGTTTTTATAAATACATGTCTAAAAATCTTTTACCTTTTTCGATATAGCAATTAGATGTATCAACGTCACTATGACTTAATATACCGTCAATATGTTTTGGATCCCTTACTCTATTTGCTAAATATCGCATACCAGATTCGAGTTCTTTAGCTCTAATTTTGTTAATGCCAACTTTTCTTCTTTCTTCATATAAAGGAAGTTTTAGCTCTTTTGCTGCTTGACTAGAAGGCGTATGGAATTGCAATTCAAATATGTTTCCGTTTTTATCTTTAAACGCACTTTGTACAGCTTTATGCATTACTTTTCCTTGTCTATATGATTCGAAATAATTTTTACACCGTATTTCTTTGTATCCTTTACTCTCGAGATCTGTTTTTATAGTATTATAATTTTTGACAAAATCTTTTCTATTGGATATTGACGTATATCTAATAGAATCTTTAATACCATTAGCCGCTTCTTTGTAACTTATATTTTTTCTTTGGCATCGGAAGCTATTTTCCCAGCCATTGATGTGGGTTGCTTAAGTCTATATTTGAGTCCATACATTTTGCATCCGGAATTACTAACAGCTGATATAACATCGTTTGTTATTTTTGGTTCAATTTTAGAAGCCCTATTGAATATTTCATTAGCTAATCCAGCACACTCATAAGCGTCTTTAGAACCAATATTACTTCTAAACTTAATTTCCGAAATATTAACAGATTCCTTAGTAAAATTAGAATATGAATTCGACAACTTATTAATAACAGATTTCTCGGTATCGGTGAACTCATTATGTCTTTTTCTACCAGCATATGTTAAACTTCCGTCTTTATTCTGATAGCGTCTAATACCCCACTTCTGACCTTTTATGCCATGGTGATAAAGTTTATTATTACCCATCTAATAACCTCTCTTTCTATAAAATATAAATCCGCCATAAATTTTTCACACACAATAATATAAACAATAGGACACCGTTTCGGTTTTCATGGGCTTCGTTTCCTAAAACCCAGCTACGTATCAATAGTAGCCCTACTCCCCCGCCCAGAAGGCATAGGGGGATAGTCTCTACAGGTTCATTTCAAAAATATAAAAGAAGGAGCCTAAGCCCCTTCCATTTTAAATCTAGGATCAATGATTCCATCTTTTGCTTCTACTACATAATGATATAATTCGTTATAGCGAATATCTTTAATTGACTCACGGCTTACAATAATGCCCCCATGTTTTGCCAATTCATTTTCGAAATAACAACTCATATTTTTTGTAACATAAGCATAATATTTACTCATAATTATCACTCCTTTCTTCATTAAAGGAGGTGTAACAATCGCGAAATATATTTTTGAAATGTTTCCCACGGGATTCCAATGGGCGGTTCCCCGTTAGCCACGCTAAAATGTATCATTCGCGTGACCCCTGCTGATAAACAGGAAAAGTGTTTCATTGGCAGAAAGAACTACCAATACAAAGGCGCTGTAATTCTCACATACACTGGCATCATTCTCATAAATTTTCTATGATCAGTTCCAGCTTTTGCTAAACGCCGCATGAGTGAATAGTCGTTTGGACCAATAACAAACCCACCTTTTGGACATGTATGAATGTCATCCCTACAATTATAACGACAGCAATCTTCACTATCACTCTTATCCCATGAATTCATAGGATTTCGCATACCTTCAATGATAAACTTCATTTGCTCTGGACTCGCCAGTACTACATTTTCTAATTTAATCATTTTTCTTTGCCTCCTTTTTACTTGTATGTTTTTCACAAATTTTTATAGCCCAATTTAAGGACTCTTCAACCTGTTCGAGTTTTTCATCTATAGTCGAAACTGGCCATTTTTTCAATTCTTTTAAAATTTTAATTCGTTCGCGATGTGTCATTTCTTAACCTCCTTATTTTCTAGCCAAACTTTGATACGTTTACCGTCTGGTTCAAATTTTCTTATGCTACTTTCCAACAAATCTTCAGATAGCATCGACATATCGAAATGATTAGTATCAATCCCGATAGCTTCAAAAACACCGTTCATAATTGTTACAATACAACAACTAGAAGTCATAAGTATATCTCTTACTTTCATGATTTTGTCACCTCCTTATCTTCTTTTTCAATTGGCATAACAAACGGTTCAAATGGCGAAAACAATTTCTCATAGCATCGTGAGCAAATATCAACATATATCCATGTACGTTTGAGATGAAAAAAACCTTGTTTATATGTTCGTTGTTTAACTTTAAAACTTTTACTACCTGGATTTTTTTTACAAAAATCGCATACTGTTTTAGTCATTATGAACGCCCTCCTTATAATCTTCTACAGCCTTTTTCAAACATTCTGCTACTGAACCTGAGAGCAATAACTCACGTTCAAAAAATCTTCGATTATTTTTATTATCGGTCCATGCACCAACTAAATATTTTTTATTCATGACTCTTCTCCTTTACGATTTTTACCTTATGACCGAGAGCCACCTCAATTTCCTTCATAGTCATTTTAATAGGCATGTTTCGATTTTTGAATTCGATATCTACCATCATATTAGTCAATCGCTCCTGTGCAAAATATACGATTAGAGTATCAATAGCCTTATCAAATTCTTCCTCAGAAACAACGTCACCTCGTTCTTTTACTATGTTACAGATTTCTGAGAGTTCTAACTTTGGTCTACGTGGAATCGAAAATACCTTGAAGTGATCCGGAACAGAAACATCAAGATCTTCGCACCCGCATTCTTTTAGTTTAATTTCTAGTATTTTACTCATCTTCTTTTACCTCTCTTTCCATTGCCTATCTTTCTATGTCTTAAGATGTACTCACCATATTTATCCGGTTCTATGGATGTTTCTTTTTCACTCTTCCAACCGATCCATCCTTTACGACCGCTTTGTTTATTTAGTTCTTTAGTATACATTGTAGAAATATCATTGCTCATCTTTCTTGATCTCCTTTTGTTCCTCTACAATTAAATCTTTTCGATCTGAAAAACTCAATGCATTCCACTCATCTCGAAGATCTAAAAAATCATTAACACTTAAATTGTGTTTATTGAGAGTATCTTTAAACGTTTCTTTACTCATTATCGCTTTCTCCTTTCTTATTAACTTCTTTAACTAAATCGATTAGTAGTTCCTGAGTCTTTAAAGGCAAACTACTATGATTTATTTCATAGCACACCTCTTTAATCTGCTGTTTTGTCAGTAGTTTCATCTTTGTCACCTCCATCGTTACTATTAACGATAGATCTAAGCATGCATGAAGTTATCTCATTTATCGCATCTTGATCTCGATTAACTGCTTTTACATAATCAAATAAAAGCTTGATCTTCATAGAATGTTTCTTAAACTGTCTTCTAGTGTAAATGCATAATCCCATGAGAATAACCCACAGAATAATCATGAAATCAATAACCAATTCAATCATTTTTCATCATCCTTTCCAAAACATAATTTATCGATAGTGTCAACTAATCGTTCGTACAAAACATCACCGATACCTTCAGTGGCCTTAATAGCTATTTTTAAAAGCTCAAAATCAATCGCATCTCCTTTCTGCATTTGACAAGCTTCATAACCATCATTAAAGCCACTTTTGTAAATGCTCTCTATGTAGATAGTCATCTCTCGTTTAGAAAGCCGGTTGATGTTTTTTAAGTCTTTATGCGAAATCTTCATTTTAACAACCCCATTTCGATTGCAGCTCTTTAAGTACTTCGAGTATACTCAGAGCCACAATATCAATAGTAGATGTGGCTAAAGTTTCAATAGAATACACTAAAGTCTTTTTATATATGCCATAACTTACAGTTAGCTCAATTGTCTGTTGTTCATGATGAAACTTCATTGCAACATTACATCCGTCCGGAACAGAGTTGTAAAGTTTCATTAATGTCATAGTTAAATTGGTAACATAAGAAATATCATTCATGTTCCTCGTCTCCTTTCTTTTTCATCGTAGTTAATTTGTTGATAATGTCGATAGCCTCTTGATCTTGGAAAGCATTGATCACTTTGACATCCTGTCCTTGTAATTTTTCACCAACAATTACAACTGGCACGTCATTTCCAAAATCAAAACTTACCAATAAGCATCCGCTTTTGTCTTTCATCGTTTAATCCTCCTTGCTATTTTTTATAAAATATGTCTTCTTTTTTGATTGGTATTTTTCGTAGATAGGTCTAATCTTTTCTGCAAGTTCCGTATAAGCGTATATAACTTTTAACTGATCTATAGGCCCCATCACTTCGATAGGTATAGAATTTACAAGTTCGGCTGACTCTTTTAAATATTCGTCCATTTGCCATTTCTCCTTTCATTAAAAGAAAAATAAAGAGCCCTAACCATTTCTAGCTAAGACTCTTTATCTTAAAAAGTTGCTGTTCCAATAAAACGTCTATTAACTATTTTTGCTGTTAGTCTTGGTACTTTCCCATAAACTCTAATTATGTTTTTTCTATCCGCCAACATCAATTCATAGTTATTATAGATCCTTTTTTGTTTCATATTAACCATCTCCTTTCATTAAAGGAAGTGTTTGTTGCGCGAATCACTGTCCGTTCACCCATCTAGTTTCATTGAATTTCTTTTTCTGTTTCAATGCTCGACTAATGGCCAGATCAATGCCACTACGAGATTTAAGATGGTAGTAATATAAATCAGTGAAAGGTGTATTTAGCCTATCGATTCGCCCTGCTGCCTGAGTCATAACTTTGTAGCTGTAATTCTGTGAGAAGAATATAATGGTGTCTGTTTTTATACAGTTCCATCCTTCACAGCCAGCATTATATTGTACCAAATATATCCATCGATCTGATGTGGGTACTGGCTGATGCATGTGACCATTCCACTCTGCTACTTCGTAGCCTGTATATTCATTAGGCTCAACACCATCATCGCTCCAGAATAAATGACGAAGCATCTCCAGTTCGTAATCAAAGTTGTAGAATATAATCGCTTTAGGTGTCTTCTCCAGAATTTCCATCAAAGCCACAATCCTAGCGTCGTCAGTATTTACAATCCTTCGAAGAACATAGCAAAGACCAGAAGCTTGCTGAATTGGCTCATCCTTATATGGATCCCATCGATTTCTCATAACTTCTTTGTACTTATGAATATCATAAGGAACAAATACGTCTTCATGATGAGGTGTCGTGTTACGATGGAAATCCATATCAATCAAGATCTTATTTCTTAATCGAATCAAACGGCCAGTGTTGATATACTTCTCAATTTTCGGAAATTTAGTAAAACGAGAATATACAACATGCTCGTGAATGAATTCTGTTTTGTTTTTATAGAATCCATTTGCCACAAACACTGGGATATACTGCTCCCAAGTATCTCCTGGAGTTGCTGATAGAATGATCCAATTATTATGTTTGGATATCTTTAGAAAGCTCTTAACCCAAACACCAGAACCAGTCACTCGATCCTCGTCAAATATAAAGAATGCACCCGTGATATCTTTATACTTCTTAATGTTGTTCCAAGAATTAATTACAACTTTGTTATTGTACTGACTGACTTTTGGATTTGTTGAAATGTGGTAATTCGCAAGCTCGCCCTCCCATTCGAGAGAATCTCGTTTCATCGCTGTTGTGATGATATACAGGTCCTGTGGCTTTTTCATGGGCTTATAGCTAGGGATCATTGATCCGCCATTTTCTTTGAAGTAGTAATATAAACCTGTTCTCGATTTACCGGAACCAACACCACCATTTAGAATGCAGCCAGTTTTCATTTTATTGACTGCATCTATCTGGTAGTCTCTCAAAAACGATCTACTCATTGGCTTTTACCACCGTCTTGCTGCCATCACACCAAAATACAATAGTAGCTGGGTCGTTAAAAATAACTTTTTTTGGTATGATTTCAACTTTACCAACAGGGTGTTTATCAATGTAATTGGCAATTGTTCGCGTGCCATAATTAACTCTACGTGGCTTTGGTTCACTAGCATTAATGTTCAAGAAAATAGAACTTATCTTTCTGTGATCCCAATCAACCGCTTCAACATTTATCCCTAATATTGAAGTGAGATTTTGTTTAAAATTCTTCCTCATAACTGCTGCTACAGCTCCGCCGATAACCCAGTGATATTGTGCACAATCAAAATCGCACCTAATGAACTTTTCATGATCAATCAGTTCCTTCATTCTTTCGATAACTTTATCGTACGTTAAGCCATACGTAGTTTCAAATTTATGCATACTCATATTTATTCTCCTTTCTCAACCCAACAATATTCGTCAAATTTGTTATTCGAAAACTGAATACGTCCAGGGTTAACGCAAATAACACTACCATCTTCAACCTCGACAATTCCTGTGGTGCTTGTCACGATACCCGCTGGAGGTGCGACAATGTTACTATTAAAACTCCAACCATGAAACAAACCTTTTGCCTTACTTCCGTCAAGATTGAGAATATAACAAGGTCTTAATTCATTTTCTATGGTGAAAATTTCTTTTCTCATTTTCATTTTTTTATTCTCCTTTCATCATTTAACGATATTCGTCAAATTTGCTATTTGTCGTTTATTATTACTTCTTTATTTCGGTATTTATCCATTTTAGAATCGATACAAGAGAATAGCTTCTTGACCGCATCACCGATTACCTTGTGTTCATCAGATAAATCGCAAAGTAATAATCTTATATCAGATAAATCTGTAATGACTTCATTCTCGCCCATTATAATGCCTCCTTGTTTTTTTTTTGTTACCACGATCGAAATTACCCTTCAAAAACTACCTGCTCTACGTCTCCACCGGCTACAGTCACAGATTGCATAAGTTTTCCGGTCTCTTCGTCATAAAACAAAGTATCCAGAATATGATCGATGTCTTCCTGAATTTCTGGTTCCGTCATTCTCATAACCTCATATTGTTCGAGACCGACTTGCGATCTTAGTTTCTGCATGACTGTTGCGGACCAGCGTCTGAATTTACGTGCTTCGAGTTTTCTACTAGCAAACAATGCCTCATAAATTCCGATCTCATTAACTGCTAACATGTCTTGTGTTTTTCTAGCTCTTGATCTGACCTCCCTTGAAAGGTGGTCACATACATCAACTCTGACCCTTTCCATCATATCCGGATCAAGTCTGCTTGCTACTTTGTCAGTTCTCAACTGTAAAGCATCACAAATATCTTTAAGAATTGCGTACCATTCTCCGTTAACCTCTACAAAGCGAATGTCATATCCGCACCAACTTTCTGTTCTCATTTCTTATTCTCCTTTCATTAAAAACAAAGACCCTCCGAAGAGGGCCCACCTAGTTATATCAACTCCGTCTCAAGTATCTAATCAAGATCCAGATGAGCCACAACCCACCGGTGACAAGTACCATTACGAAGTCAAATATCAATCCTAATGTACTGCGTTTTTTCATTTCTTATTCCCCCTTTCATTTTTTATTCTCCTTTCATTTATCTGCATTTGCAGAAATTTCTATCTTTGATTATCAGTTACCACGATCCACTAAGACATAGAGCCTTCTTCCGTTGATCACACCACAGCTTTCTAAACATCCATATTTGACTAAATCATAGAGCCCCATAGTTCCTACTAGAAACTCAATATAGTCTTCATAGACAGAATCCATATCACTGCATTTTTCTATGACAATTTCATAGCAGTAATCAACATACCTCATTATAGATCGTCTCCTTCGAGTTTAATGTTAGTCAATACATAATCCCAGCTTGTCCCAAAGTGAGAAATTCCCCAAACATAAATGTTGAGTTTCTCATTATAGAACACTAGCTCATCTGTATTCTCTACTAAGAATTCATAGCCATATTCTGAGATAATGTAATCCTGATAAACATCAGACTCTCCTAAATCACCAGCCACAATTTCCCAATCTTCCATAGTCTCCGCACGAAGATAATTGTTCATGATACAAGGCCCAACAATTTTAGATAGAGTTAGATAATCTAAATATCCATTCTCCAATCCATAGTCAGACACCTCTACTCCATAAACTCTATTTCCGTACAATTTCATGGTTCTTTCCATGATGATCCACTCCTAAGATAGTTTTGTCCAGTGGCTTAGTGACGTGAAAATATAAAATAAAGAGCCCCAACCATTTCTAGTCAAGACTCTTTATTGTCAACATAATCTTTCATTAAAGAAGATGTTATTGGCGCGATTTATTTCACTTTTTTGCTAGCGAAATACGAGAGAAACCAGTATTACCACTCCCTGCATTTATAGCTATACGGAACTTCGAACCATTTATCGTGACCACTTTGCTCCACATGTCGTATGGCGTTTCATTAACTGAACTTACACATACTCCTAATCTTCTAATAACGCAATTGTTATATTATGATTCCCACCATTCCATTTATTATCTGCCGCGCATTTTATCGAAAATTGTTTGCCACCAACGGTGATACACCTTTTGTTCCAAGTGTCAGTATTAACTGTATCAGTATAATCAAATATTGTTAGCGGTTGTAATATCGATTGATCGTGTGGAAAACAACAAAACAATAAATCTGAATAAATGAACCCGTCATTTAATTGATACATTGATGCACACGTTGGTGATTGTGTCAACCCCCATGCGTATATTTTAGTATTCTTTACCCCCCCGTCAAATTCGTAGAACAAGTTGATCGGATAATTATCGTATTTCTTTGTATCCGCCGTCGCTATATCCGGTAAGAACACCACCACATTGACTGGCGAATCATCCTTTAACTTTTTAAATTCAGCAACCATGCAATTCATCGGAATTGATGTTGGATTTATTCTATTATTAGAAAACTCGCCAAGACTTATTACTTTTTTGTCAAGTCCATAGGTGTTGACTTTGTAATGTGCGTCGGAATTGGAATCTATTGATGTTGGCTTCATTACCCCTCCTCTGTTATATTGGGCCGAACATCGTCCAGTAAACTTTTTAGTAACTTGTTCATATAGACCAAAAGAAATATACGTACCCAATGATGCTGATTCTTTTGATAAAGGTGCATCGGCAATTTGTTCAAATCGAATACACAAATCAAAATTTTCGTCATATGAACCATTAAGCCATGGGAGTATAATACAAGGATAATTGCGTGAATCGACTGCATACTTCGCGTCACCAAATACACTTTTATACCATTCGACTTTTAGTCTAACGTAGTCTTCGTATGTCATGTTTGGATTAAATTCAATTAAACTATAAATCGCATCACTATGAGTATAATTTTTGTTGTTTTCTAAACTCATTATTCCACACCTCCCGAATACATAGTTTTATTCTGTGTACTAACTTCAGTTGCGCTAATTTCGATATAATTCTCAACAGCAACTTTTCCACCAATTTCGATATAATTCTTAACAAGATCCTCAACAGCAACTTTTCCACCAATTTCCTCACAAGGGAAAGTCATGTCTACTGTGAAATACGTTGGGAAGTTGACGTCTGTGTTGTCTGAATTTGGATATAAGTAGTTTGGATTATACATAAAATTACCTATGTCCTGAAGAAATATCTCCAATATCCCATCATAAGTTGGCTGTTTCAAACGCATAATTGCAGGGACATCGACCTTGCCGAGGATTTTTGCATAATTGTTAAAATCAATAAAATCATAAGATGCATAAACTACACCGGCATCATAGCTTGATTTGAAAGATGGCTTTATGTTCACTCCAACCTTATTTTTCAATTCTGATAAATTGAAATGCATAGTCCTCACAATAAAGCCATTCAAAATTTCTTTTGCTTGTTCAACTTTTTGCCCAGCACTAGTCCATATATCTTGAAAAAGTTCATAATTCAAAGGGACACGGTACAAAATTCTACAGAAATTAGCCATTAGCCAGATCGAGCATTCCGCATTTGCTAGCGATTTTATCATATATCGTTTATCTATCGTGTTACCATTATGATCCAAAAATTTCGTAACTAACGATGAAGAAAAAATGTTGACAGGCTCATCTTCATAAAAGTGATGATATTTATTTGGTGTGTATAACAATCCATTACTAATACCAGCTTCATTCAGAATATCGGAAACTTTTTTTGCTTCCTCTAAAACTTCGTTAGCCTCTTCTTTAGCTTCCTCTAAAACTTCGTTAGCCTCTTCTTTAGCTTCCTCTAAAACTTCGTTAACCTCTTCTTTAGCTTCCTCTAAAACTTCGTTAGCCTCTTCTTTAGCTTTGGCGATATCATCTAGGTATTTCTTATTCGTGTTTGTAAGTTCCAATATTTTCGGATACATATCAGGATATGTGGTATTCACCTTATTGATTAGTTCCAATAATTGAGTATACAGATCAGGATATTCTTCTTCCAAAACATCGTCACACTCTAAACCTTCTGATACGTATAGATCCTCGCACAATTCGGAGTTCCAATGTAAGACTTCATTTCCGTCTTTATCTACCTGCTTAGCACATACCAAGAAAACAACCTTACCTTCTGCTTTAGCTACATTTCGTGTAATAGTCCAATCGAAATGCAGTATGTTGCCGTCTGTAGCCGGATTAATCTCAAGACTTTTAACCACATAACATCCTAATGATTTATCAGGACTTTGGTAATTGATATAAAACTGCATTTGACTTAAATCATGACCATCCCAATATCTAGGACATTCAAAAGTGACAGTCTCAATGTTATGGTCATTTGCTACTGCGATTCTTTTCAATTCATCTGGAACTGTAATGAAACGATTAGAATCTACAATAATATGTCCTTCGGTTTCTGGATTAGCTGTTTGTACCGCTATTTCATTATTAGCAGATACACTGTTCAATAGCTCTTCTGCTTGGCTCATTTGATCACCCTTTCTGACTTATAGTCATATAATTTGTTGTAATTTTGTAACCTTCTTTCTTACCGAGTATTCGGAATTTGAAACGTCTGTTAGCCGTGGCTTCTGGTGGGATTGGACAAGTATGACCGTTAGCCAAATATCCAGGTGTATATTCTTCTCCTCGCATCGATTTGAATTCAACTACCTTAACACATCCGTCCCATTCTTTTGAGAAGTTGAAAGCTAGTTTTAAATATCCCTCGGACCCCGCAACCAAATTAGAATAATCACATTGTGAATCTTTAGATATAACTTGCTTGTCAACATCGTAGTTCAAGACTCTCATTTTAAACCTCCTTTTATTGGCTTTTATAAAAATAAAGAGCCTCAACCATTTCCAGCTAAGGCTCTCATTTTCTATACTTTAATTAAATGGTGGCTCCTCCGTATCTTCGAATTCTTCAGCGAAGCGATCAATCTCCTGGACAACCTTCATCGACTGCAAGTATGCTGTACGTCCTGACTTTTCGTTTGGTGTTCCTTCCTGAAGAACCCAATCATAAGGACGAATATCCATACTAACACTAGTTATTGTAATATTATCCAAGCAGCCAACAACATCTTCGGTCAGTCGATTCATGGCTTTTCCAGTCTGGAGATAGACGGCTGGACCACGGTCATTGAATTTAACCTTAACCGGAAGATACATGAATGGCTCGTCCTCTTCGTCTCTAGGCGGCTTGATCTTTACATTCCATCCTCTCTTCTGAAGTTCTTCAGCCATTTTTTCATCCGGAATAATGACTGCAAAGTTACGATTTCCTTCATTGTTAAACTTAGAAGCTTCTCCGCTAAAGTTTCTGAAGACGATTCTAGCATCGTCAATCTGTAAAATTTCTCTTGGTGCAAATGTTAATTCCATAGTTTTAATCTCCTTTTTAAATATATTTTTAATAATTTAGTTAAATGGCATTCCGTCCGGATATCCCTCTGGAATATACATGAAATCATCCTCTGGTTTTTGAGGAATATAAGGATCGTCCGAAACAAACCATTCGAAGTCGCCATATTTAGAAATATCTTCAATGGCGTCATTAACAAGTTCCTCATAGAAAGATAAGTCGATATCTTCAGTTTTTCCTAAAGACTCGACCATCTCAGATTCAAGCCATCGATGTCCTTTGGATCCAGGAGCAGCGTATGTCTTACCATCATTTATACGATACAATATGCCGCCATTACAACTAGACTTAATTGGACAGAATTGACCAACACGTCCGACGAATTTGTAGTCATGACCCTTGGCAATTTCTTCTGCCATACCATAAGTTTCCTTTTCAAATGTGGTGTCAGATATCTTACCTTCTTTGTACTTCTTTTCTAACTTTTCAAGATCTTTCTCTAAGCCAGAAACATCTGGTAAGTTCTCATTCATATCCAAATATAAATCCCCTTTGGATACTGCAAACGTCTCGCACATATCTGAGAACTCAATATCTTCCTTACTAAAGAGGGTTTTGAACAAATATGGCACAGCGAACTGTTTTCCGGTAGCAGTCCATTCACCATTGTCATACTTAGCAATATAAACTGCGTCATTTACCAAACACATTCGGTCGTATGTAGCCTCATGTTCAAATGTATAACCATACCTTTTACCGAAGTCCATAACAAACTGAATGATTTCTGGAGTAGCATCCGGGATCTTAATTGAGTCCGTCTTAATATGAGCAACAGTAAAGCCTCTCTTCTGTACCTCATTTTTGAGATCAATCATGAACAACGCTCCACGCTTAGCCACAATGTTATCCTTGTTACGAGTATCTCTAAACGCATTTTTGAAATTGGCTGAAGTCAGTCCATAAACTGAGTTGATCGCAGTCTTCAAAGCATTCGCCAAATCTTTGGATGTCATCTCTCCGTCAATTACTTTCTGGATATAAGGAGTTAACTTACCATCCAGCATTCTATTTACTTCTTCCCAAGCCTCATGTTTGATATTAACTCTACCCTCTACGATATCTCTAAACGCTTTGGTATATTTAACACCGAACAAACATTCAGCAATAACACTGTGTGGATGCATGGAAGCAATATCAAGTAATGCTACATTTCCATACATACCTGGTTCGGCATAAACATATCCGCCTTCACCAACTTCCTCACCTCGATACATAGATACACCATTCTCGTATTTGTATCCGGGGAAATATGGCAAAAGACTTCCCGCTTCACCATGTGTTTGCTCCATCATCTCAGGACAAGCCTCAGATAAGAATTGGTACGTATCTTCATCAATGTCACTAAACGGCTCTGCAAGATTTCTATAGTGGAACTGATCTTGAGGATTGCGATTGTTACCAAATATAATCTTTGTTGTGAGGCTATTTGTGGTATCGTTAACAGTACCATCCGCTAAGTCAGCAAGAATCTGACGAGCAGTCCAGTCTGCCGATAAATACTTGAACGCGGCCTCTGTTGCAATGACATCATTATCACAATACTCAGCCACCTTAGTCCATAACGATTTTGGTACTGGCTGATCCCAAGGTAAACCTAACTCTTGGTGATGAATGCCCATTTCAATTTCAAGCTTCTTAAGACTTTTCTTGTTTCCTGCCGAAGCGAAATCATACACGTCTGTATAGGATAAGTTATATGCTTCACCAAAGAACGCATTGCGATCCCCAGATATGATTTTCTGTGATAAGTTATACAGCTGCTCGTTTGTATACCCCATCAATCTGGCATAGATCAAATGATTATCGTATCGTCGACAGTTGAAACCAATTAGTCGATATCGGAGAAGACCTTCAATCTCTGCTGGTGTTGGATTGATCATACGAACAACCGGATTGTTTTCGCCTTCCATTTTCCAATTCACTAAGAACAGATTAGGAAAGACCTCAATATCATAGAACACCAAAGGTCCGTCGTCATCGGTCCCAACTGATGGTTCTTCCGACTTAAAATGCATCTTGTTAACCAATTTGATGCAATAATCGGCTTGATGAGTGCTGCCCGCCGCAAAAGCAAATACAGCATTTTGCATATCGGAAACGTCATAATTCATTCCGCTTTCGTATGCATCTTCTAATATCTTATGAATAAAATCGATACTGGGTTTGGTTCCTGGGTGGATCTCTTTGTTGAGATTCCGTTTGATCAAGGCTCTCAAACCTTTTTCGCTTTTAATCACCTCTTTACTTACCATTTTTTCTCCTTTCATTGGTAGCCCAGAACTAATGGTCGCTATCGCCAAATCAGTACACAGAGTGAGTTTTCTTCTGAGTGAACTCTTACCGGTAAACACCTTTATTTCAATTCCGTCATCATAAACCCTGCTAAGTTTACTCACATCGCCAGAATAAATATAATGTAGATGAATCCCTGATCCACTCTTACTTACTTCTGCGTATGTAGCCGGCCATTTACTAGCCGCCTCAAGATTCTTATCAAAGGATTTATTGCCATCGTCTCCTTTGAGATCAAAATCAATAACTATATGATTCTCTGGAATCTTTACATAATGAAGTTTTGATGTATCGATTTCAGACAATTTTGTTTTGACTTTATCCCAAGCTTTACTCGGTGTCTCCTTTGAAGACGCATATTGAGCCGGACACTCTTTACATTCATTGTCGAACACCGATTCTTGCCCTTTGAATTCTATCCAACTTGATTTGTTTTCCTCATTTTTACCCGCCGGCTTTTTTTCGGATTCGAAAATATCAGTTCTAAATCCGCTATAACAATTCCTTGCTTTAGAGCCGTCTTCCAAATCAATCCTCTCATCGAAGTTCCAAAAATAGTTTTTTAATTCCTCTTTGAAGTTTCTTTGAGAATATGGATATGGGACTTTTGCCTCTTCGCAATATGTGTTATACATAGCCCAAGCAGATTTCAATGTAGTCCCATCAGCCTTTTTGAATATATGATAAGAATCGATCACAAAGTTGTAGAAGTCATTCGATGCTCCCAACATTGTTGTTGGAATATAATCATCGTACTTACCCGGGTCTTCTAAATATACTTCGTGACAATGATAAGCAATTGCACCCAGTTCAAAACCAACATGCTCTATTGCTTTTTTATACTCTTTAGGCGATAACTTATTTCCAGATGGATGTACATCAATCAATCGTCGAATCAAACCTGACTTACCATCAGTAATCTTAACCGGCTTGTTTGTACCCATAAACAAAAAGCACTTAAACCGGTTGGAATAAGTGCTCTTGAATTTCTCATTTACTGTCATAAGCTCATGAGATACAAGACTATTTAGTCGAGTATTGTCTTCAATTTTTGATAAGTCACCATCATGTTGGATTGCTACAAGTGGATTGGTTTTGAATGCTTCCAATGCAAACGAATTACTGGAGGAACCTAAAGCCTTCGCATCAAATACCGAATAATACCCCTCAAATAATTGCTGAATAATATTCAAGATGGTAGACTTACCAGTTCCCGCGGCACCATACAACACCATAAATTTCTGAATTGTTTTTGAGTCACCGGATATGATAGCACCAATAGCCCATTCAATCTTGTGTCTCTCCTCTTCAGAATATAAAGTCGATATTAACTTCTCATAAGCCGATATGTCACCAGCTTCAAGTGGATAATTGAGACGTTTGCTTGCATAGTCCTTTTTGTTCGTTTCTGCATTTGAAAATATCAATTTCTCGTCCAACATGTGAAAAGAATCTCTTTGTTGCTTCTGACAATATTTATGCCACTTGTCGATTATGCCGTTTTCGGAATCCCACATATATAAAACATGTTGATTAGGTCCATGCTTGTCCTTGTTTTTCTCGGCATATTCATACAGCTCATGATCTACAAGCTCTAACAAGTCTTGTTCGTTAGTAGACCATAAGCCGCGTTCTTCAATCCAAACAGCATAGAAATCGCCACCTCGAATCATTAGATCGGAGCTTGTTTTTATGATAAATTTCGGATAGATTTCTATAACGCCATTATTTTTAATGCGTGTCGAAATCTTGAAAAAATCAACCATTACATCTTTATTCTCCTTTCTTCAATTCTTCGAGTTTCTCTTTAACCATTTTTGTAGTTTTCTTAGCTACCTGATTCTTGATCAGAATATAAGAAGCGCAGGCAAATAATGCAAATGTTAATCGTTTGTTAGATTTAACAACATTCTCATATCTGTCAAATACGGAATCCATATCAACGTGAAAGACTGTCAATTCGTTTGGATTATTTTTTTGAGCATTCATGTCAACCCCTCCTTTCATGCAATAGTATCTAGGTACCAACAAAGCTGATACCATATTTCTACTTCTCTAAGGTCGTACTCACAATTACGAATTGTAAATAATCCGCCTTTTCCGTTAGGACTGTAATCACGATCAAGAAATCGTTCGATAACTTTGTCGATATATTCTTCATCGTATCGATTATCAGTCATTCCAGAAAGACCTAAATTGTTGATCATACCCCAAAACCATTGACCAGTTCGGTCTCCGATTTTAGGGTCGTCCATAATATCATTTTCGCACCTGATGGCTAGAGCAGATATCATTTCTAATACACTACATGGATATGATAAATAATCCGTTATTAATTCAGGTTCTTCACCGCATCCTTGATCTACTGCGAAAGATCGTCGTAAACTAACACCATCTTTTGCTCGGTTTCGATCTTTTGGAATCACATATCGAAAATCTATTTGATGTAAATGCCATAAAAGTTTTCGATAAGAAGTATTCTTAGAATATCTACTCCCGCACATCAAATCATACAAGTATTCAAAATAGTCCTCGTTGATCTCATGTTCTATCATTCTTCCTCCTCACGTGGGAATAGTTCGGAATATTTTGCCTCATCAAGAAGAATCTCATAATAAGCCATCCGCTCATCATTTCTTACATATACAGAATCGTCTCCATACTCACCGAAATGATTCAGAGATTCTTCGCCGACAATCTCATCCACGTTTTTAATCGGTTCATTATTTTCATCAGCCAACACTTTGTCAGCATAATACACATAACTATACAGATCATAGTCATCTTCTTCGCCGTACTCTTCTGGCGAAATAACAACAGGTTTACTCATCTCTTCATCTCCTTCCTCGTCTTTTATTCCGTCATTTTGAAGATATCCCTGCTCTTTCAATTTCTTTGTATAAACAGCCAGATCAGGCTTGTCATCAATCTCGTTGATTGGTTCCGGTTCTTCATCATTCTCATCCTCAGATTCGACATTATCGTGATTTCTCATGAATGAACCCTTAACCGAATCGATTTCTTCCTGAGCAAGTCGCTCATACTTTGCCTTAAGCAAGTTCCAAGTCACAACCGCACCTGTAGCTGCTCCAACAAGAAATGCTAATGCTGTTTTATTATTCATCTTTAATCTCCTTTTCTTTAAATGAAACTACTGTTACTGCTAAACCGCCAAATAGTAGAGAGATACTCATAAGAACGCCTCCTACTATATGACGTTTTTTACTGGTACCTAATGAATGATCTAACATGGATATTATGGCATCAAGCCTGTCCATTTCACATTCTCCCTTCGCTGGATAGCAAGCCCACTGATAAAACAAACCCCAGCCATTGTTGCCAGGGTATAAGAAACAATAGATAACTTTTTATTCATTATTTGTTGCTCCTTTCAATTCTGCATTTGCTGGAATATATAATTCTTCTCCAATTCGCACACCGTCCAGCATGCCTTCGTTAACCCAAATTTTTATGGTAGCTATTCCGACTTCAAATTTCTCGGCTGCTTCTACAGCTGTAATGAAACCAAGGATTTTACCATCTTCATAAATCGGGCTATCTTCAAGGCCATTCCGTAAAATATAAACGATAAGATCTCGTCCGGTCATATCAACACCCCCTCTCATATCAACACCCCCTCTCATATCAACACGTAATCAAACATGTCTCGCATTGGGTTTCCTGATCCAGGAGCATTGATCCCTGTCATTCATAGATTACTGAAGATTTCACCATCTACGTTGAAGTCAAGAAGGATTGTACGTTCGTAGCCGTTTACGAAATCACGTGCCTTCTCATTGTATAAATCAAGAATACCGAAATCTACAAAGTTATCACCAATAGGATTTTTCTCATCGTAAATCCATCCTACCATTTGACCTGCCTGTGTACGAGGAATGCCGATCATGTCATATACCTCATTCAAGAACAGATGACCTCTTGTTTTGAGTAGATCATTTGCGTAGTTCTCCTGACATTTCAAGAAATATAAATTGTCTTCTGGGTTTTTAGTCCAACCGTTGCAGCCGTCGTCATAGAAACGAGCATATACACTGTAGTTAGATGGATCAATGACATTTACCGTTTTCTTAACTGTCTTTTCTTTACCGGTCTTCTCGTCAACAATTGTTTCCTCGATCTCTTTTGATTTAAGGTTGTAACGAATTTCTTTATCGATCTCCTCACCAAAACGTTCTACAACACGACTACGATATTCTTTGAAACCTTTGTCGACAGCGGTATAAGCAGCTGCAAGAGCGATGTTACGTTTACGCAAAATGTTGTTTGATGTAAGCATTGCTGTGATTGACAGCGTTCCAAGAATAACAGACGGTGCATACAACTTAACGATATCTACAACAGTATGCGCATATGAAACGCGAATATCATTCTTACCATCTTCTTCGGTGTACTCTTCAGGCAGCTCTTCCGGATGTTCTGAAGCAAATTTGATCAGCTCAATTTCTTTTTTCGATTTTTCCAAAATATCACCGAGTTTTGTAGTAGCTTTACAAGCCATAACTGCACTTGTCACCACACCGATAGTTCCCGTTACAGCCAGAATTTCAGGACTGTGCTTTTTCAATTTAAATCCAACTTTTCCGAAGGATCGGCTTACTTTGTTCATAATTTCGTTCTTTTTCATGATTGTTTGATCTCCTTTTCTATTTTTTTTTTAGTTATCCTATTGGTTTTGCTTTTGGAAGCTTGAGAATATAGGCATTTCTAACTCTCACCACTTCGGCCGTACGAAGACTCGTCCAGCCATACTTGTTAGCCGTGTAAGGTGCCGTAACATCAGCCATATCATACATATCCGACACAGTTACAACTCCGTAGCTATCTAATACTTCAAACATTCCAGTCAATACTGCATCTGCTTCTCCACGACTGTCAAACTCTAGATCGTCGTAATCAAAGCGGTCTCTCGGTTCATATGATCTTCCTCTGCTAGATGAATCATAATAGTCACGGTAAGAAATTTTAGGTGCCTTGCCTCGCCTTTTATGATCTTTAGAACCATCACCGTTAAACAAAATCATATCGAGACTATTTGTAAAAATAGCCCAAATGGTGTCCTTTATCGTAGGTACAAGAACGTCTTTAACCACATACGATTTTATGTTATTAGCATCTTCAGCTATGAACTCTTCTGTGAATTTACGCAATTCACTTTTTTTCTTCGTCTTCGCCGGTTTGCTTACAACTTTTTTTATTTTCTTTGCGTCGGAAGATTTGTTTTCTTCTCTGACTTTATGAGAATTCCCCGGATAATTACCCATCGTTGCTCTCCTTTCATTCAATAATATTTACATTCCCAGTAAGAGTGATTTTTGTATCTGATGATAAATTGTGGGATTTTTTGTATTGATATGCTAAATTGCTTTTTGCTTTCTTTTCTGAAACTGCCATAGTTTGACCTTTCCAATGACTAGCGACACATTCGTCATACATTTTCACAGGTCCATCGTATGAATATTTATTCATAGCATTCTCCTTTCATTGAAAGAAAAAAGGAAATACCCTGTTACGGGTACCTCCTTTCTTTTTTGTAGATGTAACTAAGAATTATTTTTCTGAGTCTTCAACATCCTCCTCGTCAAGAACTTCTACTGGTTCCTGAATTGTGTAGCCTTTTTTTCTCAGTTTCTCAACCTGGCGCTCCTCGATCTTGCTTCTGAATTTGTATCTGAGTGCCGCTGCACCTCCAACTACTAACAAAGACGCAAGTGCGATCTTAGCCAAGCCAATTCCTTCTGATCCACATTCCGGCTCCAATTCGACCACATCAATTCCTTCAATTACCTCTGGTGTTTCAACGTTTTCATTAGACATATTTTTGTCCTCCTTAATAAATATAATTTTTTATAGTTTACTACTCATAATAGCGAGTGTAATTTTTGCGAATTAATACAATTTTGAATAATCGTATCTAGGTGCTACTGTATAGCCGATAACCAAACACGGTGTTCCATCGTCAGCTATTTGAGAACTAAAGTCAACTTCGACTTGTCCTCCGTCCAGATTCCATCCGAGTTCATTTCCGAGTTCCGTATGTGACAAACCTAATTTATCAAAGAAATCGTTTAACGAGACATACATCTCATTCAACATTTTGAAATTAAGTTCATTAACAGCGTTTTTGATCTTATCGATATCTGACTTAAAATATCTTCCGGTTGCTGCGTCGTAACATAATGTGTTACCTTTTTCGGTGATGATCACTTCTGATCTAGTAACGGGATCTTTTTCGACCTTTTCTTTTGCGATCTTATCTTTGATTGCCCGTTCCTTTTTTTCACCTATCGTTTCTACAACCTTGTCTTTATACTCGGTTAAAGCTGTTTGAGAAATGTTATATGCTGCTGCTAGAGCTGCATTTCTTCTAGCATTTACGGAGCTTGCGCCAATAAGACAAGAAATAGATGCAACACCACTAACAGCTGCGGGTATGTATGGTTTCCAAGCTACTTTAACCATTTCCATCTTTGTGAGAGAATCTTCTTTTTCGTTCTCTGCTTCTTTCAACAATAAAATGGCTTTAGGAGTGGCTTTTACTGCAAGAACAGTAGTAGCAGCCATGCCTGCGATTCCTAATCCTGTTAAAATTTCAGGACTATGTTTAGACACTGTCGTTTTAGTGTCTTTAATGATTTTTGATACATTTGTTTTCATTTCATTCTCCTTTCGTTTTGCGAATGTACAAAAAGAAATAAAAGAGACTCGTTTGAGTCTCGATTATTTATTTTCTGAGTTCCTTCAACAACTCTGCTTTCAATTCTTCTTTCATTGCTTTTCGATTATTGTTATCGACTTTGCCTGATAATAGCGTTCCAGCTATCCCAAGCACAGTGACCCCAATACTCAAAGCTTTTTTTCCATCAATTTTAAGCTTCATGTCAAGTACCTCCTTTCCATAATAGTGACTGTAATCTTTGCGACTTAATATTCTTCATAATCCAGAGTAGGAGCAAACGGCATTTCTAAAATATAAAACTCGGTGCCGTCTTTCATGAACTCTTTCTTATGATTAAAATCAATCCAATACATACCTTCGTCAAGAGGCGCCCAACCCATAATTGAACCATAATCGGTAGGCTCTAGTCCTAAGAAGTCATACAATTCATTCAAGACAGAGCATCCTCTAAGAATATAATTACGATTCAAATGGTATTCTGCGGCCATTACCTGTTCGATTGTAGACTCGAAGAATCGATTAGAATATACATCATAAAACAATTTGGGTTCACTAGAATGCTCTTCCACAGAGAGTTCGCATCCAGTTCCCAAATATGATGTATGAATATATGTGTCGTTCGCTTTCTCAATGTTGATAGAGTTTACAATATCTTGATGAGTTTCTTCACCATATAGTTCTACAAGTTTTCGTCTATAATCTTTGTGAGCTCGATCCAGTAGGCCATACGCACTCATAATTGACGCTTGAGTTTTCTTGTTTAGTGTGTTCGCTCCTAAGATACACATCAATGTAGTCGCTCCTATTAGCGTTGACGTGGCATATGTTGGAGCTGTTACTTTCACTTTCTCCCATTTTGTCAGTTCCTCTCCTTTCTTTTTTTCTGCTTCTTCTATTAATCGAAGAGCCTTTGGTGTTGCTTTTACTGCCGTGACGGTCGTTGTTACTACACCGACACATCCTAAACCTGTTAATATTGTTGATGCATTACGTTTGACAAATTGTCGCGCGTTCATTTCTTCCACACCCTTACGAGTTATTTGGTAAAAGCAAAAGAAACAGTGTAGGATTCGAACCTACAACCTACAGACTTAAGTCTGTCGCTCTGCCAATTGAGCTAACTGTTTCTCATAATACACACTGAAAATTTCGCGAAAAATAAAAGGAAAAGCCATTACTGACTAATCCTCTCCGAGCTCTTCCATAAGTCTTTCGAATTCTGTCTTATTCATTTTTGTGTCTGCATCGATGTGAAGTTTCATGTCGCCATTTATCATATCAATTTGTACATCATTAAGCTGAATATCAATTTTGTATCCGAGCTTTTTGTATAATTTTTTCGATATAATCTTAGCTACGATCCCCTTCATAAATTTTGTAGACAATTTTAACATTAACATGTCCATAATAATTCCTCCTTTGGTTTCTTTCTCTCATTAAAGGACATGTTAACTTCGCTAAATATTTCTTCTGTCAAAACAAGTCTCCCAACGTTCTCTTTTTATAGGCTTCATTTTCAATGACCACATAATTTGTCGTATTGTTACTGTTGGATATAAACCGTCCGTAGCCGGACCAGAACGAGCTTCAAAAAATTCTTTAAATTTCGTATGTAAATATAAAGGATCGGTCAACCAAGGATCTATCTCAGACCACCAAGTCGTTTTTGTTTCTGGGTCAAAACGCTGCTGAATTATCGCTAATCCTTTATCACCGATTAAAAATAAAGTGCATCGGTCATACACCGGATGATCGCAAGAATATGTAGAGCCATACATAGATAAATAGATTTGTGGTTTTTCATGATGATATCTCAAAATATCGCTCCTAAATAAAAACAAGAGGCTATGTTTCCATAACCCCTCGTCTTTCGGTTTTCGTCTTTACTGTAATTTCTTAGGTAAGAAATAACTTGTGTATGTTCTTAATGAACCCGTAAACGTTGTATCTTTTTCCACTGCTGTAATAGCAATCAATCCAATGATGGGAAGTACAATCCCGCTGCCGATCTTGATTCCCTCTAAAACGTTTCTTATTAAACGGTCTTTGTCTTCTTTTACTGCAACATCCTTCGTAACTTCTAGTTCAGCTTTCGTTACTTCAAGCTTTTCCTTAGCCGTTTCGAGTTCTGCCTCGGCCTTCTCCAAATCCGTTAATTGAGATTTTAGATTCATCAATCGTTTTTGCGAGCTTACGTATTCGTCACCACCTGATGTTTGATCAGCAAAGTAGTTTTGCTCACGTTCGATTAGTTCCATTAATAACGTTTTGTCCATATTAATTACCTCCTTAAAAATTTTGATTAACGTTACCATAATAGGGTATGTTTTGGGTGCGCCTCCTTTCTAAATTGTTTTTCAGAAATATTCCTCCCGGGATTTTTTACAATACGAATTTAGCATTATTCGCCGTCACCTACGTTCTGAAAATATAAAACTTTTAATCTAGGTTAAGGAAGAATTCTAATCTAGGTTAAAAATAAAACAAAAAAAAGAAGAGCCCCAATCAGGACTCAACCTTTTCTAATTTTAAGTAAGAGTATTCTATCCATTTTTTCTTTATGCTTTTTGTACTTAGCCTCATCTTCTTTACTCAAAGCCTCTTCTGCTTTAGTCCAGTGATAAAGCCATCTCCAATTATTAAAAGTTTTCATGTTAAACCCCTCCTTTCCATAAAGGAGCATGTTATTGACGCGACTCATTAAGTAACCAAAAGAATCGTCTGTACCTGTCATAATACATATCTTTTCCACATGGCATATCTAACTTTGATTTTAAATACGTATAAGATCTCCCTTCTGTGACACCCTTAATTATATAGCCGTACAAGTATGGATCAGTCTCAATGGCTGTTTTCTCTATTAGTTTTATCCGTTCAGCATAATATATTTTTGTCATTGCTCGTTTAGCGGTTGGGTCTCCTGGAATGTTATCAGTGGGAATACTCTCAATCATAGATAAAGGAATTGTTACATCGTCAAGATACGCATAAGCTTGTTTCCATTCGGGATACTGTAAACAGAAATGCTTCAACTCATAATATCGATGCTTGTCAATGTAATATTTGTTCTTTGGTGATAATTCTGATCTTAATACTGTTGCCATAAATGTCATTCCTTTCGAAGAAAAAAAAAGAGAATGCTTGAGTTTTCGATCCCAAGTCGTTAGACATGTACCGTTGAATTTTTATGAGTGTTTCACTCCGTACACGCATCGATTCCTGTTTATCCTGTCTCAGGCACCAATTATTCATTGGCCGGTCAAACGCCTTTTATTCTCTCATAATACACACTGTAAATTTCGCGAATTCTTAAATGTCTTTATTCTTTTGTTTCTGTATGTAAACTTTCTTAAAGAATCGAGTAGCAGCTTCTTCTAAAGTGTCTCGATCTGGTCCGCCACTAATATGTATGATTGCGTTTTTGTATCTGAAGTCTCGTATGATAAACGCCTCCTTATCGTCCTAAGAAAATTTCAAGCGCTTCCATGTTCGTAAGGTCTAAAATATCTTTCAATATTTCGGCTTCTCGAATTGTTACCGGTTCATAATTCGCTAATTTGCGATAAAGCGTCATCTTATCAATTCCTAATAACTTTGCGATTTTACTGAGTTCCATGCCTTTCTCAAGAACTTTCTCAGTCAATAAGTTGGTATTCATATTATAGACCTCCTAAATGTTATTGCATCGTGTGCGACAACAAGAGAATATCATTACATTTCGTATTCAGTCAATACTTTATTTTGCACAATTTGCGACAATTCTTAAATATTTGCATATAACGCGAAATATATGCTATGCTTATTCAAGTTAGAAAGGAGCAAACACATGTCTGTAGGGAAACGAATTAAAGAGAGAAGAAACGAACTACATATGTCTGTTGATGAATTGGCCGTGAAGTTGAATAAAAACCGAGCGACCGTCTATCGATATGAGAAAGGTGATATCGAAAATTTACCAATAGACATACTTGAGCCACTAGCAAAAGCACTTGAAACAACCCCTCAATATTTGATGGGCTGGGAGAATAAGCCTAACGACGACTCTGTTACTGTTGGAGAATTACTGAAAATAATGAGAGTTAACCGAAATATGACAATTGAGGAATATTCGAAAGAAGTCGGGATATCAAGTGACGATATGCGTAAGTACGAGACCGGAGAAAAACTTATCCCGCTTTCAGTAATCAACACCATATCAGAGTACTATCGATTATCGATGGAGAGCTTCACAAAAGGTACACGAGATTCGAGAGATAGAAATAACGTACGTCTCGAACGATTTAAGATGTGGGCCGAAAATTTTGGAGAAATAGAATTAACTGATGAAGAGCATGATAAGATTATTGAATATACCAAATTTTTACTTTATTCAAGAGAGAAACAAAAGAAAGGACCAACATCATGACAACATTTGATATGCACAACGCAGCCGATCGAGCTCTTAAAATAGACGTTTATGCAATTTACTTACGTAAGTCCAGGGCCGATTTAGAAGCAGAGAAGCTTGGTGAAGGAGAGACACTTGCTAGGCATCGTAAGATATTAGAAGAGTTAGCAGCAAGGCAAGGATTCTACATAGGGGAAATATACACGGAGCTAGAATCCGGAGATACTATAGCTGGTAGACCAAAAATACAGAAACTAATAGAAGATTGCTATAAAGGAAAATATAAAGGGATCCTTGTCGTAGAGATCACTCGTCTATCACGTGGCAATCAAGGCGATGCTCAAACGATTATGGATTGTCTCAAATATTCAAATATGAATAACGGAGTTCTCGTAATTACCCCAACAAAGACTTACGATGTAGCACATAGTCAGGAAGATGAAGAGTACATGGAGTTTGAACTATTCATGTCTCGTCGAGAATATAAGATGATTCATAAACGTATGGATCGTGGACGTAAGCAGGCCGTCGTAGAAGGTAACTATATGGGAGCTTTTCGTCTGTATGGATACAATATAATCAAGACTAAGACTAAACGTACACTAGTTCCGAATGAAGCTGAAGCACCATACATTAGGAAAATATTTGAATGGTCTGCAAAAGAAAACTTGTCAACCTTTGAAATAGCTAAGCGATTAACTGCTATGGGTGTCCCCACCTATCGAGGCGAATCACAATGGCATAAAGATACGGTTAAAGCCTACCTTACAAACCCTGTTTATATGGGAAAAGTACGATGGAATGACCGTATGCGTATCAAGACTATGGTGGATGGCGAATTAAAAATAACTCGTCCAAGATTCCATTCAGACCAATATATGTTATACGACGGTAAACACATGAAAGACGCTTTGATTGACGAAGAAACATTTAGAGTAGTTCAGAAGAAGTTTTATAAAGACAGAACGAGATCGGGATTGAAACTAAGAAATCCATTAGCTAGTCTTGTATTTTGTAAGAAGTGCGGAAAGGCGATGCATTATCAACCATACGGTAAAGATCGACACGATCGTATCGTTCATAAAAATAACGCGGCTGGATGTAAAGTCAAATCAGCTATTGCTTCGGATATGATAGCAGCGGTTACACACGCTTTGAAAATGTATATAGAAGACTTTGAGTTGAAAGTAGATAACTCATCTGATGTAGACGAAAATGCTATAGAACGACAGATTGAAGAACTAGAGAAAGAGATTCGTAAGATCGAAAAGAAGAAAGCTAAACTGTTTGATTCTTGGGAGAATGACGATATTACAAATAACGAATTTGTTGAACGTAAGAACATCCACAACACAAGAATCGAAGTTTTAGAGAAACAAATTGAGGAGTTAGAATTTACAATACCTGAAAAAGTAGAACATGAGGAAAAGTTACTTCTTCTCTCTGATGCGTTCATAGCCATGCAGGATGACGATATCGATGCAGCGACGAAAAATGAATTTCTTAAACGTATAATCAGCAGAATTGAATTTAGTAGAGAAAGTGATTTAGAATTTATATTAGACATAGACTTACATCAATAAATCATAGACCCACCATAGTGTGGGCTATCTTTTACCCCGCGTATATATCATCATGGTGCAGTTTTTATAACACCCTAATGATATATACCTTGTGGCAACAGTGTAGAAACCTTGATATATCAACATTTAGGAGGAATTGTAAAATGAGAATAGTATGGAAAGACAGTGTTAACAACGAATATAAACCGTCAAGATATAGAGGTCATTGGATCGAAGGAACTTACTCAGGATGGTATACAGACATACCTGGAGATGACAACTTATATCAAACAGCTTATGATGCTATGAATGCAATAGATGAACAGTTAGGCGGTACTGGTAAACTTGGATATGCAAAAAGAAGAGAGCGTGGTATACGAATTGTTGGAAAGAAAAAGAAAAGCAGCTGAAAAAAAGAAAAAAAGAAAAGCCCCTGTCGTGATGACGGAGGCTCTCTTTTTTTACAGTCCAAACTTAGCCAAAGCGAAGCCGACAAGAGCGGCAATTATTGTCATAATAATCTTATCAACAAGACCATCCCACCTTTGCCCGGATTTATTAGTTAAGCTTTTGACGTCGCTCTTAATCTCTTTAACGTCTATCTCAACGTTCTCTTCACGAACAGCTAAGACTTTAACAGTCCCCACTAACTCATCCAAATTATCTTGTCTTTTTTCTAAATCATCAATTCGGTGGGAATTGGATTTTGACCGTGTTTCGACTTCTGTAAGTCGTTTTTCGTGTTCAATATCCATATCGATTCCCTCTGTTAGTTTTTATGTACTTTTTTCATATCTTTCATCAGCTTGTCTGCTGTGATCGCCTCATATGTGAAACTATTATTCTTCCACCAAGCAGCAATGGACGATCCCCACAAGAAAATTGTAGAGACAGTTTCATATACCGCAGTCTCAGAAAATGGGATTGGGTTTTTCCCTTTTGCAGTAAGTACATAGTTAGCAATGGATACGATTAATGCGATCGTACGTACGATCGTCGTTTTGGATACATTTTTCATTCTTCTACCTCCTTATTTACTTCGATTTTGTTTGCTGTTTCTTTTGACTTCGCCTCTGTTATCAGATTTTCGAGAAACTGAAGACATACACCCATCAATTTAGTGCTTTCACCTTTTGTTTCAATACCTAATAACGTGTTGTATAACTTTGTTAATTCTTCACTCATAAATATCACCTCCTATACTCCATAGACGTATCTAAGTACGAATCTGCTTGGGTTTACTATCCAGCCATTCTCTTCTGTAGATTCTTTGTTATTGTTGCTATGACCTGAAATTGTGGAGTCTGAAATATAGACGTATTTAGACGCTCTCGTCCAACCTGTAGATGAGATCAAGGCCATGGACACACCGGCTCCCGAGTGCCTCAAAGCATGTTCTTTTGGAATGAAAGTGTAATTCCAATCGTAATTACCAGCAGCTCCATCCGCATAAGCACTCCAAGCTAAAACAACACCAGTTAACTGATCGGATATCGTATCAGCAAGAGTGATAGATTGACCGTCTTTCATATATAGAGCACCGCTCCACAATACCCTCAAACGTCTATCGGAATATACATAATTAGAGGATCTAACCCAAACGTCATATCCACTTAAATATGTTGTTCCTTGATTGTTGGAATATCCGTGATATCCAATTGACACCTTGTCGGTATCATAGATTCTTAAACATTCATTCCCATTAACATCTTCGATTTTAATTCCAGCATTAGATCGGAGATTGATCTTTTCGCCGTATATATTCGTCTCGCCGATGTTGTTGAGATATCCGCCATATCCTAAAGTTGTGTTTCCATTTTCATTGAGACCATCTATTATGCCTAAATATTTTCCATCATTGTAGGATTTGTTTTTGGCATACATAGCCCCTTCTTGAAACATGATAGCTCTATCACAATTGTTGTTAACGCTTACATTTCCACCTTCCATATTTAAGAACAGATGGCTTGATGTAGTGGTGTTGGATTTAGCCATGATCTCATTATTATCCATCTCGATGTGGTATCCGGTTTCCGTACCAATAACCAACGCTGGTTTACTTGTTCCGGCACCAAGTGATCCCGAAGCATCGTTTGAATTTGCTATTTTTAAACCATATTGATCAAAAGTAGCAAGAACTTTAGTTCCGTCTCGAATATCGATACTGTCTCCATCGACATAAACATTCTTTCCCGATGTTTTACCAATACGAGATGTTGAACCATAGCTAGCTAATTCCACACCGCTTGCGTCTAAAATACTGAATGAACTAGCAGTAATTTTTGCACGAGTTCCAGACCAAGAACCCGATATTTTGTTTCCGATTAAGAGCCCGTTAGTGGAATCGTAAGACATGAAATTGCTTGCTGTCTTAGCCGCTTCGTTAGAGGCGTATACAAGATCAGCAGCAGACAAATTCCAGTCAGTTGCCTTATTACCCTTTTCGAGTTTCCAACCGAATGTCTCCACAACACCAACAACAGCACAACTAGCTCCGAAATATGCTCTAGCTCCACCAGAGCCACCAGTAGCCGAATCAGAATAAATGAACGTATATGAGTATCGTTCCCATTTAGAGGTCACATCGATATAATTATCGTAATTTGGATAACTTTCGTAACCGATCAAGAATCGAATCTTACCATTTCCGGATGTCTTACGTGCGTACATGGACATTGTGTACTCTTGTCCATCAATCATAGGGACAGTTGCACCACTATAAAAACACAAAGACCGCCCAGCCGTTGATGTCGAGCTAGCGGTCGTACAGGTGAAGCGATATACGTGTGTAAATTCAGGGATTGGCAAATTCGATACCGCAGCAAAAGCCCCCGTTGAATAGTCAGCATTTCCAGAATCACTTAAATACTTATTGCCAGAGGCAGCCTTCTTCGTCATAGACGGAACGTTCGTATCTGAAAGTAAATTTCGTCCTCCAACTTCTACATTATCAATCATTTCTACAACGTCTTCCGGAGCAGGTGTCCAATCAGTTGCTTTGTTACCTGTTTCTATTTTGACGTTTGTTATGCTGATGCTGTTACCACGAGTGGAGCCAGAGATACCGGCATATATGAGTATGCTATCTGTATTAGCAGACGTTATTGTAAATGTGGCTGTTACTCGATTATTAGTTGGAATAGGAACCGTAACATTCTTACCGCCAGGATAGGAATATATTGATATCTTGTCAAACGACCCTTCTAATACCTCAACGTCAGCACTGATTGTATATGTCTCACCAACCATCATGGCAGCGTAAAACCTATAATAATTATAGTTATCACTCGCTGTCCCAGTGTTTTTAGCTTCCAAAACAAATGGACCTTCACTATTCAGAAGTAGGTTTCTACCTCCAATGACAATTCCTTCTGGTGTGCTACCAACAGAATACGAAGTTGAAGTTGTGTTGTCGGTATAGGTAATAACTGTTTTAGTCCATAAATATGGCTTTTCCGCAGTTGTGGCTGAAGGAGTGGTACTCCATGATCCCGTTGGTGTTGATGTACCGTTTGACCATATTTGATAACTTACGGCTGTTGATTTAATACCTTTTCCGTCTGAACCATTAGATCCATCTTTACCGTTAGTGCCCATCTTACCAACGGAATAAGACGTGGTTGTAGTGTTATTAGTATATGTAATAACAGTCTTTGTCCATAGGTAAGATCCAGCAGAAACACTAGGAATACCTGTAGACCAAGTTCCAGTCGGCACTGTGGTTCCGGATGTGCTGGATTGATATGTTACAGATGAAGACTTTACGCCGTTTCCAGTTTCTCCTGTCGACCCTTTTGAACCAGTAGCGCCCGTGTTTCCTGTCACACAAACAGCTGTAGTATAACTAACGGTTCCTTTTCCATTGGTATTCTTACTACGCATCCAAATATAAGTACCTTGCGTCCACGTTGGCTGAGATGTCGACCATGATCCTCCAGTTAAAGAGGTCGGACTTGTAGACTTGTAATACTCGTTTACAGAAGATACGATTGCGGTTTTATCTATTGTCCATGCGAAACCGTCGGCATTCTGTTCCATTGTTGTTAATCTCCCGTCTACTCCTTCGACGGTAGACCTTATGGATTCGGCGGTTTGATCTACATACGACTTAGCTTCCGTTATAGCGTCATTAGCTTTATTGGTAGCATCCTCTTCTACATCTTCTGGGGCTGGAGTCCAGTCTGTTAACTTATTACCTTTTTCGAATTTAATTCTACGAATATAATAAGTACCAACACAACTAAGCCATCCAAAATGAAAAGATATATTATTTTCTTTTTTCCATTTTCCGGTATAGTGAACCCATGAAAATTCAGAAGTAACAGAGCCAATCATTTTAAAATACCCCAAACCAGATTTGAAGTATATCGATGGTGGTACTGTACCATCTTCGGATTTAATTTCTATAGAAAACGTGAACGAATCACCATCATTAAGATTATCTTCTATCACATTATTTCTAAGAAATGAATGCCAATTACCATTTCCACTATTAGCGACGACCTTTAGCATATCGTTTTCAATACTTCGTGTTACACCGGAAGATGATGATCCATTGTTCGACCATATATCAGAATTCAATATCAAATTTCTTCCACCAATTTGTATGGTATCCGTATATGCTTTAGTCTCAGTTACAGCAGTAGATATCTTGTCGTCTGTTACTTCCAAAGTAGCATAACTTTCGAGAGTCTCGGTCAACGTATCTACAGCATCCGAAACGTTTTTTGTGGTGGCGATTGATGATGAACCCATTTTGATGCTTTTGGCATTAATGTCAAGTTCACCTGTAAAAGCATTGAAGTTTATGTAATTGTTATCTTTTGCTCCTAAATGAAAATCACCATCTGATTCAACTCTGAATGGTGAATCGTCAGTCATACCTAACAATGACCCTTGTCCAAGTGCAATTCCATCGGTACCTATATAAACACCGTTCGTTGGATCTTTCAAAGAGGCCTTGCCATTATGTATATCTGAAGTTCCAATGATAAAATTACCAATTGTAGCTCCAAAAGCATTCAAATCAACGACTGTTATCTTCGATGCTTCAATGGTTTCATCGGCAATTACTGCGCCGTCCAGAATGTTGCCCTCTCCAGAATTTACTTTGGCATTTAAAGCAGTAATCAAGGCAACTTTCTTATTTCCAGTTACAGGATCAACTTCGTCAGTAGTAAGAATAAGACACTCAGTTTTAAGAGTTCCTGTCGTAATAACATCCGCCGACAGATCTTTAATTTTAGCAGTTGTTACTGATTCATCTGCTATTTCAACCGTACCAATAGCGCCTCGTTTAATCTTACCATTCTCAATCCAACCAACTTCAGCATTTAGCAAATCTGTTGTAACATATCCAGCATCAAGGATTCCTGTAACAATTTTACTAAGACCTGTTAGCTTACCATCTTTAATGATAAAAGCACTATTTATGATCTTAACATTTGAGTCTATCGTTTCAATTTTCGATCCCTGTGTTTTGACAGTGGAATCTAGAGTTTCAATGGTTGAATTAATCGTTTTAATTTCTGAACTCTGTGTTTTGATAGTTGATTCAATAGTAGATATATTCGAGTTGATGGTTTTAATTTCTGAACTCTGTGTTTTGATAGTCGACTCTATAGCGGATATATCCGAATTGACAGTTTCAATGGTTGAACTGATGATTTTGACACTATCATCAAGCATATCGATTTTAGTATTTTGCACATTGACATCATTACCAATCATCACAATTCTATTACCAAATAAGTCTAACGTATTGTTAGCATCCATTTGACCCGCTTCGAATGCTTGAGAAATCTGTTCAACCATTGTCTGTGATACAGCTACATCACTACGATTTCCCGTGATATGAGTATCGTTATGCGATACAACCAAATCAACGATATCACCTTTCTTTACGGATACAGAGCTGCTTTTTACGGGCGTAATTCTGTCACTACCCGGTATCTCGACATATATCGTATTTCCATTGATGCTGTTTACTTTAGCAGTTGTAGAATATGGAGACACGGTACGTTTGTTGGCGTTATTAATAATATCTGCAAACATTTTTTGCGTTTTTACGTCCATACTATGCCCTCCAATTCTCGGTTTCAAATTCTGCTATTTCGCTAACTTCAATTCCCTTTCCTATGGAAAGAGACTGACTTACTATTCTAAATGTTCCAACGATTCTTTGTTGAGGTAACATATATAAAGCGACATCATTCAATTTAATATCGGGATCGAACTCTCTGGAATAGTTAATCTTTCTTGTGGTCTTTGATAACTCTTCCATTCGTTCGCCGCCTTTTCCAAGCAATGTTTCTCCATAGTCAAGAGATAATTGTTCAGAAGACCATTTTTCCCAACCTAATTTTTCTATCGAAGTGTCTGAGTTTTCATCATTGTTGTAAATGGTTTCATAATTACCACTACTGTCAGTTACTCGAAGAATGTTCGGTATGTTGAAAATATCGCTCTCATCAGTCATACTCGGCATAAGAACGTCATTCCCATATGTATCAAACATCTTAACAATGTCGTCAGATTTCTTTTTTATTGACACACATCCACGTCCATCAATATAAATAAACCAATCAGTATCCTCCAATAAATATTTAGCCATAGACAATACGGTTTCATTACTTTCTGCTACTTTTACTTCGTCCGTACGGATATCAGACTCAGCAGGTTCAATAGGGCATTTTAAACAATCTGATAATAGTTCATAGGCGCCCGCTATTGGATCGCCGCCTTCTGGGAAATACCAACCGGGTGGTAAAAGCTTATCGTCGGCGGGTTTTAATACGCTGTAACATTCCAAATCAATGGTGGTAAGTACACCGTTTATCGAACGTTTTGGTGATGTAACAAGAAAAGTTCCTAAATTAACTTTAGCCATTCCTGTAGTATTCTTTGCTTCCAGTGCTAGTCGAACGTATCCTTTTACGGGTTCGCCGTCTATGCTAATACTGGCATCTTCAATTAATGAACTTTCGTTATCTTTAGTAACCGAGGCGGAGACAAGATTCTCGATCTCGCCCCCATCGCCCCATGTAGACTGGTTTACTGAATATAAACGAAACGTGGCAGTATATCCTTGATTCCAATCCATATAAGACCCCTCCTCGATTTCTTATTACTCAGGTATTTTACCTAAAAACTCGTTATTGGCATCTGCTTCTTTAGCGCTTAAAGAAACGCTAACGATTTCATTGTTATAATCTCGATTAATCGAAACATCAACAACTGCCGGATATCCGATACAATTCGATGTTCGAACATAGCAAATTTTACTGTATCGGGACAATTCGTATAGTTGATTTATAAGATCCTCATTTTCTATTTTCACAACCTCTGTAGACAGACTTTGACTTCTTTCTATATATGGTTGGCCATAATATAGCTTGGATCCTCCAAGATGAGATCTTATTTCTCCTTGCTTACTGCGGTTATCACCTATCGTAACATTCCATGGTAACTTCAAAACACCGTAAACATAATTGATGATGATTCCAGAACCATACAATTCATATGGTATGTCACACCATGCTTCATCCCCATCAGGTGTTCGAGTACAGAAGCAATACGACGTTTCCATAGTCTCACCAAATGTCGGTAATTCATCAATAATGCTTGCGCCCCATGAAGCTCCTTTATAACACAGATATCGTCCATCCGCGGTAGTTCTATAAATATCGCATACGTCGGTATCTAAGGCGCCTTCCGGTTTAACAGGTACGAGCGTTGCTGTTCCATCCTCATTTATTGTTACTGTGGATCCGTTAGGAGCAATCGCTGTACGTTTCCAGTGAACTTCGAAATCGATAAATTGAGGATCGGCCGTTAGAAGAGTATCAGGATCAACGCATTCGAGTTGTAATCTATACCTACCACCATCTATAAGTGAAATTTTGTTGATTGTGTAGTCGCCTTCCTTGACTGATAAGGTCCATATGCAATCACCCTCATATAAATCGTCAATTCCACCAGGCCGTTCTTTTTCGTAATTATCTATACAATAAACGTACAGATTCAATTCGCCATTGCCGTTAACATTAACTGAAAGCGGCAATGAACGAAGTGATTTAACAGTGGTTGATTCTGTAACACCAGTATTGCTATTCTGAGTATCATAAGTATAGTCAACAATAGAACTACTAGTTAAAGTACATGTAGGAGGTGTTGCTATTTTGAAAGCTATCGGCTCTGATTCTGAAGAGCCGATAGAGTTTTTAACTATAACTTTTAAGTAGTAATCACCAGATAAATACTCATATGAGCTATTAATCTTATTGCTCATATCTATCGTACATCGGTCTTCCTCTCCTACAACACTGGCTATCGGAGTCCATGTTGATTTATCTTTGCTTATCTCTATCTGGGCGGATAGCTGCGGTAGATTTCCACTCGCATAATACATCCATTGAGCTGATAGATTTCCACCTTCTTTTATCCAAGAACGAGATAATGTTAATATTGGTATGTCTGGTTTACCAGCAAGAAGAACTCCAGGCGATGTGTCAGACCATAAACTATAATTTATGTTTCCATCGTTCAGCTCTTCATATCTTCTAACCCAAAAATAATAATATTCGCCTGCCGTAAGACCTGTTATATACGCTTTGGTCATGGCTCCATTTGCGAATTTAGCTGTTGAAGGAGCGCTATTCGATTCCCACGCATGAGGAAATGTAGACCATGCCACTTCGACGCCATTTCTAACGGTGTCATCTTTTTCTGGATTATCCCAAGTAAGTTCAACAGCCGTGTTATTAGCAAGTCTTGTGCCTTTGACATTCTTACATTTAGCAGGAACGATTATGTTATATAACCATAAATTATCACTTTTTCCTCCAGGATCCAGATTATCGAGACCAACACGAACTTGAACACAATAATCGACTGGTTTGTCTAGATCTTCTTCAGGTATTTCGTACACCCATTCATGATCTTCCCACTCTCCTTTTCTATAATAAATAGTTTTTATTGGAGTGCTAGATGTTGTGTTTTTGAATATGAGAATGCGAAGTCTACCGCCTTCACCGAGTACACCGCCATTGTAAAGTTTCGAATTCGGGTTCGTTCCTTGAAGTTTGCTGGTTGGTTCCGACCATTTGAAAAGCAATGCTTCTTTTCCGTAATCTTGAGGAGTGCTGGCGGTGAAACTACTGACATTACTCGGTTTTCCATATGCAACAATACCACTAACATATCCTGGGGTTACATTTCCGTCATGCTCTGCTTTGATTCTAAAGTATCGAACTTTGTCGTCTGCAACCGCACCCAATTCATTCGTTTGAATGCTTTGTATGGAGCTATTAATATTTCCTTTTGCTTCAGACCATGTTCCCATTTGTTCGCCATAGATATCGGAATCGCCTTTATAGTCATCTTGGTCTCTGTATTCTACAGTGACATTATCTACCGGATACCATCCACCACCGGTGTCAATATTCCATGACACTTGGTAAATACCGTACCCATTATCAACTTCACTTTTCTGTAGCACATTAGAACGAACTATTGTCGGAGCTGCAGGTGCTTTAGGTTTAGCGAAAATATGTTCCGCTGTAACTACTTCTGATTTACCGCCAGGACCAGCAGAATACGCATAACCTATGAATTTTTTGGGTATATCCGGCGATATAGTTTCAGCTATTTTATTGGTGACATTAGGTGTGGAATCTCGGTTATACCATTTGCCAGTATAGCCGGATACATCTTTTACTTTTTCACCTTTAACCTGAGATTTTAGCCATACCCAGGCTCTAGTGGCAACAGCTTTATGATTGTCGTCAATACCGAAATCATCGTTAATGTCTATACCGAAATTAAAGGTTGTGCCGTCCTGATTATAAGCTAATCCTACAGATGGTTTTTTAGCAGGCGCAAACTTATATTCTTTTTTAACCGTATCAGAACTAAGCCACACTTTCTTTTCTACATTTACGGTTACTGTCTTTTTTCCTTTTTTTTTCTTTTGTTTTACTGTGTATGTATGCCAACCTTCAATGTGAACAAAAAATGTTACTTTTGACACCCTCTGATTTAAGTCTGATTCTCCACTGGACACAAATGGGTAATATTTATTTTTGTCCAAAGTAAAGGACCAAGAAGAATTTCTCTTGGCCCCAATTTTTGCATTTCCTATGTCTGCATGCTCGTCTGGTGATCTATTCGGCGACTTCTTTAAATCTTGAACTTCATAAACAGCTCTATTGATATAAATGTAGTCTGCATCTGAATCCATATCGCTAAACGATAATACAAATTTATAGCCGTCTCTTGATAAAGAAACAGTCGGTTTTGTAAGCTTACTTTTAGCCATTAAACACCTCTCCTTATTGCACGACGAAGACTCGTTGCTATGTCATTAGCAATGTCATTAGCATCAGAACCTGCGTTATAATCCAAATGAACATCGACAGTTACTCCACTATCACTATCAGCGAAATCTTTTCTTAATCCTTTAATCGCAGACAGCAATGCTGCATTTCCATTTTGACGTCTATTCATCATGGAATTAACAGAATTAACATCAGACATCACACCAACTGAAGGCTGCATGTCAAACATTCCGTTTATAGCTCCGGCACCATCAGATATGTCGCTCAAATCGAGAACAGGTCGAATTGTTGGTTGAGAATCAACATCCATGTTAAGTATGTCCGAGACATTGTTTAATGCACCGGATAAAGATTTCGTTGATTGTTTAGCAACTTTAGCTGTAGATTTGTAAACGTCTTTTTCGCCCTTACCGAGTGCATTGATAAGACCTTTCACCATATAACCACCGAATCCATACCACACTTTTGACGGCGAATTGATCTCTTCGTTATCGGTGAATCCTTTATTGGCAGACTTAGCCAGAGACGCACCTTTATCGTATAGACTTTGACGTTTCTCTTCCAAACCATTAGCTAAACCTTTGCCTAGGTACTTTCCTGCGCTTTTGAAATCGTCATATTTATCTTTAACACCTGAGATTGCTTTACTAGCTAATGCTTTACCTTTCTTAGACACTGAACTTTCGGACTTTGCTATTCCCGATGCAAATTTCTTAACGAGAGCTTCCCCCGCTTTCGCAGCATCTGACTGCTTGGATTTGAAACCATTAACAGCGCTGTTAGAAACACTCTTAGCTGATTTCTGTATTGCTGGTAGGTTGTTTTTAATACCCTTATTCAGGTTCTTAGCCATAGCAGCACCAGCGCTATTCATTTTTTCTCCGGAATTTTTGAAAGCGCTTACAAACTTATCGACCTGAGCGTTTCCTAATTTCTTGAGACCTGTGGAGAAGGAACTCATTTTTCCAAAGTCAACATTACCCATTCCTTTTGCAAGATTAACGAGCGACTTGCATGCTTTAATGGCCGAATTAACATCGGATGTATTTACCTTTCCACTAACTGAATTCGAAAACTTAGTCATTGCTTTACCCATGCTGGATAATTTGTTTCCGAGAGCTCCGAAGTTAACTTTGCTTGATACAAAGGCGTTGATCTTCTCTGTATTCGGAAGATTAGCCATAACTTTTTTCAAAAGTTTAATAGCACTAATACCAGCCTCTGGATTGAACTTTTTATTGTTCACCGAATTCGAAAACTTTACAATTGCTTTACCCATGCTGGATAATTTGTTTCCGAGAGTTCCAAAGTTAACCTCACTGTTCGTAAATGAGATTATCTTTTTACTATCTGGAAGATTGTTCATAAGGCTTTTCAGAACATTAATTGCATTTTTAGCAGGTTCTAAGTTCACTTTCTTATCAACAAATACGTTAGAAAATTTAACTATCGCCTTACCCATGCTAGCCAGTTTATTCCCGAAAGTTCCAAAATTAACTTCACTATTTGTAAATGAAAGTATCTTTTTACTATCTGGAAGATTATCCATCAGTTTACCGATGGTTGTCATGGCGTTATTCACCGGACTCAAATCAACTTTCTTATCACCCATCGATTTAGAAAACTTAGTAACCGCTTTTCCTAGACTTGATAGTTTATTTCCGAATTCCTTAAAGTCTACTTTCGAAGAAGCGAATGTGTTGATTTTTGATGTATCAGGTAAATTGCTTAGTATCTCGGTAACTTTGTTGATGGCCTTTGCGTTTATTTCCTCGTCGGAAAGAGACTTCGAAAACTTAGAAATTGCTTTACCCATCTCTGAAAGTTTTGTTCCGAAATCTGCATAATTAACCTTCGAATTAACGAATGATGTTATTTTGTTGCTTGACAGTCCACCAATGATGTTTTTAATAACATTCGCTGCTTCACTAGCTTTTTCAGTGTTAATATTATCATCGTTGAACTTCTTACAAAATTCAGCAATACCATTCCCAACAAAAGAAAGATTGGTCTTAAATTGTTCACCTTTGAAATCCGAAGAGAATATATTTGAATTCTCTTTTTTAAGCATTCCAGTTATAGTATTTAAGACGCTTTTAGCTACTTCCACATTTTCTTTGTTTATTTTTTTATTCGAAACAGCATCCGAAAACGAAGCTATACCTTTCCCTAAATTTTCCAGGTTTGTAGGGAAGTTATTTTGAATTTTACTTAATACCGTTCCGACATCAGTATCCTCAGGTAAACCTTTTACCATATCGACGAGTACTTTACCAGTACTTGCTGCTGCTGACACGGCTTCTGGTTTGATGTTCTTAACACTGTCTGAGAACTCAGCCATACCAGTTCCAAAACCTTTAAGATCCTCAATGAAATCTTCGAGGCTTTCATCCCCCGAAAACCAACTAAAGAACCCACCTGTTTTTGGTAGAGCGCTCTGCATCTCAGCAAGGGCTTTACCCGCATTTGCTGCGGCTGTTACAGCGCCTTCATCAATTTTACCGGCTATTGTAGATGAGAACTCAGCCATAGCCTTACCGAACGGCACAATATTATTACAGAAGTCCTCTAACTTATTATCACCCGTAAATAGACTAAAGAATCCGCCGTGATTCGGAAGTGTTTTCGACATCTCCGCAATTGCTTTACCCGCATTGGCTGCTGCTGTAACAGCACCTTCGTCAATGTTTCCAGCTACCTCAGCTGAGAAATCAGCCATGGCTTCACCGAACGGAACAATATTCTTATAGAAATCTTCTAGCTTATTATCACCAGTGAATAAACTAAAGAACCCACCGTTGTTAGGTAGGGTGTTTGACATTTCCGAGATTGCTTTACCTGCATTTGCTGCGGCCGTCACAGCGCCTTCATCGATTTTACCGGCTACTGCGGCAGAGAAATCAGCCATGGCCTTACCAAAAGGAACAAGTTTTGGATAAAAGTCCTCTAACTTATTGTCACCCGTAAATAGACTAAAGAATCCACCGTGGTTAGGTATTTCGCTAGACATCTCGGCCAACAATTTACCCGCATTTGCTGCGGCTGTTACAGCGCCTTCATCAATTTTACCGGCTATTGTAGATGAGAACTCAGCCATAGCCTTACCGAAAGGAACAAGTTTTGGATAAAAGTCCTCTAACTTATTGTCGCCAGCAAACAGGCTAACTAAACCGCCCTCATTAGGTATCACGCTAGCCATCTCAGCCAATAATTTACCGGCATTAGCTGCGGCCGTCACAGCGCCTTCATCAATGTTTCCAGATACTGCGGCAGAGAAATCGGCCATTGCTTTACCGAATGGTACGATCTGGTTAGAGAATTTAGTTAGGCTATTTTCTCCAGTTATAAACGTCGCTATACCATCAAGAATATTTGCAGCCGTCAATGCCATAATAACACCGACAAGTGACTTAACGCCTGACAAAGATTCGGGGGTTACTGCTTTTGCTCCTTCTATGAATGGCGTTACGTTTTTCATAAAATTGGACAGATTAGTACCGACTTGTGGTAGCGTAGATGTAACACCGACAGCTATGCCGCCAACGATTCCACCAATAAACTGACCTATCGCCGTTCCTATAGCTTGAAGTAAGTTACCGCCTTCACTGATTAGCCATTTCAAACCTGGTATTTGAGCAAGACCACCAACCGCAGCCAATACTGCCGACAATTCCGCAATAAGAACTCCAAGTGCTAAAACGCCAACCATGGCGCTAGGCACAAGAGCCGCTAAAGTTGATAAAGCTATCATTATACCGGTTAACATACCGATGCCCGCTATAGCCTTCAACAGGCCATCCGTGTTTATTCCATTTAAAGCTTCTATTACTCCTTTGAACAAAGAACCTATTAAATTAACCACTGCCTTAATAAGAGCTGGCATGTTATTCGCTATTCCATTTATTACACCAATGATAATTTGCATTATGGAGCCAACAATGTCCTGTATGTGGCTAGCCAAAGAAGCCAAAACTTTGGTCACTAATACTAACGCACCTTCAACTATCATTGGAACACATTCGACAAGGACTTTAACCAACGTCACTATAATAGCTCGGATCGCCTCGCCAATTGCCGGAACACCTTTAGCTATAACTTCACATAGAACGATTATTGCTTCGCCTATTTTTTGTGCGATTGCCGGGATCAAATTTATTATTCCGGTTATTATTATAGTAAGTGATGCGACTATGGCTGTAGCAGCACTTGCGGTTACTGTGGCTAAAGCAGTAAGTCCAGCCGAAATAGCCATTAAACCTGCGCCAACAGTTAATGTGGCAACACCAATAAGCACAAGTGATCCAGCAAGACCCAATATAGCTGGTACGACTGGAGCGAGAACTGCCCCAGCAACACCAATGATTGCGAAGGCACCTGCAATTGTCAATAATCCTTTAGCAATGCTCTCCCAACTCATACTACCTAACGTAGTCATGACAGGTACAAATACTCTAAGAGCAGCAGCCATAATAAGTAACGATGCGGAAGACTTAATGATGCCTTGTGATAGCCCAGACAACAATGTAAATCCAGCCGCCAACGCTAATAAACCACCTATTGCAGCTCCAGCTTTACCTAGAGATTCCCAGTCCATTGATCCAAACTTTTGGCATACATCGGCAAATATTTCCATTGCACCGGCCATTATCGTCAGACTAACAACCGATTTCAACATTCCGGATGACAGTCCAGATAGCAATGTAAATCCTGCGGCTAATGCTAATATGCCGCCGATAGCAGCTCCAGCTTTACCTAGAGATTCCCATTGTAATGCTCCAAACTTTTTGCATACATCGGCAAATATTTCCATTGCAGCACCGATTATCACTAATGCCACCGAACTCTTAATTAATTTTGATGAATACCCGGATAGCAATGTAAATCCTGCGGCTAATGCTAATATGCCGCCTATAGCAGCTCCAGCTTTACCAAGCCCTTCCCAACTAATGGATTCGAACTTCTTACACACACTTGCGAATATTTGCATCGCCGCACCCATTATTAATAATGAGGTTGAGCTGCTTATCATCTTCTTCGAATCTATCATCGACATCAGTTTCTGGAATCCGACAAAAGTTAATAGTATGCCAGCAACCCCGGTAAGTCCTTTTCCGAGACCTTCCCAACTTAAAGACGACAGGCCTTTTAAAACAGACACCATAATCTTTAGAGCTGCGGCCATCAATATCATTTGACCAGCACCCTTAACCACTGTCTTATTTTCAGAAGACATTATCTTAGCTGCGGCTACTAAAATGGACGTTAATCCGACAAGACCAGTAAGCCCTTTTCCGATATCACTCCAGCTAAGATCAGCTATTTTCTTCATCGCTGATGCCAACAAAAGAATTGATATTGACATGGCGATCATTAGAGTAGACGCTTTCGAAACTTTGCTGTATGATCCGTCAATTTTATCAAATATCGCTAAAGCGCCCATCAAGTTTCCGAATAGCACAGTAATCGCACCTAGAGCATTGGTTAGTCGTTCAGGATCAATCATCGATAAAACAACAAGAGAACCAGCCAATAAAGCAATTGCGCCTGCGATTTTAAGTAACGTTCCCGCTTTAAGCTGTTGTTGCCATGCTTCTAAACTACCTTTAACTCCATCGAGTATTCCTTTAATCTTATCTAGAAATCCACCGACATCGCTGAAAGCATCGGTCAATCCACCGATAAATTTATTAAGTCCAAGAAGAATACCAGTAAATATTCCACTATTAACAATATCCAATGCTGAATTGATATCCCCATTTCGGAATGCACCTGCAATAACGCTCCCTATGGAAGATCCAATCTCGGAAATTTTAGAGCCTACTTTTTGTATAATATTCCAAATACCTTGCATGAGTTTGAGAAACTCTTCAAATCCAGGCATTTGAATTTTCTCTGCTATAAAACTTGCAAATTGTTTGAATTTATCTATTCCATTTTGAAGGAATTTAACCATCCCATCTATGGACTTTCCAAACACATCAGTTTCTTTTATTGAATCTCGTACACCACTTAACCAATCACCGATAGAACCGGTTACACCAAGAACACCATCGCCAAGGCCAGTGAAGCTTCCTATCAATCTTACGATACCACTAGCGAGTTCTTTTAAAAACGTAACACCGATATCCACAACAGAAAACAAGCCTTTAAACGTTGACTTAAGGTTTTTTGTTTGTGTACTAGATAATTTAAAATGCCGTGTTAAATCACGAATGTTTTTAGTTATCTCAAGAAGCTGCTTTGAAGTCATTCTTGGAAATACTTCTCTAAAAGCTTCTTTTATTGGCTTTATGATACCGAGCAGACCCTTGAATGCATTTGTTATGGCTTCAATAGCCATCTTTCGTCCGCCGCCTTTAGCCCAACCTTCTAAAAGATTATTACGAGCTTCTGCCGATTTATTTATAGCATCACTGAAATAATCAGATGCACTGGTCCAAAGTTTTTTCGCTTCTTCGAAATCACCGACAAGTATTTCCCAACTTTGAGTCCATCCTGATTGAGCTGCTTCCTTCAATGTATCCATTAACTGGGTAAACGTTTTAACCTTTGTTGCGGCATCATTAGCTGTTTTACCCATTTTCATGATTTTCTTTATCTGCTCATCGGTATAACCCATGGATTTCAATTGTTTCTCATTGAGATCTCCGGTGAACTTAGATAACGTCTCAGTTAAAATCTCGGAAGATAACCATCCTTTTTGTAACGTCTCTCTGAATGATCCTTCTTTCTTGATCATATCATCGATCTTAATTCCGTGAACACGTGCAGTTTCTTTTAACGCATCCTGAAATACCTGACCGCCCATTCCAGCATTAACAACTGAGTTCCAGTCTTGAAGTTTAACGGTTCCGGCAGCCAAAGCCTGAGAGAGCTGATACATAGCGGTCGATGCCTGCTGGGAATTCGATCCCGACACTGCTGCTAAGTTCGCAATACCTTTAATAGCTGATACTGATGTATCCAAATCAACACCAGCAGCTGTGAATGTACCGATGTTACGAGTCATCTCAGTAAAGTTATAGATGGTTTTATCAGCATAGTGATTAAGCTCATCTAATGCCCCGTTTACATCTTTTAACGTACTTCCTTTACTCTCGGTATTGGCGAGGATTGTCTGGACTGCATTTATCTGAGTTTCATACTCTTCAAATCCAGACTTTATTGGTTCAATAGTAAACGCTGAAGATATTCGTTTTCCAGCACTGACCGCAGAATCAACTATATTGTTTATCTGATGTTGTATTGTAGCTTGGAGGTAGGAGAACTTTGTTTTAACTGTGTCAATTCCATTGCTAATTCCAGAAAAGTCTAGTTTTCTAGCTGAGGCATTGATTTCTTCTAAACCTTTAGACATTCCATTGAAGTTCAAACTTTGCTTCAGCTTATCAAGTGTCGACATACTGGTCTTAACATTACTCTCAAACTGCTTGTTGTCAAACTGCATTGAGACGACTCTTTCGTCAATGGTTTTACTCATAATTTAGTAACCTCCCTCCATGCGTTGTCTACAATCTCATCAAAAATAGGTTGAATCGCGGGGTTAATGTAATCTCGTCCTTGTACCCATCCACCATTTTTTGTTCCATGACCGTACTGTAAAATAATAGCGATTGGAACTCCATTTTGAATGTTTGAATTCGTGAATACAATCTCCGCAAACCCGCTTTTGTTTACTATTTCATAACTCCACGAATTGGCAGTCTTTCCTGTTTTAATAGGGGTCACAGACGAAAGAGCGGCCACTCCAGCTCGACCGCACTTATCGAGATCGCCGAGTTTAACTGTTTCTTTCGCTCTCTCCAGGAAGCGGGTTAACTTAGAGAAATCGCCCTTTTGTCTGAAACTTATCATTTTATCAACCCCTTTATTTTTTTTTCGTGTATTTCAAACTAATCCATCCAGCCCCGGACTTCAATTTACCCCAGCCATTTTTTGTCTCGACTATGGTATAAGTTATACCTTTCGCAGTGTGTCCAACTACACTGTACTTCGTCCCCGGACCGGTTCGAATGTTCAACGATTCACATGTGACTGTAACCTTATATGAATCGTCTTTATCATTAGATGATTTACTAGACTTATTAGTCCCACTTCCTGTGTTGGATGTGATCTCTTTCCATAACTTTTTCCACCGTTTATCTTTATTGGCATTGCCACAATAATATCCGGGACACAATTTATGAGAAGCATCGTAATGACGAACCACATCTTTATCTTTCACACCATAATCAGCTTGAATAGCTTTAACTAATTTCTTAAGTGATGTAATTTGTTCTTTTGTAAATTTTTCATCAGCACTTACAACTTCAATACCAATACTGGTATTATTCCAAATTCCATATCTACCTTTTCCATCTCCACAATGCCAAGAATAATACTTAGAACAATTTGCATTGAACTTATAAATGCTTCCATCTTTATCGATGAAATAGTCAGCACTAGCATCGCGGTCTCCACCGCCAAAATAAATGCAATTGTTCTTTGCTGACGCTTTTGTTCCCGTGTTATGTATTACAATATTTTTAACTTTTTTACCAACTCTTCTGTCAGAACATTTTGTAACGTTGTACTTTGTCTGTTGATAATTCTTATTCATAGATGGGTATCCCATAATTATCACTCCTATCTATTTCTTTCTAGCTTTTCTACGAGCAGCATTTATCGCTGCATGATGCGATGCAATCTCGCTACGACTTCTCTTTTTAGGTGGCTGATTCTTAATGTTGCAAACCTTAATCAATGATATAAGTCGATTCAAATGCCACTTTTGACACTCGAATGGTATTCCTAATGTGATCATCCAATAATAAATAATCTCAGCGGTAACAGTTTCTCTATTAGATCCACCATTATTATCTTTAGCGAACGTAATTCCCGTCATAGGAGCATTGATGTAATTGTTTATCTGTTCTTCATTTTCCATGGTTAAACAATAGTAGACATATGGATTCACATTTTGTGTGATTGTCATACATCTTATGTAATCTATTATTTCTTCTCTTGTTTTCGATTTTTTAGAAAAGTAAGATTTGCACCATTTTGATTCCCATTTTGAAACTGAGACAAGCGAATGCTCAAGACGCAACGTGCATTTTTTTACACTTACGAATGTTTCGCTATGTTCATCCCATAGTTCCGTTTCCGGAATTGTGATCTCAAGCATTCGACTTCCCTCCAATATAATTATTTAATAGGCAATGACTCCACTTTATTTGTTATTGCCTGGTTCTTTTCGGTTCCACTAACTTTAGAATCCGATGGCATAATACCGTTAACAAAGTCTGCTGCTGCTTCGGCATTTGTAGATAATTCTACAAATAATTCCGAATAAGCTTCTGTTGATTCGAATTCTTTTCTCAATTCATCTGTCTTGATGAACGCCCTTCCATCTGGACTCTTTTGACCGTAAGCTTTCAACACCAGATCTTTGAATACTTTGATGATGGCAGGGGCATCCTGCGCTGCAACGATTCGATTAACCATTTCAACCAATCCACCAGTTGTACCCATTTCGATCTCGATCAGCTCTGCCTTTGTCAAATTAAAGAAAAAGTCCTCGGTTCTTTCAACGCCATTATAATCAATGTAAGTAATTGTCTTTCTTAACATAATAATAATCTCCTTTCATTAAAAAGAAGGCCCCGTTATTAAAACGAGACCCTCCAACAAGTTGTTATTTTTTTTAGCCTTCTGTGATAACAGTAGTGATGATCTCATCTGGAAGTGGTAAACGAGCCTCTTTTTCCGCAGAACCAAACAGAATTGCTTCCAGGGCAGCGAGCTTCGTAGCATCCACTTTCGTACTGTCAATTGTAAGAGTTGCTGTCGGTTCGAATCCTTCGACGCTAACTGGTGTTGTGCTTACTTCCCAAGAAAGGGTGGTCGCCTCTGGGCTATCATTGATAGTCTGATATTCTTTCTCCGAAGGAGCAGCTAAAGCACCATAAATGATGTGCAGCTTATAGCCATAGTCATTTCCTTTAGTGTCATTACCGATCGTGGTTTTATAAACCATACCGAACTGTTTACGCTTCTGCTGACCAATGGTAACGCCTGTTGCAACTTCTGCGGTTCCATCGCACTCATCAAACTCTGGCGGAGACATATAAGCCTCAATGGTAGCTTTGAACTCTTCAGCTGACAAGAGATTCAAATACTTAATGTCATCAGCATACAATGGTGTAGGCTCAGCGCCTTCTGGACTTTCTGTTACAGAAATAAGACCATTCCAAGCGACACCTTTTGGATAAGCACCGTTTTCGTCCTGTGGATACAAGACGCCACTTTTCACACCAGTCTCATACTCACGAGCACCGGTCTGATCCCAAACAAGTTTAGACATATTTTTTGTCCTCCTTTTTAATAATATAGTGTTAAAACATCGTGATTTAGATTATCGGCCTTGTAGTGTCGATCCCATTGACAGTTTTGAAGTTTTTCAATTTCGTCAATAACGGGTTCGTCTGGCCGTTTACTAATTACGATAATTTCATAGCAATTTGTTTTTAAGTAAATTCCATTATCTGCGTGTTTAACGTCGGGTTTCATTTTCGAATAACATATAGCCGGATAGTTCATTACTACTGACTCGGGAGGTTGGTAATACACATTTTTACTTCCCAATAACTCTTCGAGTTTTTTTTGCAATTCAAGTCTGTTGGACATTGTATACACCTCCCATAGTCAATATTAACCTAGGGTATTGAACCTCAACATTTGTTACTTTCCATTTGGCTCCTGCATATTCGATGTAAACGATAGAAGAACAATTCCGAACGGCAAATGGATCGGCTAATATGCTGATCATGTTTGATGGATTAATGTCGCTATTTACTTTATCCGCAGATTGGCGCATCCAGCGACTAGAGATAACATCTCCATAATACGAACGTTCGGTAATTTGTTCTTCCCAAACTCCAGGTCCGGTTTCTACCGTTTCAGCATAGCCGATTTTTCCATACCATTTACCCATTTTGAATTATTCCTCCGATCTCATTAACCCTGTGGTTCTTCCTGATCACTTGCAGTTGTTGAAGAAACAGGCTCTTCCAAAGCAATAGCAGAATACACTTTTGTAAGTGCACCGGAAAGTCTTGTTTCCAACAGATACTTATAGCGGTTGAAGTCTATATCGAAATCTTCGAATTTGGTAATCTCGCCGCCTCTGGTGGATCCGAACTGATAGTCTGCAAGGTTTACGAACAAGCCGAGCAACTTCTTAGTTTTACCATCGGAAGTTGTTCTAGTTCTACCCTCGAACTGCTCAACTGTGTAGATTTCGCCTACGTTAAGAGCTGCTGCCAAATCAGACTTAGAGTCATAGATGCGACGACCATTCAAGTCACGCGCAAGCAGCATCACGTTCAACAAGTGAGGAGTGCAATACAAATCCGGTGTTCCAGATCCTTTGTACTTCTCACGGGAATACAATGCCGCTGTGATGATAGCTTCGGCATAGATGTAATTCTCGCCAAAGTTAGCTCCGGTGTTTGTTCCCTGAAGTTCAGCTTTTGCTGCTGCAATGTCAACATCTTTATGGATCGTATACAACTCATCATCATTCCAGATAGAACGAATGTGAGTCTCATGAATCTTGTCTGGATCGCCCTCTTCACGACCATCACCGATCAAAGCTGCCAAAGCAAGTTCCTCGTTCAATGTGTGGCGCATAACATTCCACTGATACTCAACGACATCAAAATCTGTAATGTCGATGATGTCATCACGATGCATGTTGTCTTTAATGTAGACAGTCTGTGGATCTGTTGTTCTGCTCAACAGTTTGATGTTAGCGGAAACTTTCTTCTCGTCACCTTTATTCTGGTAACCTTTTGCTCTCAGTTCAGCGATACGAGAATCAGCCTGACGTGTACGGATACGGCTGATAGGGCTTTTATGAATTTTGCCCATTACACCAGCGATCCAGGACTGATCTCTTTCAAGTAACTCAGGAGCGCCTTTCTTAGTAAGCTCGTATTCTGGGAACAACTGATCGTAATTCTCGAATCCATGAGCCAGCTGCTCGTTTTCGTTAGCGTAGATTTCCATGGCTGCTTTCAAACTTCCAACACCACTCTGTTTAGCAAGTTCAACGATAGCCTCCTGATCGGAATGGCTGAGCACATCCTTGTTTTCGGTTTCAGCACCGTCAAATACATTATGTTTCATTGTTTCATTTCCTCCTTTTGATTCTTCTTTTTCTGGCTCTTCGTCGTCCGAATCATCGTCAACTGAACCCAATAATGCATAAACGAAAGTTTTTTGGTCTTCATTCATTGAATCGAAAACCTCTTGAAATGTTTTTTCTTTTCCGGAATCTTTATTGTCTTCCGGCTTCTTTTCGGAATTATCATCTTTTTTTGAAGCTTCAGGTTCAGCGTGTTGAATGTTATCTTCAAGTGAAATATATTCACCCGTAAAGATTCGAGCTTCCTCTTCTGACTCTTCTCCATGTCTGACGACTGATTCGATGAATGCTCCTGGATTAGCTCCGGCAAGAACAAGGCTTACTTCACGGATATCACCATGAACAACGTTAGCCATATTCTGTTTCAGATTGTTTGCGAAAATAGACAATGCATCTACATCGCCATGTTGTACAAGCAGCTTCGCAGTTTGTCCAGACTCGGTGTCATTGAATGTTCCGTAAGCATAAACGCCTTCGTCACGATTCTCTAACAATGCATGTCCAAGTACATCAACCACTCCTTCATGCTTGTGGTTCCATACGAGAGGGACAACTTTTCCATCCATATGTTTAAATGCATCTTTCATGATAGTTCTACCATCAGAGCATTTAAGGTTGTTTTTAGTCGCCCATCCACAAAAATCATAATCCTTCATTTCGATTTTCTTCTCCTTCCATATTTGATTCTTTATCTGGTTCCATTTGTTCCGAAGCCTGACTTATGTTGCTATTCATAAGTTGATCAGCTTTCGGATCATCTGACGGTTTCATCCCTATCTTCTGTCTGATCTCATTCGACGTCATGATTTCATTTCTAGTAAACTTATCTGCTATTTCCGCAATATTGTTAACTGGAACAAGCTTGAACGGGTCTCTAAAATATGAAATTGTCTGTTTCTGTGACCTAGCAGTTTTTGTTAGGAATTTACGTTTCATCTCGTCAACGATTGCTGATAGAATCGGCTCAACGGTATGGGTTAAATAATTCAATTGTGTTTGCTCGTCGGCGGTTCCATCTAATATACTCTGAGTGATTCCTAACTGGCTATATAGCATACTCGTTAAATATTCAATCTGAGACATTAGATTGTTGTCTACTGATCGATTCAACTGTGTGATACGCTCTGTTGCGTCCGCATAAGCGATACCATACTTCGAATTAGTTAACTGCTCCTCTATTTGTTTTCGCCTCTCGTCGGCTTGTTGACGTTTTGTCGGTGATTTTATAGTGTACGGTAATTGGATTATCAAATCCAATTTTCCAGACCCACTCTGATCGTCGATAACGTCCAAAAGATTAAGTTTTCTTATAAGACGTTGCATAGTAGAGTTCGGTTCATTCATAATTGAATAGAATGGATTTTCAACAATACCGACCATACTCTTAGGTAACACAAGCTCCTCGTAATATCCTTTTTTATCATTGTAAATTTTTACTTTTACATAAGCTGGATACCATTCCAGAATTTCTCCGGTTCGCATTGTCTGAATATCATACGAGCCTGTTACTGTCGGGTCTAATGTTGTATCTATCGGAACAATTGCCACGACGCCTTCATCCAACATAGACATAACAATATCTTGTTTAAGAGCCTGTCCTGTTTGGTCGATATTAGCTTCCAGATTTAAACAATTATTCAAACCTGAATCTATAAATCCGACAAACCGATCATCTTTATCTAATTTACAATGATTGATATTAATAGATGCCACATCCAAACCGATTCGATTATAAATAGACGTAACAATCGATCGCTCATTACCCCGTGATAACCGTATTCGATCTGGTCTATGTACATAGTAATTACCACCAGCATTTGTATAATAGGCTGTCGGATCTCTGTTCATAAAAGCATTCCAGGCATGCTGGAGTCTATTTGTTAATCCCATTTTTTAATCCTCCTATTCAAAAGCATCTTTGTTGAGTTTATAAGCGACATAAGCATCCATCATAGCTGCAACAGCATCGATCTTTTGGTCGTATCGCTTCTTCAAAAGTTTTCTGTTACCATTTGTATCTTCTAAGGTGATGCAGTTACCCATAGCAAATTCCATAAGTTCTTCATCGAAAAGTAATAATCGCTCTTCTGATAGTTTCTTTAATTCACCCAAAGGAACCGATTCAGTTCTAGCACCCTGAATTACCTTTTCTATACCAAAAGGACCATTATCTGTTTCCCATCTAGCCACGAATGATTTTGCATTGTATGGGTCAAAACCAAAGGATCGAACGTCGTATTCGCAAGCGATAATATGCGCATCGAGATCATCATAAACCTGATCCATGTCAAGGACAGCGCCTTCTAAAACAATCAAACTTCCTTCTTTCATGAATGAGTCATACTTAATTCGCATAGAAGCAGGTAACTTCATAAGTGTGGTAGAAGAAATATAGTTCCTTGTCTTAATGCCGAACGCGCCATTAGAAAGAGGGAACATGAAAGTGAATGCACAAAAGTCATCACCTTGTGAAAGGTCTGCTCCCAAAGAACAAGGCACCCCCCAGAAATCTCGTTTTCTATGGGGAAGTGTCTCTTCATAAGTGAAGTAATATGTATAACCTTCCATTGGAATTCCAAATCGTTTTGCTAAGATATCATTTCGAGCAGCTGGTGCTTTCTCAGCTCTTTCGACATCCAACTGATATGTTTCGTAAGTTACCGTCTTTCCAAGATTAGGATTCGCTTTCAACCACATCTCAGGATTTGAAACTTCTTCAACATTATCAAGTTTGTAGTACCAAATGGACACATGTGGATTGATGTAGTCACCTTTTAAGATGTCCATCAATTCCATTTTGATGTCATCGCCAGATCCGTTACGGACTGTACCTTCTGAGCTTATAGCTACGATAAGATAATCATCGTTCTTAGAAGCACCCTGCTCTAAAGCACCAATAACATCTTCACGAATATCTCCGGAAAGCCACTCATCCACAGTATTGATTCTACTGTTAAGTCCCTGAAGTTTATCGATACTCATTGGACGAATCTCAAGCAATGATCCAGTTAAGAAGTTCTCGACGCCTTTCTTTGTAGCGGCTAACTTCATACGATTTGCTTTCGAACCTGTCGTATTCTGCAAAGAGCCTTCAGTTAGAAACTGAAACAACGGTCCTCTAGCTCTAGTGATTGCTGTTCGAATCGGAGCCATGACCTCTTCAGCCTGCTTCATCGTCGGAGCAGTCGTAACCTGGTGAGTCGTTGACGTGTCAACATTAAGAAAGAAGTTCTGAATGCATGACGCATACATAGATTTCGCCGCGCCTCTGGCTACGATGAGATACTGCTTATTAACAAGCCGTTTCTTTATCTGCTTTTTTATATAACGTCCACCATGTCCATCTGGAGATGGCTCGTAAACGCTTCGTTCGACAAAGTAATACCAGCCGAAAATCTGTTCAGCCCAAAGTTTAAATGAATCAAGAAGATGTAGATCTTCACCATTGGTTAATGTGAGTTCATTCTCGCAATAATCAATAAAACCCTGGATTGCTTGGTCGTCATACCAAATTCCAGGGTTAGCTATTAAATCATCTATTCGATTCATCTCCATTGAAATCTCTTTACATACCGGTATCTCACCATTGATTACGGCATCTCGAAATTGGCCGTAATACTTTGGTGTGGCTGTATTCGACAATGCCATATTTGTTCTCCTTATTTCATTTTATACTCGTAAACATTTCCGGCGACCTTAACCAGTTTCATAGTTCCGATCTTAGCGAGACCAGCATTAGCTCGCTGCATCCCCTTTTGATTAGCGTATTTTTTAACACTGCTTATGATCTTATTTTTGTTTCGATATACATACTGGCCAGCGACTATTAGACCATAATTTCTCCAAGCGGCAATCTTAGCTTTTGATACTGCTGTTTTCTGATCCATACCTTTATTGATCATGTTCTTTGCGGCTTTTTTATAAACATCTTTTTGATATGTCATTCGACTACCGATTGACTCATTTTTTATAATGTTTTGATACGCCTTATTAATCGCTTGTTTGTGCTCTCGTTTTATATCGTACTTTTTCTGTGAAGCTACGGCTTTAGCGCGATGTTTATCAGCTACTTTCTGAACAGCTTTAGCCTCACTTTCACGTCCGCTTTTTCGTAATTCATCAGCATCTTTCTGAACACTTCGAGCAGCTCTGCTATGGTATCTATTACCGAGACTGGTTTTTCGCTTACCCCACTTCATACCAAGCACTCCATAATGCATTAATTCATTGTTACTCATTCGATCACCCCCTAAGTTCTTTTATGGCGAGAGCAATGCTCAATGCTGAACCTGTAATCGTTAGTGCACTTCCTGCGGTTTCAAGAATCTTATTGGCTCTTTCTTTACCTTTGGATATTTTCTGTGGCGAGAATAAATCGTTATATTGTCGTTCCAAGAATTCTCTGTTAATTCTTTCACGCATCTCTTTATCAGTCATGTTACTGAGATCCATTTTGGTTTTTGTCCGATTCTTACCACGGTTAGCATTAACATTCTTAAGGTTATTAGCCATGTTAGAACCTTCATTAACCAATCTTTTGGATCGTTCCATATCTTCTTTAATCCAACGATTAGGATCTGCGGATCCAACTTTATTACCTTTTTTCTTTCCGGAATTTTCTCGTTGATCCCGCTCATAACGTTTTCTACCAGCATCGGTTAAAGATCCATCAGAATTCTGATAACGTCTAACACCCCATCTCATTCCCTTTACTCCAGAATGTGATAAAAACTTACTCATTGTTTACCCCTCCTCTCTACAAAGTCATATCTGTTTCCGACGCAACATTAAGTCGCCATTCAAATTCACTAATTTGTCTGTTTATGGAATCGATAGCAGCAGAACTAGTTGGTGGGTCAAATATGAGTTTAACCTTTAAATAGATATATGATTTAACCAACTCTATTTTGGTTTGATCTGATACATAGTCGTCCCACGTATCATCTTCATCGGTAATTGAAAATCCATTTGACGGACCCACGCCGAGTTGCGTTAGGATCATAAATACAGAATTTATATGGATTATAACGTCCTGATCAAATGCGGTATATTCCTCTGGAATCCCTAACAGTTTTTTTATTGACGTTAATATGCTTTCCATCTAATCCCTCCTTATTTGAGGTCGACGAATTTCAGCATGCAATATCCTGATACTCCATCGGGTGTAATAACCTTAATCCAATCGTCATTTTGATAATTAGAATCGACCTCAAGTTTACAGTCTTTCTCGACTACACAAAGAGGGTCCGAGTCAATGTCCGGACGTTTACGAATGTTCAGTCTTGAACAATTAACCATACCAAATGAGGTCTTAAACTCGTCAGTCGCTTTTTCAGCTGTTCCTTCCGCATTGGTACTTTCTACGTTAGCGCTTTCCGAAACTACTGTTTTTTCATTCTCTTCGTTTTGCTTGGAATACTGACCATAGTTACGGTAGCTCTGATTTTTAAAATTTTTATTACTCATTTTAATTTCCTCCTTTATTAATGTCGCCAAGGACATGTGTCATTTTTCATTCTTTCAGTTGGCATCATCGGTAAGATACTTATATTACCATAATGGATCGCATTGTGTGTTCTATGCGTGGTTGTGATTAGAAACTCTGGATTAAGTAGGAAATCACTCTCTCGATTAATATCTTCCATGGTAATAGGATTCATGTGATGAATTAATACATTGCTATGTATATCGTAGCCATCGACTCCGAGATCACATCCATTATCTCGAATAATCACTTTATCTCTTATAGATCGCCATTTCTGCGATCTGTAAAAGAGTTGATTTATATACCGATCATACCCAAAAGTATCTTTACCAACTGATCCACCAAGTTGTAAATACTCAAAGCGTTCTTCGAATGTGGCTAGTTTGACTAGTTCTGAATACGATCTAATAATCGTCTTCTGAGTCATCATCTTCACCACACTCCTCTTCTTGTCCGCTGTATCTACGCATAGCATTGAGGGCATTGGTGTATAGTTCTTCCACTCTTTTAGCCGATTGTATAGATTCTTTTTTAGCAGCCATGAGTTCCTTTTGTTCTGCTAAAATCTCTTTTTCAAGTCTAGCTTTTGTCGACCCTCGTTTGACAAACTCAGTTATAAGCTGAGAAGAAGCAGTACCATCTCGTAATTGTTGCTCTGCAAGATCCATAGCCAAGGATATCATCTGATTTTCTCTAGCTTCTGGAGTTATGGCTGGTCGCATTCTTTTAGACTCGCTTACAGCTTTGGTTTTATTCACAAGTACTATCTCCTTTCTTCTCTCAACCTTCTCTATTCGTTTGATTTACCATTTACTCTCGATGACTTTTAGATGACTTTTAGATATCTCTTTGATAACATTTAGGTGGTTTTATGAGGCGAAAGGAGAATATTCACATGGCAAAAATAATCATCAATCCAAACAAAAATACCAAACGGTAAAAAATGGCAAGCAGTATAAAAAATCCGTGGCAGTACATCATACATACCTCATAAAACCACCTAAATGTTATCAAAGAGATATAAAAGCTTTTTCAAAAATATCCCGCCGGGGAATTTTT
>ENA-ORNF01000188-ORNF01000188.1-human-gut-metagenome-genome-assembly--contig:-NODE-188-length-63289-cov-6.868552_pt1 | contig 63289 bp, 58 predicted proteins | sample MGYA00242110_ERZ509012 | MGnify/ENA primary metagenome ERZ509012 (study PRJEB26280, sample SAMEA2338714) | human gut metagenome | biome: human gut; feature: human-associated habitat; material: faeces... | reverse complement strand
CACACTTGTGGATTATGGATTCCGCCTCCCTTCGGCAAAGGATAACCGCCCGTTAAATTTTGAAGAGTTTGAGCAGCACATTGACCAGATGTTATTTGTTTCCGCGACACCGAATGTGTATGAGGGAGAGCATGAGCTGCTGCGGGTAGAGCAGATTATCCGTCCGACGGGATTACTTGACCCGAAGGTGGAAGTACGCCCGGTGGAAGGACAGATTGATGACCTGCTCGGAGAGGTCAACCATGAGATTGCGGCACATCATAAGGTGCTCATTACGACACTGACGAAGAAGATGGCGGAGGACTTGACTGACTATATGCGGGAGGTTGGCGTCCGGGTGAAATATCTGCACTCGGATATCGACACCCTGGAACGGGCGGAGATTATCCGGGATTTGCGTCTGGATGTTTTTGATGTGCTTGTTGGAATCAACCTTTTGCGTGAGGGACTTGATATACCGGAGATTACACTTGTAGCGATTCTGGATGCAGATAAAGAAGGATTCCTGCGCTCAGAGACGTCACTGATTCAGACGATTGGACGTGCGGCGCGAAACAGCGAGGGACACGTCATCATGTATGCTGACCGTATGACAGATTCCATGCAGCGCGCTATCAGCGAGACGGAACGCCGTCGTAGTTTACAGGAGGCATATAATAAAGAACACGGCATCACGCCGAAGACCATTCAGAAGGCGGTGCGGGAATTAATCAGCGTCTCGAAGAAGGTTGCAGCGGAAGAATTGAACTTTAAGCGTGATCCGGAGGCAATGGATGCGGCAGAACTGGCCAAGCTGATTGCAGATATCCAGAAGAAGATGCAGAAAGCGGCGGCAGACCTTAACTTTGAGGCGGCTGCCGAGTACAGAGACAAGATGATTGAGCTGAAGAATATGCTGCGTGATTTAGACGATGACGGGGCAGCAGGGAAACGGCGCAAGAAGTGAGGAAATTATGAAGAAAGAAGAGATAAAATATATAAAAATCCGGGGTGCAAAAGAGCATAACCTCAAGAATATTGATGTGGACATCCCGAGAGATTCATTCGTAGTTCTGACAGGACTTTCCGGTTCCGGAAAATCCTCTCTGGCATTTGATACCATTTATGCAGAGGGACAGAGACGTTATATGGAGTCGCTTTCCTCTTATGCAAGACAGTTCTTGGGACAGATGGAGAAGCCGAATGTCGATAAGATAGAGGGATTGTCTCCGGCAATTTCGATTGACCAGAAGTCCACGAACCGCAATCCAAGGTCAACCGTTGGAACGGTCACGGAAATCTATGACTATTTCCGGCTTCTCTATGCGCGTGTGGGTGTTCCGCATTGCCCGAAGTGCGGCAGAGAGATTAAACGCCAGTCGGTGGATCAGATGGTCGACCAGATTCTGACACTGCCGGAACGCACGAAAATCCAGCTCCTTGCTCCTGTCGTGCGGGGAAGAAAGGGAGAGCACGTCAAGCTGTTTGAACAGGCAAAGCGCAGCGGCTATGTGCGTGTAATCGTAGACGGCAGTATGTATGAGCTGACAGAAGAAATCAAGCTCGACAAGAACAAAAAGCATAATATTGAGATTGTCGTAGACCGTCTGATGGTAAAAGAAGGCATTGAGAAGCGTCTGACAGATTCGATTGAAAATGTGTTAGAGCTTTCCGGCGGACTGGTCGTTGTGGACGTGATAGACGGGGAGCGGATTCAGTTTTCCGACAGCTTCGCCTGTCCGGACTGCGGAATCAGCATTGATGAAATCGAGCCGCGCAGCTTTTCCTTCAACAATCCGTTTGGTGCCTGCCCGACGTGTTTTGGACTCGGTTATAAAATGGAATTTGATGAGGATTTGATGATTCCGGATAAGAGCCTCAGTATCAACGAAGGGGCAATCCAGGTGATGGGATGGCAGTCCTGCACAGACCCTTCGAGCTTTACCTATGCAATCTTAAAGGCATTGATGGAAGAGTACCACTTTGATTTGGACACGCCGTTTGAAGACTATCCGAAGGATATCCAGAACGTGATTCTAAACGGAACAGATGGAAAGGTGTTAAAGGTCCGCTATAAGGGTATGCGCGGGGAGGGTGTCTATGACGTTGCGTTTGAGGGACTGATCCGCAATGTACAGCGCAAATACCGCGAGACCGGTTCGGATGTCATGAAGCAGGAATACGAGCAGTTCATGCGGATTACGCCGTGTGAAGACTGTAAGGGACAGCGTCTGAAAAAGGAATCCCTCGCGGTGACGGTTGCGGGCAAAAATATTTACGAGATGACCTCGATGTCTGTCAAAAATCTGAATGCCTTTATTCAGAATATGGAATTGAGCAACCAGCAGCATCTGATTGGAGACCAGATTTTAAAGGAAATCCGGGCAAGAGTCGGCTTCTTAAATGAAGTCGGACTGGATTATCTGTCATTGTCGAGAGCAACGGCAACGCTTTCCGGCGGGGAGGCACAGCGTATCCGTCTGGCAACCCAGATTGGTTCGGGCTTAGTCGGTGTGGCGTATATTCTCGATGAGCCGTCCATCGGTCTGCACCAGAGAGATAATGATAAGCTGTTAAATGCGCTGAAGAATTTAAAAGACCTTGGAAATACGCTGATTGTAGTAGAACATGACGAAGATACCATGTTAGCGGCGGACTATATTGTGGATATCGGACCCGGCGCCGGCTCTCACGGTGGAGAAGTGGTAGCGTGCGGAACCGCCGAAGAAATCATGAAATGCGAGAAATCTATCACCGGTGCCTACTTAAGTGGCAGAATTCAGATTCCGGTGCCAGGGGAGCGCCGTAAGCCGACAGGTTATATTACGGTAAAAGGAGCCAGGGAGAACAATCTTAAGAACATTGACGTGGAGATTCCGCTTGGGGTCATGACCTGTATCACCGGTGTTTCCGGTTCCGGAAAGAGTTCGCTCACAAATGAAATCCTCTATAAGCATCTGGCGAGAACCTTAAACCGTGCGCGGTGCATTCCGGGAGAGCATGATGCGATTCTTGGATTAGAGCAGCTTGACAAGGTCATTGACATTGACCAGTCACCAATCGGAAGGACACCACGTTCCAATCCGGCAACGTATACGGGCGTATTTGATATGATTCGTGATTTGTTTGCCGCTACCCCGGATGCGAAGGCACGCGGCTATAAGAAGGGCAGATTCAGCTTTAATGTGAAGGGCGGACGCTGTGAAGCCTGCTCCGGAGACGGAATCCTAAAGATTGAGATGCATTTCCTGCCGGATGTGTATGTGCCGTGCGAAGTCTGTGAGGGCAAGCGCTATAACAGAGAGACACTGGAAGTAAAATATAAAGGAAAAAGCATCTATGATGTGTTAGATATGACCGTGGAGGAGGCACTTGAGTTCTTTAAGAATGTGCCGAGTATCCACCGCAAGATTCAGACCCTTTATGATGTGGGATTATCCTATGTCAAGTTAGGGCAGCCGTCCACGGAGCTTTCCGGAGGAGAGGCACAGCGAATCAAACTTGCAACAGAATTGAGTAAGCGCAGCACAGGAAAGACCATCTATATTCTCGATGAGCCGACTACCGGACTGCATTTTGCAGATGTGCATAAGCTGATTGAAATTCTGCACCGGCTGTCAGAGGGCGGCAATACGGTGGTTGTCATTGAGCATAATCTTGATGTCATCAAAACCGCAGACTATATCATTGATATGGGACCGGAAGGCGGAGAAGGTGGTGGAACCGTGATTGCACAGGGAACACCCGAGGAGATTGTGAAGGTAAAGAAATCCTACACCGGACAGTTCCTAAAGAAATATCTGAAAAAGAAATAAGATGCGTGCAAAACATAACAGAAAAACAGGTTTCCAAATTGGAAACCTGTTTTTCTGTTGTGTGCAAGGATATATTTTTATTTATGAAAACCGCGGATGCGGTCTGTTTCGGGGAGTACTCCCCGAATCCCTTGCGGAATCCGGGAAGCATGAGTTATGAAAAATTATATTAGCCGTCCGAAATGCACCGGACACATCAGCTAGTACTCTTATAATATAATTTGGGAATGTGACCATTATGTGATGAAAAAATGAAAAGTGAAGAAAATCTTATTTTTTTCAGAAAACGAAAATAACAGAAAAAAAAACTTGGAAAAATCCCAGTTTTTGTATATAATGAGACTGCGTATGCAAAAATATGATTAAATGCGTTTCTATGTCCATTCGGACATGGAAATAATTTCCATAGATTTGATAGTAGAAGATTAGAGACAAATGTCAGAAACAGAAAGGGGAAAAAGAAAATGATGGGCACAGACATCGGAATTGATCTGGGAACCGCCAGCATATTAGTTTATATCAAAGGAAAAGGTGTGGTATTAAAGGAGCCGTCTGTAGTGGCATTCGACCGTGATACCAATAAGATAAAAGCAATCGGAGAGGAAGCACGTCTGATGCTTGGAAGAACGCCGGGAAATATCGTGGCAGTACGTCCGCTGCGTCAGGGAGTTATTTCTGACTATACTGTTACAGAGAAGATGATTAAGTACTTTATCCAGAAAGCGCTTGGCAAAAAGACATTCCGCAAGCCGAGAATCAGCGTCTGCGTACCGAGCGGTGTTACTGAGGTGGAGAAGAAGGCAGTAGAGGATGCAACTTATCAGGCAGGTGCCAGAGAAGTTGCAATTATCGAGGAACCGATTGCAGCAGCCATCGGAGCCGGAATTGATATTTCAAGACCGTGCGGAAATATGATTGTAGATATCGGTGGCGGTACAGCGGATATCGCAGTGATTTCTCTGGGAGGTTCTGTTGTCAGCACCTCTATTAAGATTGCCGGTGATGATTTTGACGAGGCAATCGTCCGTTATATGAGAAAGAAGCACAATCTTCTGATTGGTGAACGCACCGCAGAGGATATCAAGATTAAAATCGGAACCTGTTTCCCGCTTGCACAGAACGAAACTATGGATGTAAGGGGAAGAAACCTTGTGACAGGACTTCCGAAGACCGTTACCGTATCTTCCGAGGAGACGGAAGAAGCGCTTCGTGAGCCGACCCTTCAGATTGTGGAGGCAGTACATTCCGTATTGGAGAAGACGCCGCCAGAGCTGGCAGCCGATGTTGCGGACCGCGGAATCGTTCTTACCGGAGGTGGTGCATTGCTTCGCGGATTAGAGGAACTGATTGAAGACCGTACCGGAATCAACACCATGACCGCAGATGAGCCGATGACCTGTGTGGCAATTGGAACCGGAAAATTTGTAGAATTTTTAGCCGGAAAGCGTGATGACGATTAAGAAACCGGTGCTTTGTACCGATATATATTTAAGTAGATTTCTGCTTTGAAAGGAGTCATCGATGGTAAAAGGGTTGTATACCGCATGGAGCGGTATGATAAATGAACAGAACAGACTGGATGTTCTTTCCAATAATCTGGCGAATGCAGATACGAATGGTTATAAGAAAGAGGGAACAACTTCCCAGACGTTTGCGGATGAGCTTGCAATCAAAATCAAGGATACTTCTGCTTACGGGTTAAATCGTAAATTAGGCGGTATGAGCATGGGAGTTCACATTGGTGAAACCTATACGGATTACAGTATGGGTGGATTTAAGGTGACGGATGGTCAGACCGACTTTGCATTGAGTGAAAATGGCTTTTTTGCAATAGAATTCCGGGACAAGGCAGGAAATACTTCTGTGAAGTACACCAGAGACGGTGCATTTGCGATTAATACACAGGGATATCTTGTAACCAAAGACGGAGATTATGTGCTGAACCGTAATGGCGCCACAAATGGCACTGGCGGAGAGGCAAATTATATCCGGGTTAATCCAAATCTTCCGATTACGGTTGATGAGACGGGTGCCATCTATCAGAATGATAAACTGGTAGGAACTATCGGGGTTGTGGATTTTGAAGATTACAATTATCTGTCAAAGTATGGAGAGAATATGTACGACCTGGTGAATGGCGGTGTGCGTGTCGCATCGAATGCCAAAGTGGAGCAGGGAATGATTGAAGGCTCCAATGTCAATGTTGTTTCCGAGATGGTAGATATGATTACCATTTCGAGAGCTTATCAGGCAGGACAGAAAGTAATTAATACCATGGATGAGTCGCTGAACAAAGCAGTCAACGAGGTCGGAAGGGTATAAGGAGGTAGCAGACTATGGTTAGATCGTTATATACAGCAGCAACAGGTATGCGTGCGCAGCAGCAGAATGTGGATAATATTTCTAACAATCTTGCAAATGTAAATACCGTTGGATACAAACAGCAGAAGACAGAGTTCAAATCTTTGCTTTATCAAACGATTCAGACGAGAACGACAACTGCAAACGGAGAGCAGAAGCCGATTGGTGCACAGGTAGGACTTGGAACCAGAGTTGCATCCAACACGGCAATCTATACACAGGGAACCCCGACAGCGACAGAGAGCGGCAGTGATTTCGCTATTTCAGGAGAGGGATTTTTTCAGGTGAAGGGAATTGGCAATGAAGTTTATTATACAAGAGCTGGTAATTTTACCTGGGCAGAGGGTAATAACGGTGTGACACTCTGCACCTCAGACGGATATGAAGTGCTGGATTCCACTGGAAAAGAGATTGTTCTTCCGAAAAATGTCAGCTCAGAGAATGTCAGAGTTTCCACAACCGGTGCACTTGGTTATCTGACAGCAGCAGGCAATTATGTAGATATGGGACAGACGATTGGTCTGTATCAGTTCAATAATCCGGGAGGTCTTGAACTGTCCGGTTCCAATCTGTTATCTGTTACAGATGCATCCGGTCCGGCAATGAGCGAGGTAACAACAGCAGGACTTACCCGAAGCAAACTGTTACAGGGATATCTGGAAAATTCCAATGTAGAAGTTGCGGATGAGATGGTAAACCTGATTATTGCACAGCGTGCTTATCAGTTAAACTCCAAGGCAATTACCGTTTCCGATGAAATGTTAGAACAGGCGAACAATCTGAAACGTTAATGTGATTGTCAGCTGAAATGAGAGTGAGGGAAAATCATGGACGCAATCAGTTCTATGTTAAATACAAATGCATCAAATGCGCTTGACGAATATAATACCAGCAGGATTCAGGGAAGCTTAAACAGTGTGTCCTCTGACTCTACCGAAGAGGAACTGTTAGAGACCTGCAAGGACTTTACTTCCTATTTCGTGGAAGAGGTATTAAAAGAAGTAAAAGAAAATATGATACCGGAAGATGAGGATGAAGATTCCACAACATCGATGCTGACCGATTATCATATGGACAGCGTTATCGAACTTATGGCGGATAAAGTGACAGATGAGGTCGGTGACAGCTTCGTCCAGCAGCTCTATGAACAGATGAAGCGAAATTATAATATTGATTAATAGAACGGAAAGAAAAAACCTTGAGCAATCAAGGTTTTTTTGCTCTATAGCAAATTTGGGGGAGAGACTTGGAAAAAATAACGGGATACGTAGAACATATTGTCTATCGAAATACGGAAAATGGTTATACGGTATTAAACCTTGTGAGTGGAGAAGATGAAACTACATGTGTAGGAATATTTTCTTCCATTGCAGAAGGCGAGAATATCGAAGCAGAAGGCGAGTTCACAGAGCATCCTACCTATGGAGAACAGTTTAAGGTAGCACGGTTTGAAGAAAAAATGCCGGAAGACAGAGAGGCGATTGAACGTTATCTTGGCTCCGGTGCCATTAAGGGAATCGGACTTGCACTGGCAGCGCGGATTGTGCGCAGGTTCAAAGAAGACACCTTCCGGATTATAGAGGAAGAGCCGGAGCGGTTGGCAGAGGTAAAGGGAATCAGTGAAAATAAAGCGCAGGAGATTGCCTATCAGGTGAATGAGAAACGTGACCTCAGACAGGCAATGATTTTTTTGCAGCAGTATGGAATTACAATGAACCTTGCTGTCAAAATATATCAGGCATATGGGCAGGAAGTGTATACAATTATCCGGGAAAATCCATACCGTCTGGCGGACGATATCGAAGGGGTCGGATTCCGCACGGCAGACGAGATTGCTTCGAGAGTGGGAATTAAGATGGATTCGGATTTTCGTGTGAGAAGCGGTGTTTTGTATACTCTGCTTACAGCAAGCACAGAGGGGCATACTTATCTGCCACAGGAGGAGCTGACAGCGCGCACGGCAAAACTCTTAGAGGTGGAACCGGAACAGATAGAAAAACAGTATATGGACCTGGCAATTGAACGGAAAATTGTCATGAAACAGGGAGAGACGACTGAAATATATGCATCATCCTTTTATTATATGGAAGCAAACACGGCAACGATGCTAAAGCAGCTCAATGTTCCATATGATGTGCCGGATATTGAAATTGAGGCGCGGATTCGCACAATCGAAAAGCAGACGGGAATGGAACTGGATGAACATCAGGTTACGGCGGTAAAAGAGGCAGTGCGCAATGGTCTCCTTGTGATTACCGGAGGCCCTGGAACAGGAAAAACTACAACCATCAATACAATTATCCGCTATTTTGAAGGCGAAGGGCTTGATATATTCCTTGCGGCACCTACGGGAAGAGCTGCAAAGAGAATGAGTGAGACGACCGGATTTGAGGCGCGCACGATTCACCGGATGCTAGAACTTTCCGGAGGGGTGGAAGGAACGGCTGGATTTGAACGAAATGAAAACAATCCGTTAGAAACAGATGTCATTATTGTGGATGAGATGTCGATGGTAGATATTACCATTATGAATTCGCTGCTAAAAGCAGTTGTTCCGGGAACCAGACTGATTTTAGTGGGTGATATCAACCAGCTCCCGAGCGTGGGACCAGGCAGCGTTCTTAGGGATATCATTGACTCCCACGCCTGCAATGTGGTGAAACTGACGAAGATTTTCCGCCAGGCAGCCACAAGTGATATTATCGTGAATGCACATAAAATTAACAGGGGCGAGGAGGTTGTGCTGGATAATAAGAGTATGGACTTCTTTTTCCTGAAACGGTATGATGCAGATGTTATTATAAATGTGGTGCTGCAGCTTGTAAAACAGAAGCTGCCGAAATTTGTGGATGCGACACCTTATGATATTCAGGTATTAACGCCGATGCGAAAAGGGCTTCTCGGAGTGGAGCGGCTCAATGGGATTTTGCAGAAGTATTTGAATCCACCTATGAGCGGCAAGGCAGAGAAAGAGTACGGGGATACACTCTTCCGCGAAGGGGATAAGGTTATGCAGACCAGGAATAACTACCAGCTTGAGTGGGAAATCCGTACAAAATATGGACTTTCTGTGGATAAAGGAACTGGAATTTTTAACGGAGATATGGGAATTGTACGGGAAATCAACGATTTTTCGGAGACGATGACCATCGAATTTGATGAGGGACGTATGGTGGAATATCCGTACAAACTGTTGGATGAACTAGAACTTGCGTATGCAATCACAATACATAAATCCCAGGGAAGCGAATATCCGGCAGTGGTGATTCCGCTGCTGAAAGGACCGGCAATGCTCTTAAACCGCAATCTCATTTACACGGCGGTAACGCGTGCGAGAAAATGTGTGACGTTAGTTGGAAATGAAAATACGTTTTATGAGATGGTCCAAAACACGTCCCAGCAGAAGCGCTACAGTGGATTGAAAGCACGTTTACGGGAAGAAACAGTGTAAATGAGGCATTTTTCCTTAAAAAATGTTGCGGAAAAATTAAGAAAAACTTTATGGTATGGGAAAGGGAAACGTGTTAGGATGAAACGCGGAGAGATTTAACAGATAAAAATGATAGTTGACATTCTGTATCCACCCAGATGCCCGTTGTGCGATGAGGTTTTGTTCCCGGGGCAGAAAATATGTGATGAGTGCGCACCGGAGGTAAAACTGATGCGCGAGCCGGTCTGCAAGAAATGTGGAAAATCCATCACGGATGAAAGAAGAGAATTTTGCATAGACTGTGGAAGAAAGAAACATTCCTACTGTCAGGGCAAGGCTGTTTTTGTCTATGAAGGAAAAATCAAAAATTCCATGTACCGTTTTAAGTATGCAAATAAGCGGGAATATGCAGCGTTTTATGCGGAAGAAGCAGCTTTTTTATACAAAGACTGGGTAAGGAAAAAACAAATTGAGGCAATCTTGCCGGTACCAATGTATTTCTGGAAAAAGCGGCGACGCGGGTACAATCAGGCTGAGGTATTCGCAGAGCACCTTGGAAGGAAGCTAAATGTTCCGGTAGATAAAAAACTTGTGAAACGGATACGAAACACAGTACCACAAAAAGAGTTAAATGACGTACAGCGCAAATCTAACTTAAAAAATGCTTTTCAATTGGCGTCCGATATAGTAGAATATAGACAGGTGTTACTTGTGGATGATATTTATACTACAGGCAGTACAATCGATGAAATCGCAGGCGTGCTGTCAGGCGCCGGAGTGAAAAATATTTACTATATCTGCATTAGTATAGGAAGCGGATATTAATGGAGAGGGAGGGAATACAATGGAAGTATTAAGCTGTAAGGGCTGTGGAAGACTGTATAATTATATTGGGGGACCGAAACTCTGCCCGGCATGCCAGAAGAAACTTGAGGATAAGTTTCAGGAGGTAAAGCAGTACCTCAATGAAAACCCGAATGCAAGCATTTCAGAAGTGTCTGAGAAATTGGATGTATCTGTCAAGCAGATTAAGCAGTGGGTGAGAGAAGAGCGTCTTGCGTTTTCCGAGGCATGTGCAGATGGAATTCTTTGTGAACATTGTGGAGTACCAATTCGCACCGGACGGTTCTGCGACAAGTGTAAGAACCAGATGGCAAATAATCTGGCAGCAACACTGGATAAGCCGAAGCCGGAAGAACCGGTCAAGAGAGAACGTGATGGAAATCGTATGAGATTTCTTCAGCAATAGAACTTTATAGAAAAACAGAGCCTGACCGCTCTGTTTTTTTTTTCTTTGAAAATCCGGGGTACTGTGTTATAATGATAAGTAAGAATGCGTAACTGCGTGCAAAAAGCAAAAGCGCGGGAAAGGACGGAGTCTGACATGGTGAATGAAGAACGTTTGTCCCATATGATAAAGATGGCAGAATTTGATGCGGTAAACGGAAAGAAATGTAAGCCAATGATTCAGTATACCAGAAAAGATTATGTTGCAATGCAGTTACTAAAGAGCTTTGTGGCAGGTACGATTACTTTTGGCATTATACTTGGACTTTGGGCATTAAGTTCTATGGAAGAACTGGTTCATACAATTAATACCGTGGACCTTAGAGATTATTTGGTTTCCCAGCTATTGAAATATATCGTTTTTCTGGTGGTATATCTGTCTGTTACCTATGGAGTATACAATCGAAAATACACCGTTGGACGCAAGAAAGTGAAGCAGTATTATGCCAGCTTAAAGCGTGTGGAACAGATGTATGAGCGGGAGGAACGGCTGAAGATACCCGTAGAGCGGGAAAGCGAGTAGGACGGAGGGTGAAAATGACTGGTCTATTGGAATTGAAGGAGCGGATTGCCCGTTTTTACGGGAAATATGAAATATATATTACACCAATTATCAGATTTGCTGTTGCATTTGCAGCATTTATGACGATTAATTCAAAAGTGGGATATATGAACAGCTTAAACAGTACTCCGGTGGTACTGATTCTGGCACTTGCCTGTGCATTGCTTCCAATCAATGCGACACTTGTACTGGCAACCGTGCTGATTCTGGCACACCTTTATGCACTTTCGTTGGAGGTATGCCTGGTGGGAGCTGTTTTGTTTTTACTGTTATATCTGCTGTATTTTCGATTTGCACCAAAGAATGGATATGGCACGGTTCTGACAGCGTTGGGGTTTGCGTTCCGGGTGCCGTATGTGATGCCGCTTGGAATGGGGCTTGTGAGGGAAATCTCGGCGGTACTGTCATTTGTCTGTGGTACAATCGTATACTTTTTTCTGGATGGAATCCGGACGAATCAGGCATTGCTTGGTGAGGTGACCGAGGAACAGGAGAGTTCTAAGATTACCATCGTATTAAATCAGATGCTGGATAATAAAGAAATGTTTCTGGTAATGGGTATCATGGCAATTACAATGGTATTAGTGTATCTGATTCGCCGTCTGGCGATAGAAAATGCATGGACAGTTGCAATTATATCCGGTGTTTTATTTCAGACAATCGGACTGATTGCCGGATATATGCTGCTTGGAATTTCCGGAAAGGCCGTGGAAATTCTGGTTGGGAATGTAATCGGATGTGCGATAGCGTTTATATTGCAGTTTTTATTCTTCCATCTGGACTATTCCAGAACGGAGCGGCTGCAGTTTGAAGATGATGATTACTATTACTATGTGAAAGCGGTACCGAAGGTATGTGTCTCCGGAAGTGATAAGAAAATCAAACGTTTCAGCGCCAGGGAAGATAAGCGGGAGCGTCTGACAAAGAAACAGTTTGCGCAGGAGATGGATATTGATGAGGAACTGCTCGATTAAAGTGAAGTTTAAAGTGGAAGGGAAGTGAAGTGTGTGCAGAATGCAATGCTGACTCTGGAAGGATTGTGGGAAAAAGCAATGTCGGCGCTTAATATCCGAATGACACCGACAGATGTTGCTGAAATTGTCATTATTGCTTTTTTACTCTATTATATGCTGGTATGGATTAAGAATACGAGAGCATGGATGCTGTTAAAGGGAATCCTGGTCGTATTACTTTTTGTTGCGCTTGCAGCAGTATTCCAGATGAATACCATCATGTGGATTGCAAAAAACACACTGAGCGTGGCAGTGATTGCCATTGTGGTAATTTTTCAGCCGGAACTTAGAAAGGCACTTGAAAATATTGGAAGAAAGAGCTTCGTAAATTCACTGTTTGGAATCGAGGTGTCGAAAAACAATACCGGAAAGTTTTCCGATAAGACAATTAATGAACTGGTGAAAGCATGTTATGAAATGGGAAAGGTGAAAACAGGGGCATTGATTGTTGTGGAAGATTCCATCGTACTTACAGAATATGAGAGAACCGGAATTGTAGTAGATGGAATTCTCACAAGCCAGCTTTTGATTAATATTTTTGAGAAGAATACACCACTTCATGACGGTGCGGTAATCGTCCGGGGAGACCGGGTGGTATCTGCAACGTGTTATCTGCCGCTTACGGATTCCTTAAGCCTCAGCAAGGATCTTGGAACAAGGCACCGTGCCGCAGTGGGAATCAGTGAGGTGAGTGATTCGATGACAATTGTTGTCTCGGAAGAGACGGGGGGAGTTTCAATTGCAATGGGCGGAGAGCTGTTTCGTAATGTAGATGCGGATTTCCTGCGAAGCAAACTGACCTTCCTGCAGAGACGGGAACAGAAGACATCAAAAATCGAACTGCTGAAAAGGAGGCTTAAAGATGGTAAAGAAAATCGGACAAAAAATAACCCATAATTTTGGTCTGAAGCTGCTTGCGATTTTATTTGCCATTGTGCTCTGGATTGTTGTAGTAAATATTGATGATCCGACGCAGACACTATCATACACTACAAGCGTCAATCTTGAAAACACGAGTTATCTTACTTCCATGGATAAGTACTATGAGGTATTGGAGGGAACCAACACGGTGACATTCCGTGTGACGGCGAAACGTTCTGTTCATGATAAACTCAACGGTTCTGATTTCTCGGCAGCAGCGAATATGGGAAAAATCGAATATGACGAAAAGACAGAAACCTACCGTGTGCCGGTGACGATTACAGCACCACAGAAATACAGCAAAGAAATCGAGATGGCGAATAAACAGAATTATATTGAACTTTCGCTAGAGGATTTAAGCAGAACGCAGAAGGTAATAAAGGCAACGACAAAAGGAAGCGTCGCAGATGGATATGCGCTGGGGGATGTAAAGATTACTTCCTATAATGTGCTTAAAATATCCGGACCGGCATCGATTGTGAGTCAGATTGATACTGTTACGGCGGTGATTGACGTTGATAATGTGGATACGGATGTGACTGATTCGGTGGCACCGATACTGCTGGATGCAGATGGAAATGTGGTGGACACTACGAAGCTGACACTAAGCCTCAGCACAGTTACCATCAGTGCACAGATTTTAAGCACGAAGGATGTGCCGGTACAGTTCAGTATCTCGGGAACACTTGAAGATGGGTATATGGTGACCGGAATTTCCTATCAGCCGACAGAAGTCCGCATTAAAGGTGAAAGTGCAATCCTTAATACGATAAGTGCAATCAGTGTGCCAAAAGAGGTATTAAACCTTGATGACAGAACGACTGATTTGGAGACGGATGTGGATATTACAGCATACCTTCCGGAGGGGACTGCGCTTGTGTTAAACTCCGATGGAAAGATTACGGTTACGGTTAAGGTAGAACCGATTGTGGAGAAAACTTATCAGGTACCGATGGAGAACATCACGGCGGAGAATCTTTCGGAGGAATACGAGTGCGAGTATGATGCCAAATATATAAAGCTGACCGTATCGGGAAGCGAAGAGGACATGGATATCCTCAAAAGACAGAATATTACAGGAACGCTCGACCTGACAGGATTGACAGAGGGAGAACATACACTGACTCCGAACTGGAATCTGGATGGCACTAAATATAAAGTAGATAAGACGGAAGTAATTGTAATGCTTGTGAAGAAGGAGCAGACGGAGGATACACAGACCGAAGATACGCAGACGGAAGACACACAGACGCAGGGAACAGAAGCGACCGAAGCAGAAGTAACAGAAGAGACAGAAAATACAGCAGAATCAAATACTTCCACGGAAACAGAGACGGTGGAACAGGAATAAATTTATCTGGAGGAAAAGATGGCAAGACTTTTTGGAACAGACGGAGTGCGCGGAGTGGCGGGTTCCGAACTTACAATTGAACTGGCAACACAGCTTGGACAGGCAGGAGCATATGTGCTTACAAAGGAGCAGGAACATCAGGCAACGATTATGGTAGGCTGTGACACCAGAATTTCCGGTGGAATGTTGGCAAGTGCATTGATGGCAGGAATCTGTTCAGTGGGAGCAAATGTAATATTTGTGGGCGTGATGCCAACTCCTGCAATTGCATATCTTACAAGAAAACATAAAGTAGATGCGGGAGTTGTGATTTCTGCATCCCATAACCCGATGGAATTTAACGGGATTAAATTCTTTAACGGGGAAGGCTATAAGCTTTCCGATGAGCTCGAAGACGAGATTGAGGCACTGATTCGCAATCAGATGAAGGATGTGGAGCTTCCGGTTGGCTCCGGGGTTGGAAAGATTGATTATCGCTTTGATTTGCGGGACGAATATGTGAAATTTATGGAAGAGTGTGTTCCGGTGGATTTGAGCAAAATGAAAATCGTAGTGGACTGCGCAGAGGGCGCTTCCCATTATACTTCCGTAAAAGCACTGACAGATCTTGGCGCACAGCTCGTGGCAATTCATACGGAACCTGATGGAACGAATATCAATGCAAACTGCGGTTCTACACATATGGATGAACTGAAAGCAAGGGTTGTGGCTGAGAAAGCAAATGTCGGAATTGCTTTTGACGGAGACGCCGACCGGATGCTTGCGGTTGATGAAAACGGAACGTTAGTTGATGGAGACCAGATTATGGCAATCTGCGGAAATTACATGAAGCAGAAGGGAACCCTGAAAAAAGATACCATTGTTGTGACGGTAATGACAAACCTTGGATTGACTCTGATGGGCAAAAAACAGGGAATTCATATTGAAAAGACGAAAGTAGGCGACCGCTATGTTCTGGAAAATATGAGGGAAAATGGATATAATATCGGAGGAGAGCAGTCCGGTCATGTTATTTTCTTAGATGATAATACGACCGGAGACGGACTTTTGTCGGCACTGCATCTGCTTGAAGTGATGCACGAGACCGGAAAACCGCTGTCAGAACTTGCTTCTGTTATGGAAATTTTGCCGCAGTCGCTTGTGAATGCGAAAGTTCCAAATAACAAGAAGGAACATTTTATGGACTATCCGGAAATCGCTTCTGCAATTGCAGAAATGGAGGCAAAATTTGACGGAGAGGGACGTGTGTTAATCCGCCCGTCCGGAACAGAACCGTTAGTCCGTGTCATGATTGAGGGAAAAGACCAGGCAGTGATTGACGAAGAGGCAAAACGCCTTGCAGAGCTGATTACAAAAATCATGCATTAAGAAACCAGGAATTTTATTGGAGGGAAGAATATGGTAAGCCAGAAAGTTACAATAAAGAATCCGACCGGACTTCATTTAAGACCGGCGGGGATTTTATGCAAGGAAGCGATGCAGTTTAAGTCACATGTCACATTTCAGTACAGAGAGAATACAGCGAATGCCAAAAGTGTATTAAGCGTTCTTGGTGCTTGTATCAAAACCGGAGATGAGATTGAACTAATCTGTGATGGAGAAGATGAAGAAGAAGCTTTAGCGTCCATTGTGAAAGCAATTGAAAATGGACTGGGTGAATAGAGAAAGAAAGGCTGGAACAGAGAATGAAAAAGATTTTGGTGACCGGCTGCAACGGGCAGCTTGGAAGAGCAGTCCGCAAGGAATATGCCGGAGAGAAAGTTACATTTATTAATACGGATGTAACGGAGGGCGAAGGTGTTCTTGCACTGGATATTACAGATGTGGATGCGGTAATGGAACTGGTGCGCAGGGAAAAACCGGATGTGATTATCAATTGTGCCGCACATACAAATGTAGATCTCTGTGAGAAGCAGTGGGACAGTGCGTACCGGATTAATGCGATTGGACCGAGAAATTTAAGCATTGCGGCAACGGCAGTGGGCGCAAAAATGATTCATGTCTCAACCGATTATGTGTTTGAGGGAAATGGCACAAGACCTTATACGGAGTTTGATGCGCCGAATCCGATTAGTGCTTATGGAAAGACCAAGTTAGAGGGAGAACGTTTTGTACAGGCATTTGCAGACCGTTATTTTATTCTGCGTACCGCATGGCTTTACGGAGAGGGAAAGAACTTTGTAAAGACAATGCTGCGCCTCGCAGAAACCCATGACGAAGTGAGCGTGGTAGATGATCAGGTTGGCTCCCCTACAAGTGCAGTGGAACTTGCCAGAATGATTCATTATCTGGAGAAGACGGACAATTACGGTATTTTCCATGCAACCTGTGAAGGAGATACCAACTGGGCAGATTTTGCTGAGACCATTTTTAAGAAAGCGGGAAAGGTAACGAAAGTACGTCACGTATCTTCTGAGGAATATGCTAAGATGAATCCTGCATCGGCAAAACGTCCTGCATACTCAATTCTTGATAATTATATGCTGCGTCTCACCGGTGACTATCGTATGGCAGACTGGCAGGATGCACTGGATGAATATATGAAAACATTATAGGAGTGATAGAACATGGGAAAGATTAAAGTAACAGAAAACTGTGGTGGAATTAAGGGCTTAAAGATTATTGAGCCATCCGTATTTGGAGATGCACGTGGATACTTTATGGAGACCTACAATTACAACGATTTTGCAGAGGCAGGAATTGACTGTCAGTTTGTACAGGATAACCAGTCTGCTTCCAAGAAAGGGGTGCTCAGAGGACTTCATTCCCAGAAAGAATATCCGCAGGATAAGCTGGTCCGTGTTGTAAACGGAGAAGTATATGATGTGGCAGTTGATATGCGCCCGGAATCAGAGACATTTGGAAAGTGGTTTGGTGTCCTTCTTTCTGCGGAAAATAAAAAGCAGTTTTTTATTCCAAAGCGTTTTGCACATGGATTTATTGTATTGTCTGATTATGCAGAGTTCTGCTATAAGGTAACAGACTTCTATCATCCGAATGATGAGCTTGGCGTCAAATGGAATGACCCGCAGATTGCAGTTGAGTGGCCGATGCCGGAAGGAATGACGGAGAAAGACCTGATTTTCTCGGACAAGGATTTAGTACTTGGAAGCTTTGCTGACTATGTAAAAAGCATCGAAAATAAATAAAGACTGAGGAGAAAGAATATGAGAACTTATTTGGTAACTGGAGGAGCCGGCTTTATCGGTTCAAATTACATTCATTACATGTTCCGCAAATATGGAAATGAAATCAAAATTGTCAATGTAGACGCGCTGACCTATGCAGGAAATCTTGAGAATCTCAAGGATTTGGAAGAAAATCCGAATTACATCTTTGTAAAGGCAGATATTACAGACAAGGAGGCAATCGAGAAGGTATTTGCACAGTATGATATTGACCGTGTCGTACATTTTGCAGCAGAGAGCCATGTAGACCGCAGCATTAAGAATCCGGAAGTATTCGTAAAGACAAATGTACTCGGAACAGCTGTAATGCTCAACTGTGCAAAAGCAGCATGGGAACTTCCGGACGGAAGCTTCAAAGAAGGCAAAAAGTTTTTACATGTATCTACAGATGAAGTATATGGTTCACTGGAAGATGACGGAACCTATTTTTATGAGACAACCCCTTACGCACCGCACAGCCCGTATTCCGCAAGCAAGGCATCCAGTGATATGCTGGTAAAAGCATATATTGATACCTATAAGTTCCCGGCAAATATTACGAACTGCTCAAACAATTACGGACCGTATCAGTTCCCGGAGAAACTGATTCCGCTTATCATCAATAATGCATTGCAGGGAAAGAAACTGCCGGTTTACGGAGATGGAAAGAACGTACGTGACTGGCTGTATGTGGATGACCATGCAAAGGCAATTGATATGGTACAGGAGAAGGGACGTCTCGGTGAAACCTACAACGTAGGCGGACACAATGAAAAACAGAATATCGAGATTATCAATATCATCATTGATACGTTGTTAGAGATGCTTCCGGCAGATGACCCGAGAAGAAAACTGGTAAGCAAAGATCTGATTACTTACGTAGAAGACCGTAAGGGACATGACAGACGATATGCGATTGCGCCGGATAAGATTAAGGCAGAGATTGGCTGGGAACCGGAAACGATGTTCAAAGACGGAATCAAAAAGACCATCGCATGGTTTTTTGAGAATGAGGACTGGATGAAGAACGTGACAAGTGGTGACTACCAGAAATATTATGAGGATATGTATCGCGGCAAATAAGAATTGACAGCAGTAACGCCCTGGGGCGGTACTGCTGGTTTGCGTTTAATTAAAATCGAACAGGAGAAATGAAATATGAAGGGAATTATTCTTGCCGGAGGGTCCGGAACCAGACTTTATCCACTGACAAAGGCGATTTCAAAACAGATTATGCCGGTATATGACAAGCCGATGATTTATTACCCGCTTTCTACACTGATGCTTGCAGGAATCCGTGAGGTGCTGATTATCTCTACACCGAGAGACCTCCCGGTTTTTAAAGAACTGTTAGGAGATGGAAGCCAGCTTGGAATGTGTTTTGAGTATGCCGTTCAGGAGCAGCCGAGAGGACTTGCAGATGCGTTTATCATCGGAGAATCCTTTATCGGAAAAGATGCGGTTGCGTTAGTTCTCGGCGACAATATTTTTTATGGACAGAGCTTTTCCAAGGTGCTGATGCGCGCAGCAGAGCGCACGGAGAAAGAAGCGGGAGCGACCATTTTTGGCTACTATGTAAGAGACCCGAGAGAGTACGGAGTGGTGGAATTTGATGAAAACGGAAAGGCAATCTCCATCGAGGAAAAACCACAGAATCCGAAGTCAAATTATGCAGTTCCGGGTCTGTATTTCTACGATAATGATGTTGTGGAAATTGCAAAGAATGTAAAACCGTCAGCCCGTGGTGAGATTGAAATTACAAGCGTAAATAATGAGTATTTGAATCGCGGAAATCTTTCCGTTGAAACACTTGGAAGAGGTTTTGCATGGTTAGATACCGGAAATCATGATATGCTGCTTGCAGCGGCAGATTTCGTATCTGCGTTCCAGAAGAGACAGGGACTTTATATCTCGTGTATTGAAGAAATTGCCTACAAGAGAGGATTTATTGATAAAGAGCAGCTCATAAAGCTTGCACAGCCGCTTTTGAAAACCGATTATGGTAAGTATCTGATGGAAATTGCAGAGGGATTATAAATGAAAGTATTTTTACAAATACTGACCGCAGGGTATGAACTTGGCGTGCTTCCGCTTGCAATTGGAGGAGCGATTACGTTTTTGCAGAAAAAGCAGATAAATCCCTTTTCCTACCTGCTGGGATATCTTGTGGTTTTTGCGGGCTTTCTGGTACTGGCAGTACCGCTTTTGTGTCTGCACACACCGCTTGCGACGATTGTTTCGATATGGAAAGCAGTTCTGATGGGAATGGGAGTGCTCATCTTTCTTTTTGTTGTTTTAAACTGGAGTGAGCTGCTACTGTGGGCGAAGAAATTCGCAGAGCGCATCAGGCACTGGGATGTCATGCGGAGTTTTTTTATCGTAGTATGCCTGATGGTGACACTGATTTCAGTTGTATGGGTTCTGCCATCGAAAGAGGATAGTACGGCAGAAGTTGCGGCAGTGATGGATGCAACCGGAACAGTTTATCAATATGAGCCGTACACGTTAAATCCGGTTGCAAGTTACCCGAATGAGAATGTATTTTCACCGCTAGAGGTATTTTATGTGGTAAATGCGAGAATCGCAGGTGTGAATACCACCCAGTTCCTCCATATGTTTCTTCCTTTTTTTCTGCTTCCGTTAGTGTTTGTTACCTACTGGCAGGCGGGAGAATATTTCTGGCCGGGATGTGTGGAAAAGAAGGAACTGTTTGTGATACTGGTGATTCTGTTTTACTCGGTTGCTGCATACGCATCAAAATCGTTGATGGTTGGGGCAATTCAGAATGTATGGAATGGAACGAGCCTTGTTGCGGCGAGTATCTTCCCGGCAGTTATGATTGAAAGTTTTTCTCTGATGGATGTATGGGGAGATGGCAAAAAAACAATGACAGGGCAGATTTTGTTTCTGCTTCTTTGTTATGTGGCAGGGCAGCTTCTGCTTCCGGAAGCATTTATTGTGACAACAGCCATTATCTTATGCAGTATTGCGGGAAAAATTACAGAGAGGTACTTAAAACGTGACAAATGTAATTAAAACAATCATAGATAACTGGCACGCATACGGCGTACAGACGACACATATGGTGCTGTACTGGATTGCGCTGGTGTGGATTTACCTGTATGACAGGCGGCAGGGCAATGCAAGGCTGCCTCTTCAGGCGGTCTTTAGTTTTTTGGGGATTACTGCGATTATGGCAGCAGGAAGAATTTTTCTGGGCGGATATCTGCCGTATAAGATTTTTCTGATTCTTCCGACAGCAGCGCTTCTTGCGTATGTCGGGGTAGAACTGCTTGGAAGAACAGAGCTGCTCAAAAAGCGATGGATAATTATATTGTTATATGCTATAATCATTCAGGCAGGAATCGGGCTTCGATATGAGCCGGAATTTTTGACCGGAGCACCGAATACATACAAAATTTCCGCTTCGGTAATCGGACTGGATCATTATATCCGGCAGATTGATCAACCGTTTCTGTTAGCACCGTCTGAGGTGGCAGCAAGTATCCAGGAATATGACCCTGGGGTACGGGTTGCGTATGGGGAAGGTTACGGCTATGCAGAGGGAAATCTGCTGGCGTTGATAGAATCAGCAGAGGGATATGGATGCAATTGCCTTCTGCTTCGCTCGGAAACGGCGGATATGGAGTATATGCAATCGCAGGGGTATGAACTGGTAGTGATTTTGGAAGGCTATCATTTATACCGTCTCTGAGAATAATTCACAAAAAGAAAGTTGATGAACATGAAAAAATTAGGAAACTCTGTTTGGGCGAAAAGAATACTTTTAATCTGTTATGACATACTGGCAGTTGCAGCGGCCAGTTATCTGGCACTTCTGTCACGATTTGATTTTAATCCGATTATTATACCGAAGGCATATCTGCACACAGCGAATCGTGCACTGCCGCTGCTGATTTTAATTACAATCATCGTATTTGCTGTGCTGCGTCTGTATAACAGTCTGTGGTCGTATGCGGGCGGTACTGAATTAATGTATATGATTTGTGCGTGCCTGATAGCGGCATTCCTTGGAATGGTTCTCATTATGCTGACCAATCCGAGTAACGTATATCCGCTGCCGCGAAGCTATTATGTTTATTTTGCGATAGCACTGGTTATATTTACAGCAATCAGCCGTTATTCTTACCGCGCTGTGCGGGCACTTTCAAACCGCCGTGTGAATGCGGCAACCAGAAAACGTGTGCTTGTCGTAGGTGCGGGAGAAGCTGGAAATGCGATTATCAAGGAAATTTCCATCAGCAACTACATTGATATGAACGTAGTGGGCGTGATTGATGATGATAAGAAGAAACACGGAAGTTATATCCACGGAGTGAAAGTTGTGGGAGACCGGTACGACATCGAGGAGGCGGTTAAAGAGCTTGATGTCAAAGAAATTATTATCGCAATTCCAACGGCTGCTCCGAAGGAGATGAAAGAAATCCTCGACATCTGTAAACGGACAGGCTGTGAACTGAAACGTCTGCCGGGAATGTACCAGCTTGTAAACGGCGAGGTAAGTATCAGCAAGTTAAAAGATGTAGATGTCAATGACCTTTTAGGACGCGAACCGATACAGGTAAATCTGGAATCTATCATGGGCTATGTGTCCGGCAAAGTAATTATGGTAACCGGAGGCGGTGGTACCATCGGAAGCGAGCTGTGTCGTCAGATTGCATCCCATAAGCCGAAGCAGTTAGTCATTGTTGATATTTATGAGAACACAACGTATGATATCCAGAATGAATTAAAACATGATTTCCCGGATTTAAATCTGGTGGTTCTGATTGCGTCTGTGCGCAATACCAAGCGTATGGATGTGATTTTTGAAACCTATCATCCGGAAATCGTTTATCATGCGGCTGCGCACAAGCATGTGCCGCTGATGGAAGACAGCCCGAATGAGGCAGTGAAGAATAACGTACTCGGCACATGGAAGATTGTAAGGGCAGCAGACAGATACAAGGTAAAACGCTTTGTCATGATTTCTACGGATAAGGCAGTAAATCCGACGAATATCATGGGTGCAACGAAACGTATCTGTGAGATGATTATACAGACCTACAACAATCGTTCCAATACAGAATACGTTGCAGTACGTTTTGGAAATGTACTTGGAAGTAATGGAAGTGTGATTCCGTTATTTAAGAAACAGATTGCACAGGGCGGACCGGTAACCGTTACCCATCCGGATATTATCCGGTATTTTATGACAATTCCGGAGGCAGTGTCACTTGTGCTTCAGGCAGGGGCTTATGCAAAGGGCGGAGAGATTTTCGTTCTTGACATGGGAGAGCCGGTAAAGATATTAGACCTGGCACGAAACCTGATTCTTCTGTCCGGACACAAACCGGATGATGATATCAAGATTGTCTTTACAGGACTTCGGCCGGGAGAAAAACTTTACGAAGAAATGCTGATGAAAGAAGAAGGCTTGCAGGAAACAGAAAACAAGCTGATTCATATCGGAAAACCCATCGAGATGGATGAGGAAAAGTTTTTAGAGGACTTACAGAAACTTGCAGATTATGTTGTGACGGAACCGAGTGATATCCGTCAGAAAGTTCATGAGATTGTGCCGACATACACAATCCAGCAATACTAAATAAATATGAGGTGGCAGAATGAAAAAATCAATTTACCCGAAAATAAAAAGACTGATAGATATTGTGGTAAGTCTCCTGGGATGTATCATTTTGTCACCTCTGTTTTTGATTTTGTGCATTGCAATCAAAATCGACAGCAAAGGACCAATCCTTTTTAAACAGAAGCGTGTGGGAATCCACAAAACCTATTTCAATATTTTAAAATTCCGCACGATGCGGATTGATACCCCAAAGGATATGCCGACGCATATGTTGACAAACCCGGAACAGTATATTACGAAAGTTGGAAAATTCTTAAGAAAGAGCAGTTTGGACGAACTGCCTCAGATTATTAACATATTAAAGGGCGATATGAGTATTATCGGACCAAGACCGGCACTGTGGAATCAGGACGACCTGATTGCCGAGCGCGATAAATACGGCGCAAATGATGTGATGCCGGGACTTACCGGATGGGCGCAGATTAACGGAAGAGATGAATTGGAGATTCCGGTGAAGGCGGCGTTAGACGGCGAGTACGTGAAAAAAATGAGCTTTGGCTTTGATGTGAAATGTTTTTTTGGAACCATCACGAGCGTGTTACACCATGATGGAGTAGTGGAAGGAGGAACCGGCGCAATGGAGAGCCGGAAACCGGAGAAATGAAAAGAATACTGATTACAGGTGCCAACAGTTATGTTGGCACTTCATTTGAAAAATGGATGAAACAGTTTGACAATTATCAGATTGATACACTTGATATGTTAGATGCAAACTGGAGAGAAAAAGACTTCTCACCGTATGATGTGGTCTTTCATGTTGCAGGACTTGCACACGCAGATATTACGTCTGTCTCAAAAGAGATTCAGGATAAGTATTATCATGTAAACTGTGACCTTGCCATTGAAACCGCGCAGAAAGCAAAGCGGGACGGCGTAAAGCAGTTTATCTTCATGAGCAGCATGAGTATTTACGGGGACAGCGCGCGTGTCGGCAAAATCAAGGCAATCTCCAAAACGACAGAAGCAGTTCCATCAAACTTCTACGGAGACAGCAAGTTAAAGGCAGAGAAGGGAATTCTTGAACTGCGCGATGAGACATTCCAGGTTGTCATTATAAGACCGCCGATGGTGTATGGATATGGCAGCAAGGGAAACTTCCCGACACTCGAGAAGCTTGCGGCAACGATGCCGATTTTCCCGACGGTGAGAAATCAGCGTTCCATGATTTTTGTATATAATCTCTGTGAATTTGTTCATTTGTGTGTGGAGCGCAAATGTGATGGTATCTATTACCCACAGAATGAAGAATATGTCTGTACCGCGGATATGGTGCGTCAGATTGCCGGAGAGAGCCAGAAGAAAATCTGGCTGACCGGGTTATTTAACTGGGGCATTTACCTTTTATCCGTTGTACCTGGCAAAGTCGGAAAATATACCAATAAGGCATTCGGAAGCCTTATCTATGAATTTGACTTAAGCAGTAAGGACATTGATATCAAAGAATATCAGACCGTAGATTTTGCACAGTCCATCCGGCTGGCAAAAAACGGTGACCAGGCGATGAATTAGGGGAGATGAGAATGACAGATACAAAGCAGGAGATACTTGTAAGCATTGTAACCGTCTGCTATAACAGTGAGGCGACCATCCGTGACACCATCGAATCGGTGCTGCATCAGACTTACGGAAATATCGAATATATCATTGTAGATGGAAAGTCAAAAGACCATACATTAGACATTGTGGAAGAATACAGACTGGCATTTGAGGAAAGAGGAATTTCCTTACAGGTGTCAAGCGAGAAGGACAATGGCGTGTATGATGCGATGAATAAGGGAATTGCCAAAGCAAAGGGAACCCTTGTCGGTATGATTAACAGCGATGACTGGTATGAGGAGAATACAGTAGAGCGTGTGGTTGATACGTTCCGGAAGGAAGATTTCGATATGTTTTATGCAGATATCCGTCTGTATAAGGGAGATTCCTATATCGTAAAAAAGGCGCGTTACAGAAAGTATGCCACTTCACGGGACTGGAACCATCCGACAACGTTTATGCGCCGCACCGTGTATGATAAGTTTCAATATGCGACAGACTGCGTGTATGACGACTGGGATTTGATGTTAAAAGTATTCAAGGGAAATTATAAAGTTGTGGTACTAAACGAAGTGCTTGCAAATTTCCGTATGGGAGGTTTGAGCAACGAGGGAGGCGTCGGAACGGCGTTCCGTAAGTGCAGGGAACGTTACCGGATTTACAGAAGGAATGGATACAGCCGGATATATCTTCTGGAATGTATGCTTACTGAGCTTGCAAAGCTCATTGTAAAATAGGAAATCGCGATGAAAGTATTAGAAATCAATACCGTATATGGAATCGGAAGTACGGGAAAAATTGTGTCGGATTTATATGAAATGCTTACCGGACAGGGGCATGAGTGTGTCATTGCATATGCAAGAGGCGAGGCACCGGAGAATATCCGTACAATTAAAATTGGAAATAAATGGGATGTTTATTATCATGGCATCATGACAAGAATCACGGACCGGCACGCCATGTATTCAGTGCGTGCAACAAAGAAACTGGTGGAAGATATCAGACGGTATGAACCGGATTTGATTCATCTTCACAATCTTCATGGGTATTACCTTGATATCCGGACGTTGTTTGCTTTTTTGAAAGAATATGACAGACCGGTCGTGTGGACATTGCATGACTGCTGGACTTACACGGGACACTGCTCCCATTATACCAATGTAGGCTGCTACCGCTGGAAGAGCCAGTGTGAGCATTGCCCGCAGAAGAAGGAATATCCGGCGAGTATGCTTCTTGACAACTCCTATCAGAACTACCGGATAAAAAAAGAATTATTTACATCTGTAAGGAATATGCACCTCGTCACACCGTCGAAGTGGCTGAAGGGAGAGGTGGAACAGTCCTTTTTTAAAGGAATTCCGTGCAGTGCGGTGCCAAATGGATTAGAGCTGGAAACATATTATCTTAAGCAGGAAAACGAACAGGAGAAGCTTAAGGAAACATATGGATTATCCGGGAAAAAGGTTGTGCTCGGAGTGGCGAATGTCTGGACAAAACAGAAGGGATATGAAGACTTCATAGAACTTTCGGGGCACCTGCCGGAGGAATACCAGGTTGTGATGGTAGGACTGAATGAAAAACAGTTGAAAGAGCTTCCGGAAACAATTGCAGGCTATCCAAGAACGGCAGGATTATCCGAGCTTGCAGATTTTTACCGGATGGCGGATGTCTATTTTAACGGAAGCTGTCAGGAGACAATGGGAATGACCACGGGAGAGGCAATCTGCTGCGGAACACCTGCCATAGTCTATAATGCAACGGCAGTTCCGGAGAGTGTGCACGAGGGCTGTGGCATTGTTTTGGAGCCGGGTGATGTAAAAGGAGTTGCAGAAGCGGTACAGCAAATCTGTAATGAACCAACACCCTGGTATGAGGGCTGCAAAAAGGACAGAATCCGGTTTGACAAGGCAGTCTTTTTAGAGGCTTATGAGCAGATTTACCGGGAACTTATGAAGGGCGTTACAGGATAGCAGGAGAAAGAAGAAAATATGAGATTTAAAATCAGGAACTCGCTGGCAAATTTTACAATTCACAGAAAAATAGAAAAAGACTGGGAATCCAAAATCATGGAGTGGCTTTTATACTTCGGATGTTTTTTCCCGTTTATTCAGTTTGTGATATATATCGGTTCTGATACACAGCCGACCGGACTTCTGGTTTCAGTGGCAATTGTATTATGCTATTTTTTGCAGAAAAAAGTGGGAATGTCCGCTCGTTTCGGACTTCTGGTTTCGATGGTATTACTTGCGGGCGTGCTTGCAGTCTTTGGCGTGATGCAGGTGAGCCTGTATGATACGCTGCGCGCCTATTTCGGATATATTTCCCTTTTCTTTATTCCGGTGGCAGCTTATCTGGTGTTAGAAGCCAGGGGAGGTGTCAATGAGCGCCTTTTAAAGCTCATTACCTGGATCTGGTTTGCGGTTGGATTCATCCAGAAATATATCAACAGTACTTTTTTGCATAATATTCTGTCAAGAGCCGCTACAAACGAGGCGCGCGGTGTCGTAAGCCTGTTCTCGGAACCGTCTGCTTACGGCTATATGTGTCTGGTGATGCTGTTGTTCGTAATGAAGTTTGAAAAAAACAAGGTTCTTTATATGGCAAACCTGCTGATTCAGATTGTGGTGTTTGCGCAGTCATCCGTAACACTTGTTTATCTGGCAGCGTACATCGGAATGTATATGATAAATGAACTGGTCTACTGCAAGAAACACGCACTGTTTAAGGCGGTGGTACTCTTTGGCGGTGGAATCGGCTCACTGCTTCTGATTGAAAAGTTTGCAAGACAGGGGTCCCGTATCCAGGTGCTGGTACATTCTCTGTTTAACGATCCGGAACGTCTCTTAAAGGATGGAAGTATTACGCTGCGTGTAAATGCCATCACCTATTCCATCCAGGAATTTGTGGCAAATTATGGAATGCCGCACGGAATGTCGCAGAAAATCATGAGTGGAATCGGCACCGTGCTTTATGAATTTGGTATTTTTGGAATCATTCTGGTTGCAATCATTGCAGCAATTATCTGGAGAGGATATGAGCGGGGCGAGGGAATTACCTATACCTTTGGATTTCTGGTTATGATGTTTTCTTCCATACCGTTTTCTGCACCAGTGATTTCCTTCTATCTGGGCTGGTGTCTGTATTGTAGAAAACAGCGTGTGATGCAGCATGAAAACGCTTCCGGCGAGATTATCGCAGTGAAGGGAAGAAACATTATCAGGAGGAAAGAATATGAGAGTTCTGTGGATTTGTAATGTGCCGATTCCTGAGGCAAAGGAAGTGATGGGAGATGATACCGAAGTCAGAGTCTCCTGGCTGGTGGGAATCAGCAAAGCATTAAAAGATTCCGTGGACCTGTATATTGCATACACGTCTGTGGGGCAGACAAAGATTCGCACGGGGGAAGGCGACCGTGTCCATTTTGTATCTGTTCCGAGAAAAGAAAAAGACGCAGATAAGTTTGACCCGACACTTGAGGAACAGTTTGTGCAGGTCTATGAGATGGTAAAGCCGGATGCCGTGCATATTTTCGGAACAGAGTTCCCGCATACGTTAAGTGCGGTGCTTGCAAGCAAGCGTGTGGGGCTTTCGGATGCGACAGTGGTTTCGATTCAGGGATTGGTCTCTATTTATGCAGACCATTTTATGGCGGGAATCCCACACTGGGTGGAGCGTTTCTTTTCCATCCGTGATATCTTACGCTGCAGCAATGTGCGCACCGTGCAGAAGAAATTCCGCAAAAAAGGTGCCTATGAAATCGAGGCAATTAGGCAGGTACCAAATGTCATTGGGCGTACCGACTGGGATTTGGCATGTACGACAATGTATCACCCGGGCGTTTCCTATCATCACAACAATGAGATTTTACGTGACAGCTTTTATGAGAACCGCTGGCAGTATGAATCCTGCGAAAAACATCGGATTTTCATGAGCCAGGGAAGAGTGCCGTACAAGGGATTTCATTTTGCCATTCAGGCGCTTGCGGTATTAAAACAAAAATATCCGGATGTCACATTATATATTACAGATGACGATATCATACACCCACAGGGATTTTACAACAAAATCAAATTGGGCGGCTATCAGATTTATCTGCGCAGACTGATTAAGAAGCTGGGCGTGGAAGAAAACATTCATTTCTTAGGGACACTAAATGAGAAAGAGATGTGTGAGCAGTACCGGAAAGCAAATGCTTTTATCCTGCCGTCTGCGATTGAAAATTCGCCGAATTCACTTGGCGAGGCAATGTTACTCGGCGTGCCGACCGTGACCGCAGATATGGGCGGCGTCAAAAACATGATAACTCACGAGAAGGAAGGCTATGTCTACCAGTTAGATGCGCCGTATATGCTGGCGTTTTATGTGGGAAAACTGTTTGATGCAAAGGAGGGCGTTGCACCAATGTGTGAGGCGGCGCACGCGCATGCAGCACAGATTTTTGACCGGGAAGAAAATATAAAAGAGCTTGTTGCAATTTACCGCAGAATCAGCGGAAATGAGGAATAAATCATGAGTGAAATAAAACAATATGCACCGATTGTGCTGTTTGTATACAACAGACCGGAGCATACGAAAAAGACAATTGAATCACTGCAAAAAAATGAAGGAGCTTCTGAGAGTGACCTGTTTATTTACTGCGACGGCGCAAAGAACGAGGCAGCGGAAGCAAAAGTGAAGGAAGTGCGCCAGTACGTGCACTCGGTTACGGGATTTAAAACGGTAACCGTAGTAGAACGAGAGAAAAATTATGGACTTGCCCGCTCGGTTATTACCGGGGTAACCGAAATCGTAAACCGTTACGGCAGAATTATCGTGATGGAGGACGATTTGCTGACCAGCCGGTATTTTCTGACCTACATGAACGAAGCGTTAGAGCGCTATAAGGATGAGAAAAAGGCATTTTCCATTACCGGATACTCCCACTTCGGAGACGGAAACCCTGCCTTGCCGGAGAGCTATTTTATCCGTATTTTTTCCTCCTGGAGCTGGGCAACCTGGAAGGACAGATGGGAGTTGTTCGACGAGAATGCGACAGGCTGGGAACAGGTCAAAAATGACGAGGCGTTCCGCAAAACCTTTGACTATGAGGATTCCTTTGACATGAGCGTGATGCTCCGCAATCAGATGGAATATCACACGATTAATTCCTGGGCAATCCGCTGTTACTGGGCAATGTTTCAAAGCGGAGGCTTAACTCTTTTCCCGAACCGTGGGCTCTGCGAAAATATTGGATTTGACGGCAGCGGCGTTCACTGCAATGTAGAGGTGCGGGATAAGATTGCGACTTTAAAGGAATACCGTGTGACACAGTTCCCGGAAATAGTGGAGGAGCGGAAAGAGGACAGAGCGGCATTAATTGCCTGCAAACATCAGGAAAAACGTGCTTATAAAAGAAGCAGGATTCGCTATTATCTCACACATCCGGGAAAAGCGATACATAAGATTCTCGGAAAATAGACAGGGGGATTCCTATGAAAAAAATCGGTCTGGTGGTCTCATCCGTGTTTTCCATGGGCGGAGAACAGCGTGTGACAGCGGTGATTGCAAATGAGCTGGCGAAGGAATATGAGGTGACCATTTTTACAAAGGATACAAAAGAGGAAATTGCAAAAAATCCCTATCAGGTCAGCAATGCCATTAAAATTGTAACCTATCAGGACCCACACTTAAATAAGGTATCACGCATCCTGCGGCGTATCCTAAGAGACATCAATGAGCGCACAGGACTCTGGTATCAGAAAAAAAGTGCCGTTAAGCTGTTGCGGTATGCGTATTTCCCGAAAAAATGGCGCAAGGAATGGATACAGATGTTGTCGGGAGAGCCGTTTGACTGGATAATCGGCGTCTCCGGCGGCAACTCCATAAGGCTTGGATTAATTGCAGACGAATTAAATGCAAAGACGGCGGGCTGGGAGCACAATGCCTATGAGGCATATTTCAAAACGCCGCACAGATATTTCTGGCATATGGATGCACTGTTTGGGGAGAGCGCACGCGCGATGGATGCCTGTGTGGTGCTAAACGATTACATTGCGGGAAAATACAAGGAAGCGTTTGATGTTTCCTGTAAAGTCATCTATAATCCGCGCAGCTTTGTGAGTGAAAAAAAGAGTGCACTTACGCAAAAGACGTTTATCACCTGCGGAAGATTTACCTATCAGAAGGGGTATGATTTATTATTAGAATCGTTCCGGTATTTTGTGGAGCAGAACAAAGACTGGAAGCTTGTGATGGTCGGAGACGGCGAGCAGAAGGAAGAACTGCGTCAGATGGTAAAAGACTACGGGCTTTCCGATTATGTGGAAATGCCGGGCAGAACCGACCGCGTGCAGGATTACCTTATGAATGCATCGGTCTACCTGTTATCCTCCCGCTGGGAAGGATTCCCGATGGTGGTGACGGAGGCGTTTGAGATGGGGCTTCCGGTGGCGTCTTATGATATCACGGCGGTAGGACCGCTCATTACAGACGGCGTGCAGGGAAGACTGGCAAAGGCTTACGATACGAGAGATTTTGCACGGATTATGCTTGAAATGGCAGAAAACCGGGAAGCGTTAGAGCAGATGGCAGCGAAGGCAGTTGAAATGGCAGAGACACTTTCCGTGGAACATATTATGGTACAATGGAAGGAATTATTAGAAACAGAAGGAAAGGGAGTGGCAGTTTGAAGGAAGCAATCAAGAACCGGTTTCCGGGTCTCTATGAAAAATGGCTGGAATTCAGAAGAATGTCGGAATATAAGGCAAAAGATAAAGCGTACAGAGAGCACAGCGAGAAAAAACAGGCGTTTTATAAAGAACATTTAGAGCCATATCACAATCTTCATAAAGGAGAGCGCTGTTTTATCGTGGCAACGGGACCAAGTCTCCGGATAGAGGATGTGGAGAAGTTAAAGGACGAGTGGACGTTTACCGTAAACTCCGGTTTTAAATTATATGATAAAACAGACTGGCGTGCAGATTATTATGGAATCGTAGATTCCCATGCAATTGAAACATTCCGTGAAAATCTCAAATCAAAAGAGATTCGGAAGCTGTTTTACAGCGACTTTGATGTGGATTATAATGAGGAAAACGGTCTGGCATTTCCAAAGAATGATGCGGCAAATTCACTCACCAATACATTCTGGCAGAAATGGTTCCCGAAGCGTTATCCGGAGACGAAATTCAGTGGAGATATTACAAAAGTAGTGTACACGGGAAAATCCGTCGTGTATGCAATGCTTCAGATTGCAGCATACCTTGGATTTGAAGAAATCTATCTGCTCGGTGTGGACTGCAATTATGCACAGCCGAAAATGTATAATGAAGCGACTGCCTATGTGGACCATAAGAAAACCTGGTCAAAGGAACGGCTGATTCAGAATGGAAATGAGATGTTAGCAGAATACGATATTGCACAGGAATATGCCGGTGCACATGGATTCCGTATTTACAACGCAACACGCGGTGGACAGTTAGAAGCATTCCCACGCGTAGACTTTGATGAAGTGATAAAGTCAACAAAGGGAAAGAAAAAGAAGTAGATTAAAGGAGAACAAGATGAAAAAGCAGAACCAGTATTTTGTGGAAGAGCGTGAAATTGATTTGAAAAAGGTCCTGTTACAGGTGCTCAAAAAATGGCGCCTCGTTTTAATCCTCGCAGTGCTTGGAGCAGTGCTTGCAGTGGCAGCGGATTACCGCAACACGAAGAAGGAAGCGACAGAAGCAGCAATTGCAGCAGCAGATAAGGTAAATGCGGGACCGGTCACCATCGAGTCTTTAGAAGCGAAGATGGATGATTATTCCATTCAGCGTGTATGGCGTTTCGTCTATATGACAAATACTTTAGAGCAGCGCAGAACCTATCAGACAGAATCAATTCTGATGACACTCAATCCTTATCGGGAAAATGTGGTGGATTTAAGCTATGAAGTCGTAGCAGACAACAGTAAAGATGCAGAAAATATTGCAAGTCAGTATGTGTCTTATATTCAGTCCGATGAAATCGGCGCAGAGATTAAAACACAGCTTGGACTTGAATTACAGTCCAGCTATATTACAGAACTTTTATCCGTATCCCGCACGGATGCAGTGCTTAAAATCCGGGTACGTGCAGAATCCGAAGAGGCGTGTGAACGCTTGGCAGATGGGGTTGTTTCCGCAGTAGAGGGCTACGCATCTGTAACAACAGCTTCTGAATATGAATTGAAACAGGAAAGCCGTGAGAGCAACATTGTTATCGATGATGAAGTTGTGTCACGCCAGGCATCCATGAATTCTGATCTGGCTCTGTATGTAAGCTCCTACACGGCATTACAGAATTCTTTGTCAAATGAACAGCAGGCACTTGCAGCATTGATTCTTCAGGAGGGAATTACTTCCCAGAACAGTATCCTTCCGGCAGAGGAAGAGACAGAGGAAGAGGAACGTGCCCATGTAGAGCCGGCAGCGGTATCTGTCTCTGTACGCCCGAACAAGGCACCGCTTGGAATTCTTGGCGGAATCCTGCTTGCAGTCGTATGCGTTGTAATCGGATACTCAGCATCACAGGGAATCCACGGAATGCAGGAAGCAAAATATCTGTTTGGTGTCCGTGACATGGGAAGCGTCAGTGCACTTTCCCTGAAGAAAAAACGGATTGGAAATGGAATTGACCGCTGGGCAGATAAAATTGCGATGGGACATTCCAATTATGCACAGCAGTTTGCAATGATTCGTTCTAATATCCTGCTTGCATGCAGAAAAGAGAACAGAGACCATGTATATCTTGCAGGAAGCAAAATGAACATGGTTCCGGAAGCATTTTTAACGCAGCTTTCGGACAGCCTGAAAGAGGATGGTATCACGGTTGAAATCGGTGGAAACATCAACCGCGATGCAGAGGCATTGTTAAAGCTTACCGAGGACGGGGCATGTGTTCTTGTGGAAGCAGATGAGAAATCAAATTGCAATGAGATTGCGAAGGAACTGAACAAGTGCCGTGAAAATGAGGTACAGTTACTTGGAATGGTACTTGTTTCAAATTGTTAAGACAGAAATTTCGATGGAGATAGAAGCGTGGGTGCAGTAACACTTATTTTGGGAATCATAATCTTATTGTTGATACTCGGTGTTGTGCCGGTTGTGCTGGGAATACTGGTGACACCGTGGATACACCGGGAAAATGCGGACAGCGTGACATTTAACTACATTGTTGGAATTATGATTATGCTCTGTCTGATGCAGCTTTTTTCCGTGCCCATGACGCTTGCCAAGGTTCATTTTTCCAAGCTGGTATTTTGGTACAATGTAGTGTTGGCAGTGCTTGTGGTATGCGCACTCTGCCTGCGCCATAAGGCTTTGAAAAAAAGCATTCTTGGGGCAGTGGAGCGCATACGCAGTGCGGGAAAAATCTGGATATTTGCAATAGCAGCCATCTATATCCCGATTGTGATTCTGAACTTCTATACACCGTTTATTTATGGAGATGACAAGACGTATCTTACGATGGTAAACGATATGATTTCTTCGGATACGCTGTATCTGGTGGATACGATTACCGGGGAGATGCTCACCTGGGTGTCGGCGAAGTATGCGCTGTCATCGTACTGGACGTTCCTTGCCTATCTGGCAAAGATGACAGGGATTCATCCGCTGATCCTGTGCAAAACCATTTTGTGCTATTTTATCATTCCGATGTATTATGCGGTGCAGATGCTTCTGGTGTCCTGGCTGTTTCGCAATGATAAGCGCAAAATGGCAGTGTACCTTCTGTTTGTGAATCTGGTCAGCGTGTTTGGAGGATTTTCCAACTATACCATCACCTACCGTCTGCTGACCTGGATATGGCAGAGTAAGGCATTTCTGGCATTAATTGTCATGCCGTTTCTGTTTTACTTTGCGAATCTGATATTTGAAAAGAAAACAAAGGTGCCCGAATACATTCTGCTTGCTGTGACGATTGTGGCAGCATGTTCCACAACGCTTACCGGAGCGGGACTTGCAGTGGCAATGGTAGCGGCGTTAGCGCTTCTTTATGCGATAAAGAGAAAGCGTTTTGGTATCTTAATCGGAACCGGAATTGCCTGCAGTCCGGCACTATTTCTTCTGGTGGTATATCTGAAATATGATATTATCGTTTCAGCCGTGAACCGGTTTCTGTTTTAGAAAGGGGAGACAGCATGGAATTAATCAGTTTTATCAATGAGACGTTCTGGGGAACGAGCGGCTATGTGGTACTGTTTGCCATTTCCATTTTCTTCATCCTCTTTTCGAGGGACATGGAATCCAGAGGAAGATTTATGGCAATCTATTCCGTTTTAGTCTTTGTATGTGTCATCTGCAATCCGCTGTTAGGACTTATTGCAACAGAAAAATTCATGTCAGATGACGCATATGCGTATCTGCGGATTTTTTATGTATTGCCGTTAATGTCTGTCATCGCATATGCAATCACGGAATTTTATACCAGAAGTGTGAAACAGGAGGACGGGACCAAGAAAAAGGCGTTTATGGCGGTCATCCTTGCAGTGACGGTTATGATAGCAGGACAGCTCTATGGAAGCAGTATGTATGTGAAAGCAGAAAACCTGTATAAGATATCGCAGGATGCAATCGAAATCAGCGATATCATTGAAAACGACTGCGGAGGGGAGACGGCACGCGCCCTTGTTCCAAGGGATGAAAACATTTCTTATGGAATTCGTCAGTATACAGGAAACATTATCATTCCGGGTTATTCGGATGAGATTACGAACAGAAAAACGTTAGAAACATTTGAGGAACAGAAAGATTTTACGTATATTGTAGTTGAAAAGAATGAGACAACGGAAAAACTCCTTGAGAGATATGGCTATGTGCGGACAGGGGAAACTTCCGGTTATGCCGTGTATAAGAAATCATAAGCAGCATGGAAAAGAGGAACAGGATGGGAAAAACCGTACTATATGTGACGAATTATTATAAAGAGGATGTCATAAACCAGCGCCATTCAAAACCGTTTATCTCCCAGGCAGGGCAGAATAAGGGAAAATACATTATGGATGTCTTAAAAGAAGGCGGGAATAAGGTAATTACCTGGTCAAATGCGTGGACATCAGGGCGCAGCTTCCGGTTTTATAAGGGATTTCAGTCCACACTGGAGGAAAATCTTTATTACGCGTCCATCTTTGGTGCGCCCGTATTAAATTCCCTGAGCTGTTATGTAAGCAGCAAACATTTTTTGAAACGCTATCTGCGCAGTCATACCCTTGATGCAATGATTATTTATAATATGCGTCTGGAAAATTCCCTGCTGGCACTTTACGCGAAGAAGCACTATGGAATTCCGGTAATTCTTCAGTATGAAGACGGACTGACCGTGGATTCCCATATCAATGGCATCAAGCGTCTGGTATACGGAAAAATGGAAAAAAAGGTTTTTGACTGTCTGGATGGGGCATTTTTAGTAAATTCCAGGATAAAAGTGCCGTGTCCTGCGGTTGTCATCCGGGGCGCAATGCGTGAGCAGAACAAAATGGCAGAGTTTCCGCTTTTAAACGGAACACCAAAGCTTTTGTTTTCCAGCACATTGGATGCCCAGCGTGGTGTCAATGTCCTTCTTGAGGCATTAAAATATACAGATGCGGATTTTAACCTTAAGATTACCGGGCGGGGAGATATGGAAGAAGCGGTAAAAGCGTGCAAAGACCCGCGTGTACAGTTCCTTGGATATCTCGATTATGAGACGTACCAGAAGGAGTTAGAGCAGACAGATATCTGTATCAACGCACAGCTTGCACAGCATGAATTTGCAGAATTTTCCTTCCCTTCCAAAATATTTGAGTACCTCTCCTATGGGAAACTTGTGGTATCATCTGATATGGCAGATGTGGAAGAGGGTCTCGGCGGGGCGGTTCTTGTCTATCATGAGGATTCTCCGAAACAGCTTGCGGCGGCGATTGAAGAAGCGATTGCCATAAAGCGGGATGTCTCGCGCAATGAACAATATGGAAAAGCAGTCCGGGACATTGTGGAGGAAAACTCCATCGCACGGGTTGCAAAGAAGGTAAATGACTTGTTAGATAAGGTGAGATAACATGGGAATATCAGTATTAATGTCTGTTTATCGAAAAGAACAACCGCAGTATTTAAGGGAAGCACTCGAGAGCATGCTAAACCAGACCAGAATGCCGGATGAAATTGTGCTGATAAAAGACGGTCCGCTGGCAGAAGAACTTGAACTTGTGATAAAAGAGGTGTCAGACCGTTATGACAAACTTGTAACCTATCAGTTTAAGCAGAATGTCAAGCTTGGAAGAGCACTGGCAAAGGGCGTACAGCTGTGCAGCAATGAGCTGATAGCGCGAATGGACTCGGATGATATTGCCGTTCCGGAACGATTGGAATGGCAGTACGATTTTATGCAGGTACATAAGGAAATTGCAGTGTGCGGCGGCTGGGTGGAGGAGTTTAACGATTCCCATTCTTATGAGAGCATCAAAAAGATGCCGGAACAGTCCAAAGAGCTGCTTCGTTTCGCAAGATACCGGAATCCGTTAAATCATATGACGGTCATGTTCCGGAAGGAAAAGGTTCTGGAATATGGAAATTACGAGCATTTCCCACTTTTGGAGGACTATGATTTGTGGAGCCGTATGCTGACCGGAGGAGAGCAGTTTTATAACCTCCAGGAGGTGCTAGTGCACGCCAGAACCAATGAGGGAATTTATGACAGGCGGGGCGGCTGGACCTATTTCAAGTGCTATGTACAGCTTCGGAAGAGACAAAAGGAGCGTGGGCAGTTGTCGAGGGCAGAGTATATCACTGCGCTTGCCATGAGTTTTACGATAACAATGATTCCGGGAAAAGTCCGCAAGTGGATTTACCGGTATTTGCTGAGAAGGTAGGATATCACAGATGGGAAAAATACTGAGCATTGTTGTACCGGCATATAATGTGGAAAACTATTTGGAACGCTGTCTTTCTTCGATGGTCATAGAGAATGGAATGGATGACATAGAGGTACTGATTATTGATGATGGCTCCAAAGACGGAACCGCATCCATTGCAAGAAAGTATTGCGAAAAATATCCGGCTGCCTATTATCTGTACCAGAAGGAGAATGGTGGACACGGTTCCGGCATTAATTACGGAATCCGGTACGCATCTGGAAAATATTTTAAAATTGTGGACGGCGATGACTGGCTTGATACGGCAGAGCTGCCGCAGTTTTTAGAAGTGCTGAAAAAAACAGATGCGGATGTGGTTGCAGCCGACTACCGGTGTATTCAGGATGAGACAGATATAGTGCTTGCGGAGAAATATGCCACTCCAAATCAGAACCAGTACGGAAAAATCTGTTCCATGGAAAAGGGTGAAATAGAAGAGGTCATAAAAATGCACTCGTTTACCATCCGGACGGAAATTTTGAAAAATCATATTCCAGCCATTGATGAGCATTGCTTTTATGTGGACAGCGAGTATATCACATATCCGGTTCCGTTTGTTGAGACGGTGTATTTTTATCAGAAATTTTTATACTGCTACCGCTTAGGACGTGACGGCCAGAGCATGGACATTGTGAGCATGCAGAAAAACCGCGCACAGCATCTGCGCGTATTAGAAAGCCTGCTGCACTTTTACGAACAGTTAGACGGACAGGTGAAGGAAGCAAACCGCCGTTATATCGAAAAATGTATTGCGCAGATTGTGGAAAATCAGTTTCAGATTTATATCAGCATGGGATTGGAAAAGGGAATCTTCGGGGAACTGAAGAAATTTGACAGGGAATTGCTTGAAAAATACCCGCGGGTCTACCATGCGGTATCGAAGAAAAGCATTTATCTGCTGCGAAGAACGAATTATCTGATGCTGCCATTTGGGGCGGTGCTGTATCGAATCGTTAGGAGAAACAGATGGAAAAAACACTGACAATCATCGTACCTTCTTATAATTCGGAGGCTTTTTTAAAGAAATGTCTGGAATCATTTCTTGTCGCCGAAAACATTCGTGAAGGGCTTGAGGTTATTATTGTAAATGATGGCTCGATGGATGGGACACAGGAGGTTGCGGAAGGGTATTGTAACAAATACCCGGATACCTTCCGGGTAATCCGCAAGGAGAACGGCGGACACGGTTCAGCTATCAACACAGGCGCGGCTGCCGCAGCCGGAAAATATCTGAAAATCATCGATGCGGATGACTGGGTCAATCCAAAAGAACTGGAAAAATATCTCGAATTTCTGGCAAATGCCGAAAGTGATGTTGTATTTAATCATTATGTGACCTATAATATAGCAACCGGAGAGCAAAAAAAATATACCGTTGAGGTGCCGGCAGGCGAGACCGTATATACACTCGATACGCTGATGCAGGACTGGAGTAAGATTGAATGGGGAACAACGTTTCATGGAATCGCTTATAAGACCTCCTTTTATCAGGCCTGTGGCTATCAGCTTACGGAAAAGGTATTTTATGAAGACCAGGAATATGCGACGATGCCGTGCTGCAGGGCACAAAGCATCCAGATTGCAGACTGTGAACTGTACGTATACCGGATTGGTGATGTCACACAGAGCGTTTCTGCCGAGAATCAGGTGAAACGGCTGGGACATTTTGAACAGGTGATAAGCAATATGCTGGCAAAAAAGCCGGAAGGGCTAAGCACCGGAGGAGAGCTCTACTGGGAAAAGAAAGTCAGTATGTGTATCACCAGCTATTATGAGATTGCCCTGCTTAAGAATAAAAATTACCGGGCAGGAAGAAAACGGGCAGCCGGATTCAACCGGAAGATAAAAGAGTTGCAGCCGGAAGTTTACCAGAGGTTAAGAAAGAAGTATCTGGTGTTTTGGGTACTCAACCAATTTCACGTAGAAGCAGAGCAGTATGAAAAATGGTGGTCTGAGATTAAGAGGAGATGGACATGAGAGCAATATGGAAAAATTTTTGGAACTATAGATTCCTGGTAAAAGAACTTGTAAAAAAAGGAATCCGCTTAAAGTACCGCAGATCCTATCTTGGCGTTTTGTGGTCCATGTTAGAGCCATTGTTAAACGCAATCGTTATGGCAGTGGTATTCGGTACTTTATACGGAAGAACAGACAAGAGCTTTATCGTTTATGTATTGTCAGGACGACTGATTTACACCTGCTTTTCAACAGGAACCAAGGGTGCACTAAAGTCAATCAATGGAAATGCTGCCATGATTAAGAAAGTATATGTACCCAAATATATATTCCCACTGTCGAGTGTATTGTTTAACTATGTCATATTCCTGATATCGCTGGCGGTGCTCGTTATCGTATCACTTGCAAGAGGTGTCTTTCCGACCGTCTATGTGTTTGGAACCGTGGTGCCGCTTGTGATTGTATTTTTTATGACTCTTGGCGTAGGACTGATTCTGTCCACGGTTGCAGTATTTTTCCGGGATATGGAATATATCTGGTCGGTAGGGCTGACACTGTTGATGTACTGCTGTGCAATCTTCTATGAGCCGACGAGACTGTTAAATACAAAGTATGCGTTTATCATTAAATACAATCCTGTTTATGCAGTAATCTGTAATTTCAGACATTGTGTATACGGAGAACCGATGGAACGATTTTATCTGGTATATTCGGCTTGTTTTAGTTTGGTTGTAATGTTAATTGGATTAATTCTTTTCCGCAAAAAACAGGATCAGTTTATCTTACACATTTAATAAAAATCGTTATTAGTGAAAAAGAGATTCAAACTCTACACGGGGAAAGACCTCTAAACTGCCGCCACGTGTCGCATTGTAAATGCTGGCATTGTGGCGTGCTGCATTTTTGGCAGATTCCTTATAACCGTCGGTGGTCAGGTCAAGATGCGCCTGCGTAGGAGCCTTGCGTTTTCTGTCATCCTCGGTTTCAGCAAAATGTCTCTTGCCATTATAGTTGTGGTCAACTCCAATGAGGTAGATTTCCTTAAAGCCCATATACAACGCGATGTCGATGGCAGCGTTTGTCACAGTGCCTCTGTCATAGATGCAGATATCGATATTTTCTTCGGAACGCATTTTTAAGGTAGGATCCTTGTAATGCTCTGAGGTACGATGGTTGAAAACAAAACCAACTGTTTTCGTAGTAAAACCTTTCTGGAACTGCAAAATCCGGTTGTTTAAAAAAACGTTCTGTGTGCTGTAGGATTCAAAATCCCAGGGCGTTTCCTGCCGTCTGTAACCGCTGGCATCACACATGACATAGTAAGTCGGGCGCCAGGTAGTGGAGTCATAGGCATTAAAAATATGATTCACGCCAAAAGTATATTCATTTTTTAAAAATTCCAAATCGCTGATTTTCAAACTCGGGCCGGTGCACACAATAAAGCAGCGGTCATTTTCATGGATGTTTTTAAACTGTTGCAGCCGGGTCATGCCTGCACAATGCTGGGTGAGGTTCAGGCGGGTCAAAAGCTGTCGGTAAAGAGTCTGTACATTGCCGTAGAGTACATCAATATAGTTCCCACGGTATTCCTGGGTGGTGAGAACTTTAAACATCCGGTATGCAAAAAGGATGGGTTTGGATTTCGTTTGCACGTTTGTGACCTCCTGTGGATTAAAATCAATCTATTATAGCATTTTGGGCAGGAAGTGTAAATTCTTTTGACACCGGAATCATTTCAAATTTCTGGACAGAGAGACACGTTTGTGGTAAAATAAAATCATTCGAGCATTTTTAATTAGGACAAAAACCGATTCTGGGAGTATAAAAAATATGGGAAAGAATGCGATTGAAGTTCGTGATGTCAGTATCAAATTTAATTTGAGCAGAGAGCGGGTTGACACATTTAAAGAGTACTTTATTAAATTGTTGCACGGTGAACTGCAATATGATGAGTTCTGGGCACTGAAACATGTAAACTTTACTCTGGAAAAAGGGGACAGGCTTGGAATTTTAGGACTTAACGGAGCGGGAAAGAGTACGCTGCTTAAGGTGATTGCAGGAGTGTACAAGCCGACAGAGGGAACCGTGGTGCGCAATGGAAGAATTGTGCCGCTATTGGAACTTGGAGCAGGATTTGATAAGGACTACACCGGCAGGGAAAATATTTATCTGTACAGTTCTGTCTTAGGATACAGCAAGGAATTTGTAGATAGCAAGATTGATGAAATTATAGAATTCTCGGAACTGGAACAGTTCATGGATGTTCCGATTAAGAATTATTCTTCCGGAATGAAGGCAAGACTTGGATTTTCAGTGGCAACAGCAGTAGAGCCGGAGATTCTGATTCTTGATGAGGTATTGTCAGTCGGCGATGCAAAGTTCCGCAAGAAGAGTGAGAGACGTATCCTTGATATGTTTGACAGAGGCGTTACGGTGCTTTTTGTTTCCCATTCGCTGGAGCAGGTAACAAGATTGTGCAATAAGGCAATTATATTAGAGCACGGCACGGTCATTGCTGACGGCGGAATCGACGAAGTGGCAAAGATTTATACAGATTTGACAAAATAATTTAGGAGGATATAGAAAAATGAACGTTGCATTTATACCGGTAAGAGGCGGGAGCAAATCAATCCCATTAAAAAACATCAAGGTGATTAACAAGAAACCACTGGTGTATTGGACCGTGAAGGCAGCAGTCGAGAGTAAAAATATCGACAAGGTTTATGTGGCAACCGACAGCCCGGTGATTAAGGAGACAGTCGAGAAATTTGAATTTGACAAGGTAGAAGTCATCGGAAGAAGTGCGGAATCTGCATCTGATACAGCATCTACCGAATTTGCAATGTTAGAGTTTGCAAACCAGCATGAATTTGACAACATTGTGCTTGTGCAGGCAACTTCACCGTTACTTACAGCAGCGGATATTGACGGCGGATTTGAACTGTATCATCAGGAAGGAACGGACAGCGTTTTATCTGCGGTAAGACAGTATCGTTTTAACTGGCAGGTGGACAAGGACGGATTTGCCGCTCCGATTAACTATGATTTCTATCACAGACCGAGAAGACAGGAGTTTGACGGATACCTCACGGAGAACGGTGCTTTCTATATTACAAGCAAAGAGCGCCTGCTCAAGTATGAATGCAGACTGTCCGGAAATGTACGCGCATATGAGATGAGCGAGGATACATTCTTTGAAATTGATGAGCCGAGTGACTGGGTGATTATTGAGCAGTTGATGAAGCGTCATGCACAGAGCATGAAAATGCCAAAAATCAAGATGTTTCTGACCGACTGTGACGGATGTCTCACCGATGCCGGAATGTATTACACCGAAAAAGGTGATGAGCTGAAAAAATTCAGCACCAGAGACGGCATGGGAATCGCCAGAATGAGGGATGCCGGAATTATCACAGGAATCGTTACCAGCGAGAATGTAGAGATGGTAAAACGCCGTGGTGCAAAGCTTCAGATGCCGGAGGTTCATCTCGGTGTAAAGAATAAGTTGGAAAAGGTGACTGAGATTGCAGCAAAATACAATATCAGTCTGGATGAAATCGCATATGTAGGAGATGACATCAACGACCTTGAGGTAATCAAGAAAGTCGGATTTGGATGCAGTGTCAACGATGCAATACAGTGTGTCAAGGATGCCGCTGACTATGTGAGCGAGTACAATGGCGGAAACGGCGCAATCCGCGATATCGCAGAGAAAATTCTTGCAAATGCTGGGGAATAGAAATGATAGAACATAATTTGTTTGTGATAACCGGTGTAGGACAGCTTCGCAATATCTATGGATTTATTTCAGAATATCATGCGGTAGACAATATGCTGATTGTCTTATATACGGAACAGAATGTTTCTGTAGTAAAGAATATACAGAACAATGTTGTGGATGGTGTGTTCCGGGAGATTTATTATCTGAAGCAGCCGTTAAAGACACTGAACTGGACAAGGCAGAAGGGAAAAACCATCTGGAAGGCATATGATGAGCAGATAAATCGTCTGAAAGAAGCTTATGGTTTGCAGAACCTGTTCCTGTGCAACCGGGATAACTACTATTACTTTTTTAAGCGGCTTACACACAAGTATGGACTGAGCCTGAATATGCTGGAGGAAGGTCTTACGACATACCGCCTGTTCCAGGAGGAGTGGGATGCACATCACACACAGACTTCCGGGGAAGACCTGAAACGTGAGTTGAAAAACATGTCAAAGGCACTTAAGAATTTCGGCAAGGCATTTGTGAAGTTCTTCTGCAATTTATTCTCGCTGATTTTCCACAGAGACTTACTCCGGGACTTAAAACAGCTTGCTGCCAGGGTGAACCGTTACCGTTATGGAATCATCTACAAGTTTGACAACTATTATGTCTGCTACCCGGAGATTGTTCAGAAGTACCGTCCGAAAGAAAAAACAATTTACCCACTCACATTCCGCACGGAGCAGTCTGAAATTCAATTTGTGGATGACCTGAATGAAGAAAATATACTGTTTGTAAACCAGAAATATGGAATTAACTACAGCGATCATTTTAGAATTATTTTCACACTGCTATATAATTATGGCATAAAGAAAATCTATATTAAATTCCATCCAAGGGAAGATAAAGAAGCCGTATTTTCCATGGTGGATTTGTACCGTCCGATGTTTCCGGGAATGGAGATACGGTTAGTTGAAAATGCAGACAGTATACCGGTAGAGGATTTACTGGTAAGCAATAACATCAAAAAAGTAATTGCACTTACCTCATCTTCTCTGTTTTATGCAAAACTGATTAAGCCGGATATCGAAACTTACAGTATTGCACAGGAATATGCAGCACTGTGCGATAAGATAGAAATTCCGTCCAGAAAGCAGAAAACGTTTTTGACAGACTATCAGAATATTGACCGCATCTTTCAGCCCAAACAGCTTGAAATACCGTTTGATAAGGTACATTTCACGGGACAAAATGACGCGGCGGATGAGCGTGTGATGTTCGTCAATGAAAAACTGGGTCTGGATGAGTTAGAGCAGTATGATTTGGTATTCCAGATATTGACAGAACTAAACGTCAAAAAGGTTTATCTCAAATTTGCAATGCAGAATAATCTGTTAGCGTACTGTAAGATGGAAGAGGAATTTAAAGCACAGTACAAAGAACTTGAAATTGTTCCGTTGTACAGTTTGAGTTATGCGGAATCTGAGGAACTTGTGAAACAAAACGGCATTACTTCGATTATTTCTATCACAGATGAAATCCTGTATAATGAGAGCCTGAAAGATACGGGAGTAGAGAGAGTAAGCATTGCTGACAGATTTATTGAGAAGACAAACGGTTCAGTACGGCTGTATGAGAAGTTTGAGACAAATTACCAGATTTTAAAGGAAGCAGGGGTAAAACAGGTGTAATGGATACAATGTTGATTTGTATCAGAAAAGAACTTGTCAAAACACGGCAGGAATGATATAATGTCACTGTTTTTAGTATGTTAATTATTTAGAAAATAGAGGTATAACAATGGAAAAGTATAATAAACCTTATGTTATTGCAGAAGCAGGATGCAATCACAAGGGCGAGATGGAGATTGCAAAAGAGTTAATCAATGTAGCGGCTATGTTCTGCCATGCAGATGCAATCAAATTCCAGAAGCGCTGCCCGAAGGAACTTCTGACAGAGGAGCAGTACAATGCACCTCATCCAAACCCGGCAAACGCATATGGTCCTACCTATGGTGCACACAGAGAGTTCTTAGAGTTCACAGTTGACCAGCACGCTCAGTTAAAAGAGTGGTGTGAGGAAGCCGGAATTACTTATTCTACTTCTGTATGGGACATGACTTCCGCAAAGGAAATTGCAGGATTAAAGCCGGAATTCATCAAGATTCCTTCTGCCTGCAACAACCACTTTGAGATGTTACAGTGGCTCTGCGACAATTACAAGGGTGAGATTCAGCTTTCCTTTGGTATGACAACTCATGAAGAGGAAGAAGAAATCGTTCAGTTATTCGAGAAGAACGGCAGAAATAAAGACCTTGTAATCTTTAACTGTACTTCCGGTTACCCGGTTCCGTTTGAAGATGTATGTCTGTTAGAGTTAAAGAGAATGCAGAAAGCTTACGGCGAGAGAGTAAAGAAGATTGGTTTCTCCGGTCATCACCTCGGAATCGCAGTTGACGTAGCTGCTTATACCTTAGGCGCAGAGGTTATCGAGCGTCACTATACTCTGGATCGTACCTGGAAGGGAACTGACCATGCAGCATCCTTGGAGCCGGATGGAGTACGTAAATTAGTAAGAAACCTGGATGCAGTGCATAGAGCACTCACCTACAAGACACAGGAAATCTTACCAATCGAGCAGGTTCAGAGAGACAAGCTGAAATATCGCAAGAAATAATAAAAAAGTTGTGAAAAAAAGCGGGCATTTGGGTGCCCGCTTTTTTAGTATTTTGTGATTGTTCTAACTACAAATAATTTTTGCCATAATGGCTATGATATGGTATAATATAACAACATGGGTTGTTTGCAGTGTGCTTGATGAAAAATACACGGGACGGAATGATTTGTCAGACAACGATATATTTAGAAAGGAAGAGCGCGCGTAACAAAGGAGAAACGCGGCGATAGGAAGATTAGTTATGGGATTGAAGGCTTTTTTGAAAACTGCACCTGGAATTAAGTGGGTATACAAATTTTTATTTGTATGCAAATACGAGGGTATCCGGATGGCGATTGTAAAAGGGGTAGCGAAAGTTTTAAGAGTAAAACTCAAGCCTAAAACGATTTTCAAGACAAAGACGGTAACAAAAACCAAGACCGTAACAAAAGTGGAAGTCAAAGAAAAAAGATTCTGCAGCGTGCCGGACATTGTTTATAATGCGAAGGCAATGGATGCGAACCGACCGAAGATATATGCGTGTGCATATCGTGTATATGATGTCGCAAGAGGGCTCACAGGTGGTCCGGGCGGTGTTTTGGCAATGCAGAAATCGTTGTTTGGAGGACATTATCGGGGGTATGATGTTACATATGTATTTGAAGAAGCGAGCTTTAAATATCCACCGACACTTATGAGGCTGATTCGGGATTATACTCCGAGTGTACAAAAAATATTTAAAGCAGCATTTTATATTACTCATAATTTGAAGATATCAGATGATGTGGCAAATGGTGTGGAACCGATTTTTGTGTGTCATGATATTGGAAGCGCCTATGGCGCATATTTAATGGGGCGTAAGTTTGTTGTGATTTATCATCAGCAGGGCGGGTTAATTAATGAGTTAGAGGGTTTTAATAACGTCTTGAATGAAAAGGAAAAATATCTGATTAATACAGTGGAACGTATTGTTTTTGAAAATGCTTCCAAGGTTTATTTCCCAAGCATGGGAGCGGGTGAGGCATTCAAGAATACATCCGAAGAAGGACGTACAAGAAGCCAGTATATTAATTTTGCGGACCATGCTTTGTATAATACGATACCGGATGCACCGAAGAGGATTGATTATGCAGAGAAACTGAGTCAATATGAACTCCCAAATCGTGATGAAGAGGATATGGATGTATTCTTAAGCATTGGCGATTTTAACTCAAATAAAGGTTTAGACCGTGTACCGGCAGTTTTAAACCGATACGCAGAAAAAACAGGAAGAAATGTACTCTGGATTGCAATTGGAAACAGGACAGAGATATACGACAAGCTGCTTGAAGAGAGCAAGGACTGGAAGTTTAAGTCCTTATTAATTGGTGCAAGAACAGACCATGATACAGTATTATCCCTGATTCATTATGCGGATTATTACATTATGCTGCAGAGAGTTTCTATTTTTGACCTGGCGATTCTCGAGGCTATGCGTGGTGGCGCTGCGATGATTCTGTCAAAAGCGGGTGGAAATCTGGAAGTTAATACAGAAAACAATATTGTTTTCTGGGAAGAAGGAGAAGAAGATAAAACAGTAGCGGAGATTATTGCACGCGATAAGAAAGCCTGGGGACAGCAGAACGCTGATATTTTCAACAAGTATTTTTCACAGAAATCGTTCTTTGCAAAATATGCTGCAATGATAGACGAAGAAATTGTAAAGGCTGGTTATTATCTCAATGGAGGTACTTCGGATATCAATAAAGAGAATCTTATTCCATGGAAGAATCGTTTTGAAGGGAAAAAGGCGATTATTTGTGGTTCCGGAAGCAGCTTGGATGACTGTGATGGTTCAGAAGATGCAGTGTATATCGCATTAAACCGTGCCCTATTTTACGATAAAGTAAAATTTGATATGTTATTTATGCAGGATTTACCGCAAAACCAGCCATATACCATTGAAGATTACAACCAGTATCCATGTACAAAATTCTACGGCAATATCACGAATCCAAGGACACAGAAGATTGGGTTTGAAATAGACTCTTATACGGATTGCAAGGGTGAGATTGTAAGCTATGAGCTGGCACCACGCTGGTATGATTATAAGGTCGATGATATTACATTTGACTTGCAAAAGAATTATGTTCTGGATATGCAGTCTGTATTGTTTAGTGCAGTTCAGTTTGCTATATTTGCAGGTTTTAAAGAGATTGAACTTTATGGTATTGAATTCTCGGATGCTAATTACGGCGGAAATGAGAACCCGAATAAATACAGCTATTATGTACCGTTCAACATGAGAAAGATGAAAGATACGATTTCTGAAAAATATCCGGATGTAGTTTTTAAATTCGGAAGCACTACAAATGAGAAACTCAAAGCTTATTTTGAGGAATGTGATATGCGTAAGGCTGAGTAAAGGTACATATACGAGGGGAAAACGGTGATTGAAAAATTTTGTAAAAAGCACAACAGAATGGCGTATTATGGCTGTTATCTGGCAGTTTATTTGCTTTGCGCATGGGCAATATTTGGCACTTATTTTTATTATAACAAGAGCGTTTTCTGGACGGTAGACGGAGCCCTGTGGCAGTACCCGGGGTTCCGGTATGTGAGATCATTCTGGATGGATTTCTTTCAGAATCTCATCCAGAATGGAACCTTTCAGTGGAAAATGTGGGATATGTCACTGGGGGAAGGAGCCGATGTACTGACACTGATTGTCTCCGGAATATTATTTGACCCGTTCTTTATGCTTTCAGGACTTGTAGGTGAGGCAAGCCTCGAAAAGTATTATTTTCTCGTTTTAATTGCCAAACTTGGACTTTCGGGAGTTACATTTTCAGAGTATATCTTTTATATGGGGGGCGGAAAAAAGTCTGCGTTACTTGGAAGCATCGTTTATGTATTTTCCGGCTTCTCGCTTGTTCTGATGTTCCAGCCAACATTCCTTTGGGCGGTGATTTTACTGCCGCTAGTGATGATTGGTGTGGAGAAGGCTCTCTGTGGAAAATGGACAATTATTCTTCCGGTCTCCGTAATGATGATTTCCATCTCATTGTATTACTGGCTGTATATGACAACGTTATTTGCAGTTATTTACTGTCTGGTACGTTACTTTTATATACGAAAGACAAAGACGATACAGGATTTTTTTAAAACCGCATTGTTTGTAGCAGTGCAGTATATGCTTGGTGCTTTCGCAGCGGGTTTTGTTTTGCTACCATCTGCATATGGCTTCTTACATTCTGCACGGACATCTGCCTCAAGTGAAATCGTAACGTCACTCTGGCATTATGACATGGCTTACTATAAGCAGCTGCTTGGAGGAATGATAGTTCAGGCGGCAGAGTATACCGGTTATGCAACACATACTTGGAGTCCTGTACTTGGAATTGTTGCATTGATGCTCTTATTTACAAGAAAAAAGGCACCGGTATGGCTGAAACAGTTGATGGCAATTATGACTGTGATGCTTTTAATACCTTTTGCAGGCAAGGTAATGAACGGATTTTCCTATGTGTCAAACCGCTGGGTATTCTGCTGGGCGTTTGGAGTAGCAGTATGCGTGGCAATGCTTGCAAAAGAATTTGAAACGATAAGATGGCAGGAAGTAGTTGGAATTGTGCTGTTTCTGGGACTGGTGTACTATTGCAATCCAAACCAGTATACCATACGCGGAATTGCAATTGTGGGAATGGTGCTGGTGCTGATGCTGATATCCTCTTTCCTGAATCATACCGGTCAGAGAAGCAGAGTGCAGGAATTACTTTATTGTGGTGCATTGGTTGGAACAAATGCGGTTTCTGTGTTTGCACTTGTCTGCAGCAGCTCCTATGAAAATGTGGCAAACACAGACTGGTGCAGAACGCAGGAATATATTGAAAGCAGAACACCCTCTACATCTGCGGCACAGATTGAAGATGACACATTGTACCGTATTGCCTACCCATTGGTAAGTGAGAAGCATGTAATGCAGTCAGAAATGGTAAACCAGAGCCTGTTCCAGAATTATAACGGAGTGACCTCTTATTTTTCAATGTCGGATGCCGGCCGGACGAATTATTATATAGACGCGGAATTATGTACCTTATGGTCTTCATTTAACTTATACGGTTTTAATGACAGAACGGTACTGAATGCGTTAGATTCTGTAAAATATTATATTGTTCCGGAAGGAATGGAAGATACAGTTCCTTACGGTTACAGCTATATAAAAAGCGTAAACCGGACAGATGATATCGTCGATAAAATATATGAAAATGATAATTTCCTTCCAATAGGTTATGCTTACAATAGCTATATGGCAGAGGAACAGTATGAGAAACTGAATGCATTAGAGAAGCAGGAAGCGCTGTTGAATGCGGTGGTACTTGAGGAAGACGTGGACGGAGTAGAGAAAACAACAGATGTGAATTCCACTGTAAAACCGATAGAGTATCAGGTGGATGAACTGGTGAATATGGAGCTTGACGGAGAGCGTTTTGTTAAAACAGAGGATATTAAGAGCGTGATTCACCTGACTACGAAAGACGCTGTGAATGGAGAACTATATCTTCGATTTGTAAATCTGACAGGCTTTACTTCGATAACAGTAGAATGTGGGGATGTTGTAAAATACTTTAATGTCAAGGGAACGTCAAGCAAATATAAGTCACCATTAGATACCTTCCTTTGTAATGTTGGGTATCTGGATGGAGAACAGGCAGAAATTACCATTAGTGTATTTGGAAAAGTAGCGGATATGGGGCTTGAACGGCTTGAAATGTATGAGTATCCAATGGATGGAGTGGAACAGAGTCTTCAGAAACTGAAATCTGATAGTCTGCAGAATATCAAAGCACAGACAAATGAATTCTCGGGCAATATTACAACGAGTGTACCGCAGGTGCTTTTCTTCAGTATTCCATACAGTGCAGGATGGTCGGCATATGTGGATGGAGAAGAAACGGAAGTATTGAAAGCGAATAAGGCATATCTTGCAATCAGGTTAGCACCTGGTGAACATACGGTTACGTTGAAGTACTCCACGCCGTGGATAAAGGAAGGTATCATCATGACGGTTGCAGCACTGCTTACAGAGGCTGCAGTTTGCACAGGAAGCTGGTATAAAAGGAGAAGATATGCAGGCGTCAAATGAAGGAAACAGAACGATAATATGTAAATGGATACTGGTACTTTTAATAATTTTTTCCGGAATTACTGCTCAGTGGAACAGCATGGAACTGTTTCAGACAGGCGAGATTGCTGAACGCATGAAGTTCCTGCAGAGATTCAGCGGAATTGCAGCAGATGGGAATCTATTGAACCTGCTGTTTGTTGTGATGGGAATTGAAGTCAGTGACAGAATCGTGCAAAAAAAGAAGTTAAAGAATGCAGCACTTGATTTATTGGGCAGCTGGTGGCCATTGACGGCATTTACAATTGTGATTGGAATATTTCTGGGATTGATGGGTTGCATGAAACTCACAATAGCGGATGACATTCTTGGTTTTTTCTTTTTGAATAATGTGGGACTGACAATTTCGCCAAATGCCAACAGTCTGTTGTGGTTTACAGCATCAGCGGTATTGGCTTCTTTTGCCGCTGCGGTATTGAATTTAAATGTACCGGAGAAAAAATGCTGGCTGTTAGGGCTGGCTGGTGTGATAGCAGGGTATATTGCTCTGGTCCAGACAGGAAAAGGAGCGATAAGCGGTACGTATCAGAATATTGGTGTCATTTTTAATCTGGGCTGGCTGCGGGCTTTTTGTGGAATAGAAACAGGTGTGCTTTTAACATGGCTCAAGGAAAAGCTGCTGAACAGGAATTTTCATAAATCCTATAGAAAACAGATAATTGTAATTGTGGCTGCATTGGGAATTTACATGCTGCTTGAGGCAGTTGGACGTGTCAGAGGAATTGCAAATGAAATGGCAGTGATTCTTTTATGGGTAGTACTTCTGGAGGGAGTTCTGTTATTGGATGCAGGAAAAAATGCAAAGAGAGAGATGTCCCGAATTGCAGATGTAATATTAGTTTTTCATCCGCTGGTGCTTGGGGTATATAAGACGTGGATATGGACCTATCGTTATAACTTTGTTCTAAGACATCCACGGCTAAATTTATTTGTGTTGTGTGCATTGATACTAATTTGTGGGGTAACCGTGTTCTATCTTATGGTTCATCCCGCAGAAAAATACATGGAATCATATATAGAAGAGGAACAGAAGAAGGGAGAATGTTATGATACCATTTAATAAACCGCCTTATGTAGGCAATGAAATGAATTATATTCAGGATGCAATCAGTAAGAGAAAAATCTGTGGTGATGGAGAATATACCAAAAAGTGTAATGCCTGGCTGGAGGAGAATACGAAAACAGCGAAGGCACTTTTGACCACTTCCTGTACTCATGCAACAGAAATGGCAGCACTTCTGGCTGATATCAAGCCGGGAGATGAAGTGATTATGCCGTCCTATACATTTGTATCGACAGCGGATGCGTTTGTATTGCGTGGCGCAAAGGCAGTTTTTGTGGATATCCGTCCGGATACGATGAATATTGATGAAACGTTGATAGAAGATGCAGTTACTTCCAAAACAAAAGCAATTGTTCCGGTGCATTATGCGGGAGTGGCGTGTGAGATGGACACAATTATGGATATTGCAAAACGTCACAATCTGTGTGTCATTGAGGATGCAGCGCAGGGAGTCTGCAGCAAGTACAAGGGAAAACCATTAGGTGCCATCGGTGACTATGGATGCTATAGTTTTCATGAGACAAAAAATTACAGCATGGGAGAGGGAGGAGCACTCCTGATTTCAGACGCTGATAATATTGAAAGAGCAGAGATTATTCGCGAGAAAGGAACGAACAGAAGCAAGTTTTTCCGTGGACAGATTGACAAATATACCTGGGTGGATGCAGGTTCTTCCTATCTGCCGAGTGAATTAAATGCCGCATATCTGTGGGCACAGTTGGAAAAGTCAGATGTGATTTTTGAAGATAGAATGAAGACATGGAATACGTATTATGCTGCATTTAAGGAACTGGCAGAACAGGAGAAAATCGAATTGCCGTTTGTTCCGGAAGAATGTGAGCACAATGCCCATATGTTCTATCTGAAAACAAAAGATTTAGAGGAGCGCACACAGTTCATTACATACTTAAAGGAAAGAGAAATTGCAGCTGTTTTCCATTATATTCCATTACACACGGCTCCGGCTGGAGTGAAATATGGACAGTTCCATGGAGAGGACAAGTATACCACGAAAGAAAGTGAGCGTCTGGTTCGTTTGCCGTTATATTATGATATGACGGAAGAAGAGCGGGATAAAGTGATAGAAGCTGTAATTGACTTCTATAAGAACAGATAAAGCAGGTGTGAGATGAGAAAAATAAAAGTTTTGGTACTCGGGGTAGGCGGAAACGTCAGCCAGGGGATTATTAAGGCATTAAAACATTCAAAACTGGATTTGTATATCGTTGGGGCGTGTGTTACCACAGATAATGTTGGATATTTGTGGTGCGATAAACACGATATTTCTCCATACGCATCGGATGAAAAATTCATTCCGTGGGTGATTGAGACGTGTCAGAAAGAAGAGATTGATATCATTTTGACCGGAGTGGAAGAAAATATTTTGGCATTGGCGAAGAATATTGAACGGATAAAGGAAAAGACAAATGCGATATTTATTTCGGCAGATTATGAGCACCTTTGTATAGGTCAGGATAAATATGAAACCTGTCAATGGCTGAAAGAAAATGGATGCAACTATCCGGAGTATGCGTTGTTAACAGATACTGACGGGGTAAAACAGCTGATTGAAAAACACGGTTTTCCTTTGTTAGTGAAGCCGCGTGCTGGCAAAAGTGCCCAGGGAGTGCAGAAAATTAAGACACAGGAAGAACTAGACGCGTTAAAACCGGATGCTGATATGGTGTTGGAAGAGTACCTCGGTTCTGCGGATGAAGAATACACGGCAGGGTGCTATGACGGACATTTTATCATAATGCACCGGGAATTGAAGAATGGAACCACGTACAAGGCGGAAGTAGTGGACGATGCTGTTATACAGCAGGAAGTCGAGAAAATATATAAAAAATTTGGACAGGCTGGACCGTTAAATGTTCAATTGAGAAAAACAGAGGACGGAAGGGCTGTCTGCTTTGAACTGAATGTACGCTTTTCAGGTACAACAGCGATGCGTGCTAATTTTGGGTTTGAAGATGTAAAGGCAATGCTGATGGAGTATGTACTTAAAGAAGACAGTGCATCTTGTTTCCAGATTCGTCATGGTAAGGCATGGCGTTATGACGAAGAAGTATATCGGTTTGAGTAGAAGCGGGAGAAAAAAGTGAAGAATGTTTTAGTAACAGGAGTAAGCGGATTTATAGGAAAAAGATTGCTTGATTTTTTAAAACTTGAGGAAGAATGCAATCTGATACTGCTTACTTCAAAAAAGATTCAGGGCTGCCTGTGTGTGGAACACCAGAATTATCAATATACGGTGGATGATTTTAAGAAAGCCGGAGTGGAGCGTGTAGATGTAGTAATACATGTTGGAGCATTTGCGCCGTCAAAGCGGGGGGAAATGGATGATATTCCCAAAACAACTTCTAATATTTTAAATACAGAACATTTGATAAAGGAGCTGCCGAATACTCCAGAAAGAGTTGTGTTTTGTAGTACAAAGGCACTCTACGGGGAGGCATATGCAGAAAATGTAAACGAATCATGCCGCGCATGCCCGGAAACATTATATGGTATTTCAAAATTGTTCTGTGAGCGTATGATTTCAAGCTGGGGAGAACAAAATGGTGTGAAAGTTGCTATTGCACGTTTTGGATCTATTTACGGGGCGGGGGAAGATAAAAAGAAAGATTATTTAATCCCTCATTTGATTAAGAAAGCCATTAAAGATGAAAAGATAACTATTTTTTCAGATGGAAGCGAGAAACGTGCTTATCTTTATGTGGATGATTTATGCCGTTATTTGTGCAAACTGGCGTTACATACAGAGATGACAGGAATATTGAATTTAGTCAGTGCACATTCGGTTACAGTAAACGATATACTGAATGCAATCGAAGAAATTTCAGGAAAACAATTAGATGTTGAGTTCCGGAACCAGAAACCACAATGGGGAGAGGAATCATATGATACTTCTTTATTGGATAAGGTTCTGGGAGTAGAAGAGATATCCTTAAAAGATGGATTGACGGAAGTGTATAAATACTGGGAAGAGAATGGTGAGGTGTGATATGAGCATCAGCGAGGAACAAAAAAGAAACTTTTTGAAAAATATGATACTTATACGTGAGTTTGAGAAAAAAATAGTTTCGTTGGTGGAGGAAGGCAGAATCAGAGGTCCTGTGCATACAGCAATTGGGCAGGAAGCGACAATTGTCGGTGCCTGCAGCGCTCTTGAGAAGACAGATTATCTTATGGGAAATCATCGTTCCCATGGGTATATGCTTGCAAAGGGTGGCAATCTTCAGAAAATGATGGACGAGATTTTTGGAAAGGAAAGCGGAGTAAATCATGGTAGAGGCGGTTCAATGCATCTGGCGGATGCAGCAGCAGGAAGTATTGGAGCGACAGGCATTGTAGGATCCGGTATTCCGGTAGCATGTGGTGCAGCGCTGAGTTCTAAAATCAAAAAAGAAAATAAAGTAAGCATGGTTTTCTTTGGAGATGGTGCATCAAATGAAGGAACCGCACATGAGAGCATGAATCTTGCTTCTGTCTGGAATTTACCAGTGATTTTTCTGCTGGAGAATAACGGATGTGCTGTGACAGTTCCGGCTGAAAAATCATCGAATGTAAAAGATTTGTATGTTCGTGGAGCCGGATATGGAATTTATGCAAACAAAGTGGATGGTCAGGACGTGGAAGCTGTATTTTCAGAGGTACAGTCGGCTGTTGAAAGGGCAAGAACGAAAAGTCTTCCTGCCTTGATTGAAGCCAAAACCTACCGTTTCCGAGAGCATGGAGAGGGAAGGGCGTATAATAATCTGATGGAAAGAGGGTACAGAGACAAAGAATACCATGATTATATGGTTGCATCGAGAGACCCTATAAAATTATATATAGACCGTCTGAAAGTGGAAAATGTAATTACAGATGACGAAGTAGATGAGATAATTACCAATGCCGTGAAACAAATTGATGAGGCGGTCAAAAAGGCGGAAGAGGCACAGTTACCGGCGGAAACAGATTATAATAAGTACATTTTTGATAGTGAAGGTGAGCAATGATGAAGATGACATATTGTTCTGCAATAAGAGAAGCTTTGTATAAGGAATTAGAATATGATTCAAATGTGATTCTTCTGGGAGAAGATATTGAACATGATGTATATCGGTATACCGGTGGTCTGGTTGAAAAGTTTGGCCGGGAGAGAGTACGGGATATTCCGCTTTCGGAAGCAGCGGCAACAGGAACAGCCATAGGTGCGGCAATGACAGGGCTTCGACCAGTTCTGGATTTGACAATGACAAGTTTTTTATATGTTGCGGCGGATCAGATTATCAGTATGGCTGCAAAAACGAGATATCAGTATGGAGGTCAGTACCAGGTGCCATTAACGATTATGGCAGGTGCCACTTATGGAAGAAATGCGGCAGCGCAGCATTCTGATCGTCCACACAGTATGTTTATGAACGTACCGGGATTAAAAATAATTGCACCGGCTACGGTTCATGATATGTATGGAATGCTCAGAGCAGCTATTCGAGATAACAATCCGGTTATCTGCTTTGAAGACAGAACACTGTTTCCACTCGAAGAGGAAGTAGACGAGGACTATGTTGGAAAAATTGGAAAAGCGAATGTTATTCAGCAAGGAACAGATATCACTATGGTTACGGTTTCAGGTGCATTGCAGATTGCACTTGATGCGGCACAAAGATTAGCAGAGAAAGGAATTTCCTGTGAAGTTATTGATATGTGTACTCTTGTGCCAATGGATAAAGAAACTGTAATACAGTCCGTGCAAAAGACAGGAAAGGCTGTGATTATAGATATTGCAAATAAAACATGCAGTGCTGCAAGTGAAATAAGTGCGATACTGGCAGAGGAAGCATTTGATTATCTGACAGCACCTATTCAGATTGTAGCGACAAAGGATGTACCGGTTCCATTTGCATCCTGTGAGGAAAAACAGATTTTTCCAACAGCAGAAAAGGTTATGGATGCAGCACTAAAAGCATTAGAAAGGGGTCATAAGAAATGAGCGTGCTTCTTAGTTTTGTAATTCCATGTTATAGAAGTGAAAAAACAATAGAACGGGTTGTCAGAGAGGTTATTGACAAGGTTTCTGAACGGGAAGAATATGACTATGAAATTATAACGGTTAATGACTGTTCCCCTGATAATGTGTATGAAGTACTTCGGAGACTGGCAGCGGAAAATCCTAAAATTAAAGTTATTAATTTTGCTAAAAATATGGGGAAGCACGCTGCAATATTGGCTGGGTATGCGGTAGTAAAAGGAGACTATGTAATTAATCTGGATGATGACTGCCAGTGTCCGGTAGATGAATTGTGGAATCTGTTAGAACCATTATTGAAAGATGAAAGTGATTTTACAACAGCATTGTATCATGAAAAAAAAGAATCACTGGTAAAAAAATTTGGAAGCCGGGTTAACTTATGGATGACAGAAGTTATGCTGGACAAGAAAAAAGGAGACAGACTTGACAATTTTAGTGCAATGAAAAGATTCGTGGCAGATGAAATTGTAAAGTACAAGAATCCGTATCCGTATCTGGAAGGACTGATTTTGCGTGTAACCAATAGGGGTAAAATGGTTGAAATGGAACAGCGGGAACGAGGCGATGATAATATATCCGGTTACACATTAAAAAAATCATTGTCGCTTTTTGTCAATGGATTGACCGCATTTTCGATAAAACCGTTACGTGTGGCAGCATTGTCAGGAGTTATTTTTTCAATAGTTGGCGTACTGTGGGGAATCTACACAGTACTGCGCAAAATTTTTATGCCTGAGATACCGGCTGGATACAGTTCTATGGTTGCAATCATGTTGTTCTCAAGTGGTCTGATTATGTTTATGCTTGGCGTTATTGGGGAGTACGTGGGCAGAATTTATATCTGTCTGAGTGATGCACCGCAATATGTAATAAAAGAGACAATTAATTTACAAAAGGATGACGTATGAGAATTTGTTTTTTTTCAGACATACATGGAAATACATATGCGTTTCAGGCTTTCTGGAAGGATCTGGAGAAAAAGGGAAGCCTGGACCTTGTGATTTTTGGTGGGGATGTCTTTGGCTATTTTTATGGTGCAAACGAGATTATCACAGAGCTTAGAAAAAGAAAGGTTCATTGTCTGCTTGGAAATCATGACAGGATGTTTTTAGATATTGTAGAGGGAAAGAGGACGGCAGACGGACTGTGTGGAAAATACGGCAGTACTTATCGTGGAATTGAAAGAAGAATTTCTGAAGAAAACATTTCATTTCTTTCTTCTTTGAAATCAGAGTATAGAATGGAAGCAGATAATACAAAAATGGCATTTGTGCATGGTTCTGTGGCAGACCCGTTAAATGGAAGAATTTATCCGGATACGGAAGTCAGGGAAGAAGACTGCGATGGTCTGGATGTGATTTTTATGGGGCATACGCATCACAAGATGCTGCGAAGTGCCGGAAACTGTCTGTTAGTGAACCCGGGTTCTGTAGGACAGCCAAGAGATGGAAAGGGAACTTCTTATGTCATTTATGACACAGAGAAAAAAGAATGTGAATTCTGCGTGTTTCCTTATGATTACAGCAGACTTCTTGCGGATATTGAAGTCAATGAGAAGGGAAATGAAGCAATGGAAGAAAAACTAAAGGAGCTGGTAACTCGTGTCAGGTAAGGAAGGAAAGATTAAGAATTTTCTATTTTTACATATGATATTATTTGTCTACTCATTGGGTAGTATTTTCTCAAAGTTAGCGTCAAAGCAGGAATTTTTGTCTTTTAAATTTATTCTTTTTTATGGTCTGGTGCTTTTTGTTTTAGCGTTTTATGCAGTTATGTGGCAGCAGGTGTTAAAACGGATGAATCTGATTACTGCGTATGCAAATAAAGCAGTTACAGTTGTATGGGGACTTATCTGGGGGGCACTGCTTTTTCAGGAAAGCATTGGCATCTGGAATATAGTGGGTACACTGATTATTATTGCGGGTGTTTACTTTGTTGTGACAGGGGAGGAATGTGCGTGATATATATAATGCTTTTTATAGGCTCAGTTTTTATTTCCTCGGCATCACAGATTTTATTAAAACGCAGTGCGGATGTAAAATATGAGAGTAAAATTCAGGAATATTTAAATCCCAGAGTCATCATAGCGTATGGAATATTTTTTAGTGCATCATTGATTACAATAATTGCGTATAGAGGTGTTCCTTTATCGTTGGGACCGGTTCTTGAGGCTTCCGGATATGTTTTTGTGACAATATTAGGGCGTATTTTTCTTCATGAAAAGGTAAGCCGCCGGAAATTGCTAGGATTGGTGCTGATATTAACTGGTATTATGGTGTTTAATTTGTAATTTGAGAAAGAAAACGCGAAACAATGCTGTTTAACTCATTTAAGTTTTTATGTTTTTTGCCAGCTATTTCTTTTATGCAAACTGGAATCTGAAATATACACTATTGCTATTGTTTTCAACTGTTTGTACCTATGTGTGTGGAAGAATGGTGGATACGGCAAAGAATGTAAGACAAAAACGGGTTTTTCTGGCAGTATGTTTTGTAATTAACCTGTCAATTTTATTTTTATTCAAATATTTTAATTTTGCAATAGATAGTCTGGCATCGTTATTGACAGTGATTGGTGTTCAGATAAACCAGCCGGCATTTGATCTTGTCCTGCCGGTCGGTATCTCGTTTTACACATTTCAGGCATTGGGATATACGATTGATGTTTATCGTGGAGAAATCAAAGCAGAGAAGAACTTTTTAAAGTATGCGTTGTTTGTATCCTTTTTTCCCCAGCTTGTAGCCGGACCGATAGAGCGTTCCAAAAATCTGCTTGGACAGATTCATGAGGAGCATAAATGGGATTTTGAACGTGCAAAAGATGGATTGTTGTTAATGCTTTGGGGATATTCAGTATGTGGATGAGATTAATGAGGATGGTGCAGATTTGGAATTTACAGTGTATAATGATATGACCGGGAATCTTGTGGAACACAGATTTTTTTAAGAATAGAATTGTTCACCACATTGTCACGCAGTGGTATAATATATTTGATGTGATGATGTGGAAAAGGGGGAGAAATTATGACACCTATGTTTGTAAGAAAGTCAAAACAGAATATGATGGACGTCCAGGAGAATGCAAAGCATACATTTATGGACAAGATTGCGAAAGGGCAGTATAGAGAGGAAAACACAAAATGTCTTTGCGGAGGCGGTGAGGATGTTTTACTTACAGATATAGACCGCTACGGCATACCTTTTAAAACCGTAATATGTAAACGGTGTGGATTGATGCGTGCAAATCCATATTATTCAGATGAGACAATTACAGAATTTTATAAAGAGGAATATTCACCATTATATCGGGAATTGGACACCTGTGATGAAAAGTTCTGGGAAAAATATGTAAAATATGGAGAGGAACGTGTTGATTGGATTGAAAACAGAGTAGGAAATCTTACTGGGAAGAAAGTCTATGAAATTGGTTGTGGTTCCGGAGCAACATTATACTGTTTTCAGAACAGAGGAGCCGAGGTGTGTGGATGTGATTACGGTGAGAAATTCATGCAGTTTGGCAAGGAAAAAGGGGTTACGATACTTTGCGGTGAATGGGACACCTTGAAAGAACAGGGAAAAGCTGATATAATTGTAATCAATCATGTGCTGGAACACATTAAAAACCCACTGGAATATCTGAAAGATATCAAGGTTTTAATGAAAGAAAACGCTCTTTTGTACATCGGGGTACCGTTTATCTCACAGATTGAACTGGGAGTATACGAATACGATTTATTTCGCTATGTTCAGAATGCACATGCCTGGTATTTTTCAGAGGAAACACTGGGGGCAATTGTAAAAGCTGCGGGATATGAAATTTCAGAGGTTCGGAAAGGCGAATATCTGATGTGCACTCCGAAAGGGGAAGAAAAGGATTTCATCGAACCGGTGAATGGTGAATATGAGTGCACGATTCAGCATTTGAAAACATGGGATAGAGTATTGGACATAATACTGAAATATAAAGATACAGCTGCTCAAAAGGAAGAACAACGGAAAGAAGTTCTAGAGGAGAAAGAGCAGATATTAGAGAGCCGTGTACAATTGCAGGAAGAACGAAAGCAATTGGTGGAAGAACGGAATGAACTGAGAATCGAAAAGCAGAAACTTTTACAGAAGAATAAAGAGGAACATGAAAAAAGACTGGAACTTCTGGAAGAACGAAAGAAACTTGTGGAAGAAAAGAACGGTCTGCTGGAAGATCGAAAACATTTACGTGAAGAAATAAAAGAACTCAAAAATAGAAAATAAATGGGGGGTTGTTTTATCCCGGAAAAGGAGAAAGAATGAAGTACGATTTTTTAATTGTGGGAGCAGGTTTATTTGGAGCAGTTTTTGCAAATGAGGCAAAAAAAGCAGGAAAGAAGTGTCTGGTAATTGACAAGAGAAATCACATTGCCGGCAATATCTACTGCGAGCAGATTGAGGGAATCAATGTGCACAAATACGGTGCACACATTTTCCACACCAGCAATAAAGAGATTTGGAATTACATCAACCAGTTTGCAGAGTTCAATAATTACATTAATTCACCGGTTGCTGTTTACAAGGACGAGACCTACAACCTGCCGTTTAACATGAATACGTTCAGCAAAATGTGGGGAATCCGCACACCGGAGGAAGCACAGAAGATTATTGCAGACCAGATTGCAGAGCTTCACATTGAGGAGCCGAAAAACTTAGAGGAGCAGGCATTGTCTCTGGTTGGACGCGATGTTTATGAGAAGCTGATTAAGGGTTATACCGAGAAACAGTGGGGAAGAAGCTGTACGGATTTACCGTCATTTATCATTAAGCGTCTCCCGTTAAGATTTATTTATGACAACAATTATTTCAATGACCGCTACCAGGGAATCCCGGAGGGTGGATACACAAAGATTGTAGAAAAAATGCTTGATGGCGTGGATGTCAAACTTGACACCGATTATTTTGAGTTTATCAAGGAGAACCCGGACATTGCTGATAAAATCGTGTTCACCGGAATGATAGATGAGTTTTACAATTTTAAACTGGGTCACTTACAGTACCGTACCGTCCGCTTCGAGACAGAGGTACTTGACTGCCCGAACTATCAGGGAAATGCGGTTATCAATTATACAGAGCGTGAAGTGCCTTACACACGTATTATCGAACACAAACATTTTGAGTTCGGCAAGCAGGAGAAGACCGTTATTTCCAGAGAGTATTCATCAGAATGGAGTGTTGGCATGGAACCATATTATCCGGTAAATGATGAGAAGAATAATGCATTGTTTGAAGAATACAAGAAGCTTGCAGAAAAGGAAGAAAATGTAATCTTTGGCGGACGACTGGGAGATTATAAATATTATGACATGGATAAAGTTGTTGCCGCAGCTCTTGACAGACTGGAAGAATTCAATTAATATGAGAGTCACACTTCAGTCGTTCTGACTGAAGAATCAGGAAAGATTCTGAAGAGTAGTTCGTATCAGATTCTGATAATTTTCAATTGGACAGGTATTGTATCGTGTGCGGTGTGGGGCCGCACACGTTTAGATGACAGATTGCAGTAGAATTAAATATGGAAAAAATGTATGAAGTACTTCGCTTCGTGGAAAAAGGAACCGAATGCCAGCCAAGTATCGATTGCCTGCAGGGAGAACTTTTGATTTATTATCTGCGGGATAATACACAGTTGGATAAAGCGGTGTTATTTGAATGGTTCCGACAAATTGCCGGGGAAATAAGAAAGTACCAGCAGTCGAAACGCGGGCAGAATTATCGATGTCTGACGCCGTATAGTA